>OGXX01001465.1_pt1 | contig 23871 bp, 12 predicted proteins | sample 1576301 | NCBI WGS metagenome assembly OGXX01 (sample SAMEA3541469, study PRJEB24748) | human gut metagenome | biome: human gut; feature: human-associated habitat; material: faeces | place: China | collected 2012
GCGGGGAGGATGCTCCGGATGAGCAGCGTGCGATCCTTGCCGATTTTACGGATTACCTGGACACGTACACCAGCACTGCCAGCCTGTTTTTCTATATTCCGGATCAGGATATCCTGATCTTTCAGAGTGCAAACTATGATTCTTATCCGGAACGCATGGAGATGCGGCAATACATCCGCCAAGCCTGTCTTTCTCGTACGTTTCCGGTCACAAAACCGCAGATCAGCGGCTGGACCTTCCTGCGTATGACGCAGAAAAGTTATCTTATAGATCTGATGGAATACAAAAATGTCTACGTCGGTGCTTTTGCATCCAGCGAATACGTGTTTGAAGATTTCAGGGATCTGACTGCCAGCACGCATGGTGCCCTGATTCTCTCCAACCAGGATGCCGGGGAAGATTTCCTTTACGGTGCAAAGGAGCTGGACCGCAGTCGTTGCGTGAAGATCCCGGTTGATTCTGCCAGAAACCATTACCGGATCATCCTCTATATCCCGACTGCTTACGTACTGGGAGCTTTCTCCTGGTTCCAGTATGCGATCCTGATCATCGCACTTGTCAGTTTTTCGTTTGTTACGGCAATGCTGATCATCACCTGGCGACAGATGGTTTCTCCGGTGCTTCGAATCATCAAAGCAATGGAGGCTGTCGAACAGGGAGATTTCGACAGCCATCTGCCGATCCCGGATACTCATGATGAATTTGCAGAGCTGACGGAAACCTTTAACTATATGATCGGGCAGATCCATGACCTGAAGCTGCAGATCTATGAGGAAAAACTGAACCAGGCTTACGCCGAACTTCAGTACCTGACCTTACAGATCAAGCCGCATTTCTTTTTGAACTGCCTGAACCTGATCTACAGTCTTGGGCTGAGCGGCCGCTCTGAGCTGGTCGTGGATTTTTCTTCTACCCTGATGAAGTATTTCCGCTACCTTTTCAAAAGCTCCGACAGCATGGTCGTCCTCTCTGAAGAGCTGAAACATGTGCAGAATTATCTGCACATCCAGCAGATCCGCTTCCAGAATGACCTGGATGCAGCGTTTAATATTGATCCACAGGCTGAAAAAATGCATATCCCCGTGCTGACTCTTCACACTTTTGTAGAAAACATTTTTAAGCACGGCTGTTCCGACTCTGCAAAGATGCAGATCGTGATCAGTGCCGCCCCTCTCATAAAAGATGGAACGACTTATCTTTCTCTTGCCATTGAAGACAATGGAACCGGATTCTCTAAAGAAGCTCTGGAAACTCTCTCCAGACCGGAAGTTCCTTCTCAGAAGACCGGTGAAAAGCACATCGGCATCCGCAATGTAAGACAGAGACTTTCCTATATATATGGAAGCAATTATGTTTTACGTTTTGAAAACCGCTCACAGGGCGGAGCAAAGATCAACCTGCTTTTGCCGCAGAATGGCAAATTTCATGTAGGTTCAGCCTGAAACCAAAAGGCAAACGGAAATATTTGTTACTCACCATTTATAAAAGTTGGAGTCTTCTCCAACTATGAGAAATCAGATTGGAGTGTAATCTTATGAATTTACTTCTTGTAGACGATGAAGCCTTTGCCCTTGAGGCACTGGAACATGCAATCAACTGGAAATCTCTTGGAATTGATCAGGTCTTTACCTGTGGTAATATCAAAACTGCCAGACAAATCTGTCAGGAATCGGATATCCAGATCATGATCTGTGATATTGAGATGCCAAACGGAACCGGGCTTGACCTCGCAAAATGGCTGTCAGAGAACTATCCTGACCTTTTGATCCTGTTCCTAACCTGTCATTCTGACTTTTCTTTTGCGAAAGAGGCCATCTCCTGCCGTGCGTTTGCCTACCTTTTAAAACCGTTTGATATCGAAGAGATCAGCCAGGCAGTAAAAGAAGCCGTCCAGCAGTCCAGAAACCGTCAGAAACTGAACCGCTCGCTCTTTGCCTCCCAGCCGCCGGAACGTCTGCTCGCTTCGGAGCACTTCTGGCTGCAACTGGTCAGCGGTTCCTATCAGAACAGCGATGCTGACTATATTTTCTGGGATGCCTCCAGAAACAGCGTCTTTTTTGATAAGGATGCCCACTATGTTCCCTGTCTGTTTTACATTAGCTCGCTTCCGTCTGAAAATACGGATCTTGGCGTGCTCTCTTACTGTGTGAAAAATGCCCTGAACGAATTTTTTGTCGAAGATCCGGGCTGGCCTCCGGCAATCGAGCCAAAGCCTTGCTTTTTCCTGTCTTTTGTATCTCCGGATCTCTTTCTTGACCGGGAAGCCTTTGACAAACACTGCAGTGATCTGATCCAGTTTTTCCGTCAGAAATTCGGTGCATCCCTGCAGATCCTGACCGGTGAGGATGGCGATTACCTGACGCTGCAAAAGCAGGCGGATCTGCTTCTTGTGCAGGCCTCTTCTGCCACAGAAAGCCTTAGTGATGGAGATGATACGGAAAAATCTGCCATGATCGTCAAAAAGATCTTTGAACTGGTGAAAGAAAACAAGGCGATCACGCGTGAAGAGCTTGCCAGCCAAGTATTTTTAAGCCCGGATTACATGGCAAAAGTTTTCAAAAAAGAGACCGGCAAGCGGATCAGTGATTATTTATCGGAAGTGCGACTACAGGAGGCAAAATGTCTTCTGACCGACACTACAAGAATCGCCTTTTTGGCGATGAGCGGCGCATGGATCCAGAGCTCGGTCACGGTGGGGTTGAGCTCCCGCCGTTTGATGATAGTAAACAAAGCGATCTCTCCTTCTCCTTGTTATTCTATAAAGTAGGTGCTTATATTGTAGCGTATTTCCCGGGGAATGTAAAGAAGAAAGTTAAGACGAACAAACAGGAAAAAACAGGGAAACGGGATATGGCGGTAAGTTTCGGCGGGGTGAGGGCACCCCGCCCTACGCACGGGTTTTCAAGTGGGTCGTAGGGCGGCCAGTCCTCTGGCCGCCGTGGCCGTTTGCGTTGGCGGCAATGAGTGTAGGGGGCGTGCCTTATTCCGGAAAAACAAAAAAACGAGACGGCCACTGCCCCGTCTCGTTTTTTTTAAAAGAAGGAGAAAAACAGAACGTCTCGCCGGCGCCTGAATACGAACGGAACCACCCCTCTACAAGTGATACCCTCCCTACGGATTCGGCAGGGCGCTCTGGTATTCTTCCTCTTCACTTTTGCTTGAAAGCGTTTCGCTTTCGATGTACTTATATTACATCATTTTTGTCGAATTTGCAAGATGTGTGCTTGTACAATGTGCTGTAAAGCACGGTGACTGTTTTGTGCATGTTGCACAATCGTTCATAGAAATGTCATAGAAAAAGCGCTTGCGGCATCGTAAACCGCAAGCGCAAGAAAGTTTCTTTAATTTGTTTCTGAATATGGATTATTCGACCGGGACGATCCAGCCCTTGGTGTCGGGCAGCTTGCCCCACTGGATGCCGGTCAGGGTGTCGTACAGCTTCTGGGTCAGCTCGCCGATCTTGCCGCCGCTGATGTGGGCAACCTTGCCCTCCCAGTCAAGCTCCTTGACGGGGGAAACGACTGCGGCGGTGCCGGTGCCAAAGACCTCCTCCAGCTTGCCCTCATCGGCAGCCTTCATGATGTCGGCAATGGCAACGCGCTCCTCATGCACGGGGTAGCCCCAGTCCTTCAGCAGCTCAATGATGGAGCGGCGGGTGACGCCGGGCAGAACGGTGCCCACGCAGGGGGCGGTGTAGATCTCGCCGTCGATCTTGAACATGATGTTCATGGAACCGACTTCCTCGACATACTTCTTTTCAACGCCGTCCAGCCACAGCACCTGAGAGAAGCCGCGCTCCTCGGCCAGCTCACCGGCCTTGATGGAGGCAGCGTAGTTGCCGCCGCACTTGGTAAAGCCGGTCAGGCCCGGGGCGGCGCGGATGTACTGATCCTCGACATAGATGCGCACAGGGTCAAGACCCTCGACGTAGTAGGCACCGGAAGGTGCGCAGATGATCGCAAAGCGGTAGTGCTTGGCGGCATGCACGCCGAGGCCTACATCGGTAGCGATGCAGAACGGGCGGATATACAGCGATGCACCGTCAGAGTGGGGCACCCAGTCGCGGTCAACATCGACCAGCGCCTTGACGGCCTGCACAAAATCCTCCGGCGGGATGGCGGGCATGCCCAGACGGTCGGCCGAATCGTTGAAGCGGTTTGCGTTGCACTCGGGGCGGAACAGCTGTACCTTGCCCTCGGCGGTGCGGTAGGCCTTCATGCCCTCAAAAATTTCCTGCGCGTAGTGAAAAACGGTGGTGGCGGGGTCCATCTCCCACGGGCCGTAGGGAACGATGCGGGCGTCATGCCAGCCCTCGCCTGCGGTATAGTCCATCAGGAACATATGGTCGCTGAACTTTTTGCCAAAGCCGAGCTTTGTCTCGTCCTGCGGCTTTTCCTTCGGATGGGTCGTTTTGGTGATTTTGATGTCCAACATGATGTACACTCTCCCTTATCTATTCAAGCGCACCGCCGCACAGCAGGTGCGGGTGATGGTTACTGCTATTATAGCGCTCTGAATCGGTAAATACAACCCCTTATTTACAAAATGTGTATTTTGTGTTGCGTAAAACGCAAAATACGCTTTTCACAGGTTTCCACAGCTTTCCACAGGCGGGCGGTGGAAAATGTTGAAAATAATCCCTTGCGCACCGTGGAATTTTCCGGTTTTCCGCTTTTTAACGGGAAAAGGGCGGGGAGTTTTCCACGGTTTCAACGGAGTTTTCAACATTTCCACGGTGGATAACCGTTATACACGGTGGATAACTTGCGGCGAATATACGGAATGTGAACGGGATGTGAACAGAAAAACGGCCCGCCTCTGCAAACGGGTAGAGCCCCTCAGGCCTCGCAGGCTCGGCCAGCTCCCCTGTAAGGGGAGCCTTTTTGCGCGAGCTTCGCCCGCGCGAAAGCCTCCTCACGAAGTGGGGAGGTGGTCGAGCGCAGCGATGACCGGAGGGGCTTTGCCCGCCTGCCCTGCGCCCAACCAAAAAAGCGTGCCGCTCTCTTTCCCACAAGAAAGCGGCACGCAGTCCAAACTCAATTTTCTTTTCGGTGCACCACAAACATCACCATGCTGAACACCAGCATAAACGCGGCCGCTGCGGCGGCGATCAGCAGAATCAGCTGGAAGATCTTTACATTAAATTTGGTCTGCAGGGTGTCCCGCGCGGCGGAGACCACATCCGACCCCGAGGAGACGGCGGACTGGGTGCCGTCGGCCAGCTCATTGGCGGCAGCCAGCGCGGCTTGGGCGGCATCGCTGTCCCCCAGCGCGGCCAGCGCATCGGACAGGGCCTGCCCGCCCATGGCGACAAGGCGGTCGTTCGTCTCGCTCTTGACCTTTTCATGGTTGACGGCCCCGGCCAGATATTCGGCAAACAGGTCGGCCGCACCGCGCACAGCGGGGGCGTAGTCCTCCTTGATCTGCCAGCCATTGACAGACCACATGCCGTTCATGTAAAACAGCAGCTGCATGCCGGAATCATCAAGCAGGGCGCGGTAGACAGCGTCCGCAAAGCTGCTGTTGGAGGTGTCCTGTGTGCCGAAGCTCAGCGAGATAAACTCCTTGGCGCGGTCGTACTCGGTCAGATTCTCATAGTAGCTGCGCAGGGCATCGGCCAGATCGGTGTCCTGCGTGACCTTGGAGCCGACGATCACCGAATCCATATCGGCGCGCAGGTCCTGATCGCCGAATTTGCTCAACGAGCCGTCATCGTCCATATTAAAGGTAGCGCGCATCGCGGCGGCGTACCCGGCGGCGTCCTGCGCCTGCCCGTAATACTGCTGCGCCAGCTGCTGGCAGTCGCCGCCCCAGCTGCCGGTGATGGGGATGCCGTTGTAGACAAGGTTCATCGAGGCCAGCATATGGCCGAAGTCGATCTTCTCGCCGGTGGGCAGGGTGACGGTGTTCAGGGATTGCAGCGAGGCCAGCTCGGCATCGCTGCTGTTGACATAGCTCTCAAACTCGGTATCGCGCACGCCGGCGGTCAGCTGCCAGATCGTGGTGTTGTAGTCACCCGTGCGGGTGTAGGAGAGGGTCAGCACAATGGGGTCGGGCGCATCGTCCTGGGACGAGGAAAACTCCCGCGCCAGCGCCTGCAGGCGGGAAAGACGGTCCAGCGTGGTATTGTAGTCATCCTCCGCATGGGCGGGCAGTGCTGCCGCACAAAAAAGCCCCAGCAGCAAAAACAGCATAGCCAGCAGGCGGGGCATACGGTTCGATGTGGAATTCGTAGTCAAGCACCTCCGGTAACACACGACAACACCGGGGCGTCAAGGTCTGCAGCCCGCGCCCCGGCAAATTCGTTTTAACCAAATTGTAATATTTAGTATACCACACCCGGACAGGGTTTGTCACCTGTTTTTTGGAATAAATCCGTTTGCCCGGCAGCAGCAGAAAGACCGACAGCGAGAGATAAGGCGCTGTGCGGGCTTATGCTTTGGGTTGATACCGTATGTCCGACACAGTGTAGACGGTGATGAACGCCTGCGGGTCCTCGCGGTTCATAAAGTTCATCAGCCGCTGGTACTCGGCCTTATCCACAATGGTGATGATCTCGCGGTGCTTTTCCATGTTGTATGCGCCGTAGGACTCATACACCGTTGCACCGCTGTGCAGATCGTCCAGAATGAAGCGGCGCAGCGCCTCCTCCTTTTTGGTGATGATGCAGACCCGCCGCTTGATGTTGTGGTCAAAGATAAAGTGGTCCAGCACCAGACCGTTGAAGTAGGTGCCCAGCACACTCAGCACTACGGTCTTTTTATCATAGACCAGTGCGGCTGAGAGTGCCACACAGATGCCGGACAGCGACATTGCGCGGCCCAGCTCAATATGCAGGTATTTGTTCAGGATCTTCGCCACGATGTCCAGCCCGCCGGACGAGGCGTTGCGGTTGAACAGGATGCTCAGCCCCACGCTGACTACCAGAATGTAGCACAGCACATCCAGCTCCTGACTGTCGGTCAGTGAGCCGATGCCGGGGAAAAGCCGCTCCAGCAGGGCGAGAAAGAGCGGCAGCAGGATGCTGGTGTAGACGGTCTTGGCGCCGAACTCCCGCCCGCAGGTCAAAAAGCCGATGATGAGCAGCACGACATTCAGGATCATTGTGATGGCCGACAGCGGCAGCGGCACAAAGTTTGCCAGCACGATGCCAAGGCCCGAGATGCTGCTGACCGAGGCGTGGCTCGGCACCAGAAAGAAGTAGACCGCCGCCGCAATGATCGCAACCGCCCCGGTCAGGACGGCAAGCTCCTGCACGGCGGCAAGCGGGGAAGTGTGTTTTTTGTTTGTCATCTTGATTTTCTCCTCGTCCGGCCTGTTCCGGCCGGAGAATATTATACCGCCAACCGGGGGCTTTTTCAACACAAATCGGGGGAGCCTGCGGCCTGCTTCTGCGTGTCAAAAAATCGCATTTCTGGCCCATTGAATGTGTAGGGGCGACCATTGGTCGCCCACAGGAAACGCCCGCCACACCGTAGGGGCGCATTCCATATGCGCCCGCAGATGGGCAGCCGCCCCCGGGGTGTTGGGGACGCCGCCTCTGCATTTTCCCTTTTCCAACACGACCGAACAAATCTTGCCCCTTGCGGTTCGCAACATCTGCGCAAAAATATCGACATAATTCTACATATAGTGTGCAGATGCGCAAGAAATCGCGCTGGATCTCACAAAGTTGCACCGCATTAACCATCAGGATGCACAATATAATGCGGTTGAAATATAGCAAATTGCCGAAAATGAAACGATTCAACGCAGGTACTTGAAATTCTCATACCAAAGAACTATAATTATTTCCATAAAAAGGAATACAAATTAAATCAAATACAGCATGCTTTCCACGCCCCATACGCCAGCGATTGCGCGTGGACGCCGAGGAAAGCATAAGCTGAAAGGGTGTACACCCTTTGCTATTCCGCAGTAAGCTGCGGAATAAAGTGTATTGAACGCATACAAAAGGAGGCAAGGCAGATGACGAAGGCAAATTCCATCCTGCACCGTGCAGCGGCACTGCTGGCCGCCCTGTGCCTGCTGGCAAGCATGGCTCTGCCGGTATATGCAGCGGAGACGGAGACTGAATTTTCTGTTTCAAATTCGGAAACGATTCCGGACGATGACAATACGGGAAATGGTGCTGATGGAACCGGGTCGGATATTTCTGTGTCGAATTTAGAAACGAGTCAAAAGGACGCCGACACGACAAACGAGGGCAGCAAAACAGAGCCTGAAATTTCTGTGCCGAACTCGGAAACGATTACAAACAGCGCCGACACAACAGACAAAGCCGCAGGCGCGCCCCCTGCCGAGGGCGTGACCGGTTCAGAGAATACCGCCCCGGCTGACAATGCCGCTGCGGACAAGACCGCCCCGGACGAGGAAAAAACCAATCTCACCGAAGAAAATACCTCGGATGACGAAGAAGGTACTGCGGATAACGGAGAAGACCCTGCGGGCGAAGCTGGCGCGAAAGAAACCTTCTTCGCAGCGGATACCTACAGCGAGGACGAAACGGAGAGCGATGATAGGTCTGCACCAATGACCGCATCGAATGAGGGGGAAACGGCGAGTTTTATCCCCAAAACGGTAACCATTTATTTTGCGGTTGACAGCCACTATAAGGACTCTTATCAGGTTCAGTTGTTTGCCCACAAGGGAGATAATAGCGAGCTAAAGAGGGTCATGGACGATACAGGTACGACAATAACCGATAGTAAGGGAGAAGAGCGCAAGGTTTTCAGTGTTACACTAGGTCAAGGGGACTACCCAAATGGTGGATTTTATCGACTGATTTTCCAGTATTTGGACGGTAATACTTGGGAAGGTCAATTCCTCGCCTTTGGCGGAAAAAGTGATGGCAATAAGAACTGGACAACGATTGATAAGCTTGCCGGAAAAATGTTTGATGCCACAACCTCTCCGTTTGATGGCGGAAACGCCACCGTCGCAGACAACCCTTACAACGACTCCCAATGGACGCGCGTGGAATACTATTACGCGGGTATGCCGCTTTACTTCAAAAATGCAAGCACAACAACGCTGGACGGCGTTACCGCTACATTTTACAAAAAAGATGAAAACGGTAATTTTGTAGAAACTGGCAGCCAGACGATTGGCACGGTAGCGGCTAACACCATGGCCGCCCAGAAAATCACAATTCCGAACAATCAATCGCAGTTTGTAAAGTTTACTTGGACGAACAGTGGCGAAGGCACACTGTACAATTTCAGCAACGATGCTTGCGAGGGCATCACGATGTTTGATTTGGCAGCGAACAACTGCTTTGTCTATAGCGGAAACGAAAGTACTGAAAGCCCTTGGCAAAACGCAGGCGGCGATTTGCTTACAAAGGACAAAACCATTTATTTTGATGCAACGCTCTCCTCGTACGCTTATGCCAGGGACTATGATATACACCAAAATCCCATGCCGGGCAAAGACGGTCAAATGTACTGCTTCCTGACGGGTGAAAACAGTCAGATCATTAAGCAGCCGATGAAACGGGTAACAACAACCGATGGCACAAACCGCCAGCTGTGGTCTTGCGAGGTTCCTTCTGAGGGTGGCCCTTTCACCGCAGTGCAATTCTCCGCGCGTCAGGAAGCAGACGGAAAGTCTGCAGTAGATGATCTAACGAAGCAGTATAGCACAGCGGAAATTCCCCCGAACTTGAAAGCACCCTGCTTTTTTGCCGATGATGGCGACCCAACAGCATACACCGGGCGAAATGATAACATCATAACCCAAAACTGGGTTTTCCGTGACGGCTACTGGGGCGAGAAAGACGCTGTCCGCAATGCCGAAAGCGGCAAAGGCACGACCGTTGTGGACATTGCAAACGGCACATTCACCCAAGAGGCGGGCACAAAGTACATCACCAGCACCCTCTATGACTACTACACCGACTATGAGCTGAACGGCTTTAACCGTGACAGCTACCCGGACAACAATACTAATTCCCAACGCTGGTATGTTACATTTGAGCAGTTTGACCGCGCGCTAAGCAGTGCTTATGCGGCAAACGATAATGTCCGATACCCGATTTATACCGGACATTTCCAACCTTCTATTAATAACTGGAGTTGCCCCTTTGCAGACGTTGCCGATGTTGCCGGCGGTATGGATCTGTATGGCTGGGGCAATCCGAACACCAATAGTGAAAAATACAACACCTTTATGGCCGTAAACAACTCGGTTTTGGACACGACGGGTAAAGATGCTAATGACGAAGCCGGTTTCGCCCGAACCTTCCAAGGTCTGGTAGAGGACAAAACCTCTACCGGCGATGCAAATGGACTGCCGGTATTAAAAGGTACGGGAAATCTTGTTGACCCGCATTTTAACAAAGAATTTTTGGAAGGCAAAAACACCTTTAACACCGTGCTGGGGAAGGTGTATGAGAATGTTTCTTTCCCGTTTACGCAAGATGCTGTTTTTAAGAATGATAATGATCAAAACGACAAAGAGAAGGAGGCTAAATATTGGTACTATGACAGTAGCCAATCCTCGCTGTATCTGACGCAAGACAAGGACAACAGCAAGTATTATCTGAAATCCACCAAAGATTCAAGCGACAAAGACAAATCAGTAAACCGTGATGCGGGAAACGCGGAGAAAACAACAACGGACGCAAAGGGCAATAAGATAAAAACCTACGGTTTCTTCCCGTTCAACAAGAGCGTTGGTAATGGTGGTGCATCCCAATACAACTACGGCTTTGGTGCGAAGCTGCAATTTGACTTTACATTGACCGATGACGGTCAGGTTCAAGTAGGGAATGATCCCACTGATAAGGTCCCCATCAAGTTCTTCTTCTCCGGTGACGATGATGTGTGGGTCTACATTGACGGTCAGTTGGTGCTGGATGTCGGCGGCGCGCACGGTAAAGCGTCCGGTCTGCTGGAATTTGGAAAGACGACTGACGGAACAGCCAACACCGTAACCCCCTATGTCAGCTCCAACAAAGCAGGCGGTGAGGTTTACACCGAAGGTGCTGGTGGCAAATCTGTCTACTTCAACGGCAAAGAAGTCAAATTCGAGAAGCAGGGCAAAATTCCTGATAAGGATGATAAGGACAAAGAATTCACCCTCGACAAAGGCACCACCCACACCCTGACCATGTTCTACATGGAGCGTGGCATGTGGGAGTCCAACATGGCGGTGGCGTTCAACTTCCCCGACAACAACGAGCTGCAGGTTGAAAAGAAGGTCGATGTTACGGGAGTAAACGATCTGTTCAAGAAAAGTTTCCAAAACCAGAAGATCTTCACCTTCAACATCAAGAATCTGGCTACGCACTACAAAGCAAAAGAAACTTCTTACACAGAGGGTAAAATCCAAAAACTCCCAGAAGAAGCCTATAAAGGCGCTCAAAAACCATCCGACACCTTCGCCAGTCTGACCTATGCATCGCAACCACCAGACAGCAAGACCGGAGACCTCGCTGTGCTGTGGTCAGCCACAATGGATGACCCAACCAGTGCGCACCGAGAGCAGCGCCGCGGCACCCTGCCATTGAGTACAGCAATCGATATAAGCCAGTACAGCTACCTGACCTTTGATGTCTATGTGGAGGGCAAACAGACCGATACCTGCGCCTTGGGCAACCTGTATGTGGAGCTTTTGGATACAGAAAGCCACCAAAAAGGCTGTATCAACGGCAAAGGCCTGCAAAGCAGTGATGTCTACGGTGCGGCGACCGCGCTGCATCCGGGGCAGTGGTACACCATACGCCTGCTGCTGAAATCTCTGGAAACCGCCGGTACTTTCAACAACCAGCTCAAGCGTATCACAGTCGGCGATAACTTTGCGCGCAAAATTTACCTGCGCAACTTTACATTCCGCAGCGCGCCGAAGGAGCAGACAAAACCGGGCTTTACGACCGAGCAGTACGACATCCCAGACTATGGCTCTGCCACAAGCGGACAGTTGGAAAACGCAAAATATGCCGTGTTTTCCTCCGACCGTGGCAATGGGGATGTTGTGGATGAGAACGGCCAGTTCCTGCTGCAGGACGGTGAAACGGTCACCTTTAAGGATCAGTTCCGCCGCGGCAGCTACATAGCTCTGCAGGAGCAGGTTGATCCGAATCTGTATGATACATTCTGGACGGTCTACGAAAATGATGCACCGGTGACAAAGGTAAGCGGTGCGAGTGAGTATGTGACGACAGACGCGAATATCACAAGTCTGAAGGATGTTAAAAACACCGCCCCGAACGATGGCCGGACGGAGCAGGTGATTGACGGAACCGATAAAAACGGAGACCCAATCACGAACGAATATAGCAACATATCTATGAAACCGAAGGATAATACGCTTGTTTTCCGCTCCTACAGCGGTACGGCTGACAAAGACGAGTTGACCAAGCTGAAGGTGGTTTTCACCAACAAGGTCAAGACCGGCAAGCTGATCATACGCAAGTATGCGGCTGGGAAAGAGTCACTGCTCAACGAAACATTTACATTTACCGTCAAGTTCAGCGATGTCGGCGGCCAAGGCCTCGGCGTGGATATTCCGGAACAAAAGTACGAATGTACAGTGAAGAAGCAAGCAGGTGGTCAAGAGTACGGCGAAGTCGTAATTGACAGGATTCCGGTAGGTACACGGTTTGTTGTGTCGGAAGATGCGCACAAGGATACAAACCTGCAATCGGTGACCATCAGCGGCGGCAAAGACTGCGCCATTACCGAGGACGGCAAAAGGGTGCGCGGTTCTGTCGTGGAAGGTGATACCAATGTAGCAACAGCAACATTTGTCAATACCAGCCGCCAGCTGACCGACCTAGTGGTTACGAAGCAGTGGGTAAAGCAGGACGGCACGACGGATATTCCGAACAAGGAACTGCCTGCGGCCATCTACCTGAAATTGCAGCGCACCACAACACCGAACATCGAAAGCAATTGGGAAAATGTTACCAGCGACAGCGTTGAACTGAAGTGGGGGTACGATGGCTGGGTCACAAAGTTTACCGGCTTGGACAAATTTGATGTGAAAGACGATCCCCATGTGAATTACACCTACCGCGTACTGGAAAGTGCAACGGCAGATGGAACATTCTACGGCGGCTCTGCGGGCAATGTGATTGAGATTGACGGCAAGAAATACACGATTCTCAAGAACACAGTACAAGTTGAAGAGAGCAGTACAACCCCCTTGAAGCTGATTTTGACCAACAAACTGCAAGATGCCAAGTATAACCTGAACATCACAAAGCAGGACGCACAGGATACCACCAAAAAGCTGGGCGGCGTGGAGTTCAAGCTGGAGAAGCTGTTGGATAATGGCAGCTTGGATACCCAATTTGGTGAAAATGGTGTTAGGGTGGGTTTGACCGCAGAAAGTACAGGTTTGCTTACATTTAACAATCTGTCCCCCGGCAGCTACCGGCTGACCGAAACCAAAACCGCCGAAGGCTACACACTGCTGGCCGATGCCATCGAGTTTGAACTGACAACGGATGGAACATGCGTGCGCGATGCTGCTCCTTTTGGCGATGTGCAGTACGATTCCACCACAGGCGTGTACAACATTGCCCTGACGATCAACAACCGCAAAAGCTTTGAGTTGCCGCATACGGGCGCGGATGCACCCAGCCTGTGGCTTTTGATAGGCTTGCCCGCGCTGGTGGCTGTGCTGCTGGTGCTGGTGTTCCGCTACAATAAGAAAGGGGGCCGGCGTCAATAACGAAGTCCCCCCTCTACACAAACAAATTTAAAGAGAAAGAGGTACGAAGCAAGATGAAACTGAAACGCTTACTCACCGCAGCCCTCAGCGCCGTCATGGCCCTAAGCGTCTGCGCCCTGCCCGCAATGGCGGAAGGGACAACGAGCACCAGTACATTTGACCCGAGCATTACAAAGGGCACATTGACGATTAAAAAGTATGAACAGACAGACGCGGACAAGACAAAAACGGATGCGGATGAGAAAAAAGGAAAACCGCTGGATGGCGTTGAATTCACTATTTATCAGTTGGCAACTGTTAAGCAAGTACAGAACGCGAAAGATAGCATTGAGCTAGTATATGAACCGTTGAATTCTGTCATTTCTGATAATGATTTCAAAAATGCTCAAGAGGATGTCAAAAGTGGTAAAATCGACTCTAAATTGCTCTATGAAAGCATTAAAACGAAAATTACTCCTGAAGTGAAGACAGCACTGAAAAATGCTAACCATATGTACACAAAAGTTACTGGTGGAGCTGGTACAGCGGGAGAGGCAAAGTTTGAAGACCTGCCGCTTGGTATCTATATGGTCGAGGAGACGAAGGCTCCTTCTCAGATTTTGTCTCACACTGCTAACTTTATCGTTTCCATCCCCATGATGAATGATGATAATAGAACTTGGAATTACAATGTTGTTGCGGAGCCGAAGAATGTACCTACCTATGGCGGTGTCAAGCTGGTTAAGACTGGCCGCGTTGCGGGTGCTCCTGACGATGGCACTGGTCTGGAAGGTGTGCTTTTCCGCTTGGATATTAAGGGGACGGATGGAAAATGGACACCGGTTGATTTGGACGCCAAGGAAGTTACATTTGGTGCTGGTGAAGGCACAAGCGCACAGGTAAGCGGCAACTCCGCGACGAATGGTTATATTAAAACGGGCGCTAACGGTGTAATCAACATTACTGGTGGCCTCGCCCCTGCAACCTACCGCTTTGTCGAGCTGGAAGCCGTGAACGGCTATATCGCAGATGCCGCAACCGCACATGAATTTGAAGTTTCCTATGATAAGATTGACAAACAGCTGTGCATTAAGGAAAATAATGTAAAAGTAGATGCAGTTAAAGTCATCAACGAGCGTCCTGACCTTGAGAAGAACATCACCAAGCGCAATAATAAGACCAGTACGACTCATGATGCAGATTATGGCATTGGCGACAAAGTTCCCTATACCCTGACGATTAAGGTTCCCAACACCATCGACAAGCTGAACACCTTTAAGGTTACAGATACGGTTAATGCAGAACAACTGATTTATTCGGATGATTTTAAGGTTTCTGTGACAAAAAAGGACGGGACGGAAACACCGCTTGATGAGACGTACTACAATAAGAAGCTAACCAATAACAATGACAGCGCTGCGGTTGGTGAGCGCAGCGTGGAATTTGATTTTAAGTCTACAGCTGCGGGCAAAACTCCTTTGGATGCAGGGTATGCAGATGCAGTCATCACGATTAAGTACACAGCAAAGCTTCTGGATGGCGCGGCTATTGGCAATACGGGCAACATCAACAATGCAAAGCTGACTTATTCCAATAAGACCAATGTGGATGCGGATAACAAACCGATGAACCCGAAAGACAACGAAAGCAATGATGCGGGCGTTGTGTATACTTTCCAGACAGGTATCAAAAAGGTCGACCAGAATAAAAAGCCGCTGAATGGCGTCAAATTTGATCTGTATAAAAAGGTCGAAACGACAGATAAGGTGACCTCAGACGGCAGTGGCATCACCTTTAACGGTGTGACCAAAGAATATGTTGATGCTGCCACGGTGAAGGCGCTGAATCTGTCCGATAATGATAGCGAAAAATGGGTCAAGATTACCGAAGTCACTTCCAGCGGTGAAGATCCTGCTACAAGCAAGCCTAAGGGCGAAGCAATCGTTAAGGGCTTGCCGAACGGTACATATAAGTTTGTTGAGACAGAGACGCTTAAGGGTTATAACCTGCTGAAAGACCCTGTTGATGCTACGCTGTCGATCGACTATGCTGCAAAGTGGACAGAAAAAAGTGTATATGAGGATGGTAAGCTCGTTAAGCGCACATATGATACTACGAATGAGGCGTTTGACAATGCAGCTATGAAAACCTACACGGTTGTCAACCGTGCGGGCTTCAACCTGCCTGTCACCGGCGGCTTCGGTACGCTGCTGTTCAGCGGTATCGGTGTGCTGCTGGTGCTGGCTGGTGTGAGCGTGCTGTTCAGCCTGAAAAAGAAGAACAAGCGTGCGTAAGCCGCACAACGTTAAGACCAAAAGCAAAATAGAGGGGTAATCCATAGGGGAAGGACCGGAAACGGTACTTCCCCTATGGGTGGTTGTGGACATTGCCGATACCCGCAAGGGGAGAGGCGGCTAAGAAGAGGACAGGAATTTTTCGGCAGTGCCCTGCGGGGCATCGGGGACGCCGCCCCCTACAGCTAAAGGGGTGCCGAGGGCGCCGCCCCCTTACGGCTGAATGGGCGTCCGCTGCTAAAACATGCGCTTTTACGCGAAAATAACCCCCAAAACCATTACAGAAAGGCTCTTTCCTATGGATACCACTGTCAAATTAAAGCTTGGCTTTGCGGCGCTGATGATCGCTTCGGGCATCGGCGTGGCCATGTACCCCGTCATCAGCAATGCGGTGGCGCAGCGTCACGCAAGCTCGGTCATTGAAAGCTACAACGATACCGTGCAGACGATGGACACCGAGAAAATTGATGCCGCCAAGGAGGCCGCGCGCCGCTACAATGAACAGCTGAGCAACGCCATTGACCGCGATGCTGCGGGCGAGGCCGCCGATACCGGCACAAGCTATGTGGACATGCTGGATGTGGGCGAGAGTCTGGGCTACATTACGATCCCGAAAATTGATGTCAATCTGCCGATTTATGAGGGCACCAGTGATGATGTGCTGCTCAAGGGCGTTGGGCATCTCGAGGGGTCCAGCTATCCGCTGGGCGGCGCGGGCACGCACAGCGTGCTGACCGGCCACCGCGGTCTGGCCGAGGCGGTGCTTTTTACCGATCTGGACAAGCTGGGCGAGGGCGACCACTTTTACCTGCACATTATGGATGAGGTGCTGGCCTATCAGGTCGATCAGGTCAAGGTCGTGGAGCCGGAACGCACCGAAGATCTGGAAATTATCCCCGGCGGGGACTACTGCACGCTGGTCACCTGCACGCCCTACGCCATCAACACCCACCGTATGCTTGTGCGCGGCACCCGCGTGCCGTATAATGGAGAGGACGAGGAGACCGCCACGCCGCAGACCGTGCAGTATCAGGAACTGCACACCGGCAATGTTGTGAAGCGTATGGTGGACGCATGGCCGTGGATCAGCGTGACGGGCAGCCTTGTCATCGGCGGTGAGGCGCTGCTTTTGCTGCTGCTGTTGCACCGCTGCAAAAAGCGCGAGGAGGAAGACTGATGAAACGCCTGTTTTTGCAGATTTTTGCATGGCTGGCGATACTGCTGGGCATTGGGCTTATGCTGCAGCCCACGGTCAGCCAATATCTGGCGGCGCGGCAAAGTACAAAAACCGTACAAAAATTTGTGCAGGCTGCCGAAGCTGCCGCCCCCGCCGTGGCTGAAACCACAGACAACGCCGAGCCTGCCCGCGCTTACCCCGAACTGTACGATGCCCTGCAAGCCTACAATGCGCAGATTTTTGCCGAGGGACAAAGCGGCTTGAAGGATCCCTTTGCCTACGAGACGCCCGCCTTTGACCTGACCGGCTACGGCCTGCCCGATGATATGATCGCCGCGCTGTGGATACCGCGCCTGAATCTGGATTTGCCTGTCTACTTGGGCGCCAGCACGGCCAACATGGCCCGCGGCGGTGCGCTGCTGGGGCAGACCTCGATGCCGCTGGGCGGCGCGAACACCAACACCGTGATCGCCGCGCACCGCGGCTACTACGGCGCGGAGATGCTGCGCAATGTGCAGCAGATACAGCTCGGCGATAAAATCACGCTGACAACACCGTGGGATACGCTGGTCTACCGCGTGTGCGAACTAAAAATTGTACAGCCGGACGATATAAATGCGGTGCTGATACAGCCGGGGCGCGACCTGCTGACCCTGACGACCTGCCACCCCTACACCCAAAATACCCAACGGTATCTGGTTATTGCCGAGCATGACCCCGATGCCGCGCCCGCGACCCATGCGGAGGATCTGACCGAGTGTGACGAGACATGGGACGCTGCGCCGCGTCAGGTGACCGTAGAAACCGACGGCACGACCGCGCTGGAGGAGGTTGCGCCCGAAAGCATCAGCCCCCTGCCCAACGAGGGTGGCAGTGAGGATGCGGGCGGCGCGTACTCCAACTGGATGATTTGGCTGGAAAACAACGCCCTGTGGGCAGGAATTGTGCTGATTGCCGCCGTCATCGGCTGTATGCTGATCTGGCGCGGCCACAGAAAGGATTGACCCATGCAGAATTTCAACGAAAAAGCGCTGGCTGTGACAGTTGAGGTGAGCAAGGCCGTGCTGGGCAAGCCCGAGGTCGTGCTGAAAATAATGATGGCGATGCTGGCCCGCGGTCATGTGCTGATCGAGGACATCCCCGGCGTGGGCAAAACCACGCTGGCACAGGCGTTTGCCCGCGCCATGGACCTGACCCAGAACCGCGTGCAGTTTACACCGGATGTTCTGCCGTCCGATATTGTGGGGTTTTCGCTCTATCAAAAGGAAACCGGCAAGTTTGTCTACCACCCCGGCGCGGTCGCGTGCAACCTGTTTTTGGCTGATGAGATCAACCGTACCAGCGCCCGCACCCAGTCCGCCCTGCTGGAGGTCATGGAGGAGAGCGCCGTCACGGTGGATGGCGTAACGCGCCCGCTGCCCCAGCCGTTCACGGTCATGGCTACGGAAAACCCTGTCGGCTCGGTCGGCACGCAGATGCTGCCGGAGTCGCAGCTGGACCGTTTTATGGTCTGCGTGGTCATGGGCTACCCTGACGCCGAGGCGGAAATGGAAATTCTGGCCCGCCAGCCGCGCCATGCCCTGCTGGACCGTGTGCAGCCCGTGATGGACAAAAACGACCTGCTGGCCATGCAGCAGCAGGTGGATGAAGTGTTTATGAGTGACGAGATTCGGCGGTATATCGTGGAGCTTTCCCGCACAACGCGGCAGGACGGCCGATTGGCGCTGGGGCTGTCGCCCCGTGCATCGCTGGCTGTGGCCGGTATGGCCCGCGCCGCAGCCTACCTGAGCGGGCGCAATTATGTGGCCCCGCAGGATGTGACCGCAATTTTTGCCGATGTGACCCACCACCGTCTGCGCCTGACCGAGCAGGCGCGCACCGGCGGCGAGACGGTGGAGAACATTATTGCGGATGTTCTGCACACCACGCCGCGCCCCCGCCCGGAGAAGCCGTCCCATGGCAGGTAAGGTCGGCTGCGGGCTGCTGCTGGCTGTGCTGTTTGCCGTGGCTGCAGTCAGCCGTGCGCCGTTTGCGGTGTTTCTGCTGGCATGGGCGGTGCTGGTGGTGGTGTTTCTGGCGTGGTATGCCCGCACACTGCGCCGGGATGTGACGGCAGCGTTGCAGCTGCCCGCCCGCCCCGTGCGCCCCGGCGAGGAATTTGCCGTGTTGGTGCAGCTGCACAACGCCGGGCGGCGGCCTGTGCCGGAGCTGCGTGTCGTTTTGCAGGCAGTGGACGCCGAGAGTGGTACGGCGATTGAATTGCCCTGCGGTGCAATGCTGGCCCCGGGTCAGCGTGCCGACCTGCGCGTAACGCTGCGCGCCGCCAAAAGCGGCCTGTGGCGGTTCCGCGTGCGGGAAATCACGGTGCGCGACCCGCTGGGCCTGTTTGTCGTGCCCTGCGCCGTGCCGCCCCAAAGCCGGGAGCTGTGTGTGCTGCCGCCCGCCGAGGGTGAGGACGATGGCGCGGGCACAAAGCCGCAAAATAAGGTGGAGAAGGTGACCGCCGCAGGCCGCGACATGGCTGACGGCGTTTACGACCTACGGCCTTACCGTGCGGGGGATTCACTGAAGCAGATACACTGGAAGTTGACTGCCCGCGTGGGCGAGCTGACCGTGCGTGAGCCGCTGGGCGCGACCTATTGCGCCGACCCGGCCGGGGCAATCATGGCAGAGGGAGCCGATGCGCCGCAGCAGGTGCTGCACTTCGCTCAGACTGCCGTAAAACGGCTGCGCACCATGACCCGCCGCAGGACCGCCGACCCGGACACGGGACTGGTGTTTATTGACCGTGTGCTGCTGCCCCGCACCGGGGCTGTGGCGCACCCTGTGCTGGAAACGGCAGTGGATTTACTGATTTTGGAATTGCTGGCGTTGGGTCTGCTGGCGGCTTTGAACGGCGCGTTTGCGCTGGCGCTGCCTGTTTGGGTATGGCTGGGCACGGCGGCGCTGTGCCCGGTGTGGCTGGCGCTGCACCGCGCCCCGCTGCCCAACGCTGCCCGTCGTGGAATGATGCTGGCGCTGGCTGTGGGGTATCTGGTGCTGCTGTTTGTGTTGCAGCGGACATTTCTGGCCGGTGCGCAGCAGTGCGCGGATGCCGTAAGACTGTGCCTGAATACACGATTCGACGCAAATTTTGCGGTGGTGACTTCGCCGATCCCGGCGCAGAGGGGGCTGTTTGTGCTGCTGGCTGCGATCCCTGTCACGGCGTTTCTGGCCGCAGTAACCGCCTGGCACGCCGATGCACTGTTGCTGGGGCTGGCGCTGCTGCCGGTCGTGGTATTTACACTGCTGGCCGGGACAGGCAGCGCCGTTTTGGGCTGGCTGCTGCTTTTGCCCGGCTGGTTGGGGGCCTGCGCGGCGGCACGGTCGGTGCAGCGAAAGCGGCTGTGGGGTGGCAAGGATTCCGCCTCCTATGCTGCCAACCTGCAGACCCACCGCACAAACCAAAAATTGGCCGCTGCCGGTATGGCAGTGGCCTGCACCGTATTGTTTTTGCCTGCACTGGCGCTGCGCCCGGTGCTTACGCTGCCGCTGAACGCGCTGCAGCCGGTGACCGACAAGGCTCAGGCAGCGGTGCTGAGCGTCGCAATCGAATGGCTGCCGAAGATCAGCGGCGGCGCATTGAATTTCCATCTCAGCGCGGCGGCGGGCGGCGTTGAGGATGGCAGCCTGACCCAAGGTGACGGCATTGCGCTGACCGGGCTGGAGGATCTGATGGTCACGGCCAGTGCCATGCCAGAGGAGACCGTCTATCTGCGTGGTTTTATTGGTGCGGACTATGATGGAACAAGCTGGCAGGCGGGTGATGCCGCAGCCTTTGACAGTGCGGCGTCCAACTGGAAGACCGATGGCAACGGTCGGCTGGCTATAGCCAACCTGCCGTTTTTGCGCGCGGCCTACAGTGGCACAGAGCCCCGGCAAATGACTGTGCAGCGTCTGCATGCAAATGATGCTTACACTTTTGCACCGTATAATGCGTATTTTAACGATTACTACACGCCGGACGGTGATGGAGCCATTGCAGGGCAGACCACACAGGATGATACATTCTACTATTTTCCGCGCAAGCAGGGCAAAGAATTGCTGGCCGCCCGCGCTGACGGTGACGCCAGTGTGCTGGATCGCCTTGAAAGCGCCTATGCTGCCTATGCCGAGGCGCGTTATCTGGCTTTGCCCGCAGGCGCGGAGTACGATGCAATCAGGGAAGAGCTTGACGCACTGGTGAAGGAGCGCAAGCTGAAGGACAACGATACCGATGGCCGCCGCACGCTGGTGCGCAGTTGGCTGAATGAGCGCTGCCATTACAGCGCCGATGCCGCCGCGCCTGATGGGGCGGATCCGGTACTCTATTTTTTGAACGAGAGCCATGCCGGTAGCAGCACGCAGTTTGCCTCGGCGGCGGTGGTGCTGTGCCGAATGCTGGGACTGCCGGCCCGGTATGTGGTGGGCTATGCCGCGCCACAAAGCCTGTTTACTGCCCAAGGGGACGGCAGTTACCGTGCTGTTTTGCAGGATGACAACGCGCACGCATGGGCTGAGGTCTATCTTGCCGGGCAGGGCTGGACGCCGCTGGAAGTGACGCCCGGCATGGCAGCGGAGCTCACTGAAGGTGAACTGCCAGCTGATACACCGCTGGCCGGACAGAATGCTGCCAACGAAGATGACGCACCGCTGCCAACACAAAACGAAACGCAAACCCCTGACAGTACATCGCGGAATACGGCACTGCTGTGGGTGTTGCCGGTAATTTTGTTGCTGGCCGTGCTGGCGATAGTCGAGGTTCGCCGTGTGCGTCGCACACCGCTGCAGATCGTGCAGGCGGAGTTCCGCGCGCTCTACCGCAAAATGCGGCGCTGCGGGCTGGGGGAGAATGTCTCCTCCGATGAGGCGGCGTTTGCGGAATTTCTGCAGGCGCATTGCCCGCAAACAGACGGCGAGACAATTCAAAGCATGCTGGCTGCTGTGCAGACGGCACAGTTTGCACCCGGGCCGTGTACACAGGAAACAGCGCAAGGGGTGCGCACCATTTGCCGGAAACTGCGCAGAAAAATGCGCAAGGGCGTTGCGTAAAGATGTGAAATTTATAAAAAATGATTGACGGTTCGTGAAAAAATGATTATTTTTAATAGTAAAATAGCTGCGGGAGATGAGGAATGATGGCGTGCTTGCCGATGAATGATAAAGTGGTCGATATTACGCAGAGTACGGAGACGGCGGATGCGCCAAAAACAAAGGTATACCGTTCGATGATCGGAAACGGACGCATCAGCCCCGCAACCCGTCAGCGCGTGCTGGACTTTGTGAAGAAGCACAACTGTACCCTCGATGTACCCGCCTGCGAGGCGGATAATCGTTGCTCGTACAACATTTCACTGGTGATTTCAAAGCAGTTCTCCGACTTTGAGATGCCTTTTTTGCGCAAGATAATGCGCTCAGTTTACTATGTGGCGGGTGAGTACGATTATGATGTCCTGCTGACACTTGTGGACGAGAACGAGACCCGCCCTGTGGAGCGGCTGCTGGGAAACCGGAAAATTGACGGCTTGATTTTGACCCGCACGCTGGAGCGCGACCCGCTTATACCATTGCTGAAAGCGCGCAAGCTGCCGTTTGTCGCTATTGGTCAGCCAGAGGATGATGAAATCCTCTCGGTGGATCACGACTAGGTAGGCGGTTGCCGCGAGATGACGAGCCTGCTGTTGATGAAGGGCATGAAGCATATAGCGCTGCTGGGTGGCAGCATGCTGTACACAGTCAACCAGTCCCGGCTGGAAGGCTTCCGACAGGCCTATGAAAAGATGGGACAGGTAATTGATGAAGGCTTGCTGTTTTTGGAGCTGGAAACAGATGATCTGCGGATGTGGGCTGTGCAGCAGGCAGTGGAGCGCGGTGCGGATTGCATCCTGTGCATGGACGAGCGTCTGGCTCAGCTGTCGCTGAATGTACTAAAGCAGTTGAACCTGCGTGTGCCGCAGGATATCCGACTGGCATCGCTGTATGACAGCGAGAATCTGGCCAATGCCGTGCCGCCCATCACAGCGGTACAATTTAATGCCGACATTCTGGGCCTCAAGGCTACCCAACAGCTGCTGTGCGCATTGCAGGGGGAGAAGGTGGAGACCAGAATAGAACTGGGCTACCAAGTAAGCTTGCGGGAGTCAACGCAGATATAGTGTGCGGTTTTCCAAAGATTTCAGAACATGCTTGCAGATACGCAGGAGCAGTTTTAATGTATCCTGGACGATTGCGTACCTTTATATATAAGGGATAAGGGGTCGTGATACATTTCTACATCACCAACCTTACTCTCCACCACCCTGTAGGGGCCGGGCACGCCCGGCCCGCATGCTTGCCATTACATTCTGTTCAACCTAAAACCGTAGGGGATGGATTCATCCCTCCCGGATGCCCAACGCAACCACCCACCAAACGGATTGCCCATAGGGGCGGGCATACATGCCGCCTGCGCACCTTGCCACTATCGCCAACCTTACCTTCCGTCCCCCTGTAGGGGCCGGACATGCACGGCCCGCAACCCTGCCATTACATTCTGTTCAACCTAAAACCGTAGGGGAGGGATTCATCCCTCCCGCATACCCAACGCCATCGCTCACCCAACGGCCCGCCCGTAGGGGCGGCATACATGCCGCCCGCGCACCTTGCCTATACCACCAGCCTACCCCCTGCCACCCCGTAGGGGCCGGGCATGCCCGGCCCGCAACCTACCCGATACTACGACTT
>OGXX01001468.1_pt1 | contig 23823 bp, 20 predicted proteins | sample 1576301 | NCBI WGS metagenome assembly OGXX01 (sample SAMEA3541469, study PRJEB24748) | human gut metagenome | biome: human gut; feature: human-associated habitat; material: faeces | place: China | collected 2012
CTATCTTACCAAATCTCGCCCCCTTTGTCAATCCCTTTTTTAAACTTTTTTCTCCCCTCTTCTCAACCTCGCCGTGTGTTTCTTCATAATTTGACATTATTTTTATATATATTATAAGCTGGATTCCTTATATATCAACGAAAAGCGGGCGGAGATCGTTCCCCGCCCGCCGTATGAAACCGTTATGATTATTTGTCGAAGATTTTGAAAAGATCTTTGAAGCGCTGGACAAGATCGGCAAAGAATTTGTCGATGAGTTCCTTGAGGGTCATGGTGTTGCCGGAAGGTTTGTTGTCATCTTTGCCGGGAAGGCTGCTGCCGCCGGTCGTATTCTTATAGGTAGTGAGCGGATGGACGCTCGTGCTGAATTCTCTCGACATTACGTCCTCGCCTATAGCGGTGCCGTTATCAATGACATTGAAAGCAGGTGCACCTGTCGCGGAGCAGACATTCTCGACCGTGATGATCCTGCCGGGGCAAACTCCGACGGTGAGATAATAACCGGGCACGGTGATATAAGCCGTGTTGCCGCTGACCGCACCGCACAGTCGGAAATCATAATCGCCGTTGCCGTAGATATAGCCGACCTTGATATACTGGTCAAGAGGCTTGCTGTAGACGCTCATAAATGCGCCTGCATCGTTGACGGTAAGATCAAGAGCCTCGTTGGAGATTGAAAGCACGGTTGCGCTGTCGGCAGCTCTCTGAATTATTACACTGCTTCTGCCGGTAGCGGTGAATTCAGTCTTAAAGGCTGCGTCAGCGCCTGCCTCAAAGATGGCTCTTGCCGCCTCGAGCTTTGCAAGAGCGACTGCGCTCTTAACACGCATCTCGGTGGTGTCGTAGTTCTTTACAAGGGCTATGAGAGCGCTTGTGGTGGCGTTTGCGAGGTTCTCAAGCAGCTGCTCACCCGTAGCTCTGATGGTGATAACAACGCTCTCAGCGAACGCAGCGGCATCGTCATCGTCGGAAGCAAAGGATTCCTTTGCCCATGCGCCGAAGCAATCCTCAATGTAATATACTTCGACAAGGGACATCATAAATTCGTATTTATCTTTGGTATTGAAGATCTTATTTGAAAGGGAAGCGACGGTATTGTAGCCGGACTTGATAGCGGCGGTGACGCCGTAGGAATCCATGGCGATATTTGCAGCGAGATCGGCTGCGTCCTTACCTGCGTTGGCGACAAGCTCCTTAATCAGCTCGTTGACAGCATCCGCCATCTCAGCATCAATGGTGTTTCTGATATCGAGTGCGGCGGCTCTGACGGCCTCGTTCTCGCAGTTATCAACAAGGGTGGTCAGGAAGTTGCCGTAGTAAACGCTTGCGGCCTTTGCCGAGAGAATGGCGGCATAGCCCCTGATATATGCTTCATAGACCTCGTTGCCGTAATTTGCGATCTTAATGGCGGCATTAAGTATCTCGATGGACTTGCTCCACTCTGCAGACTGAGTGAATTTAAGTGCATCGGAGAATTTCTCGGTAAAATCACCGACCTTGGTAATAACGCCCATAATATCCGAGGTACCTTCAAGAGCGCCTATGATCTCTTCATAGACCTGATTCTCGTACTCCTCCTCGACCTTCTCAACAAGTGAAAGCAGGATCGCCTTGGCATAGTTGATATCGACGGATTTGTCGAAATAATTATACCATGCGTCGTCATAGAGACCGAGAGCGGTCATGAGGTTGATGCTGTTTGCGAAGAATCCCTCCTGCTCGACATACTCCATGTGATAGTAGTTGCCGTCGTCGAGCACCTCGTCATGGACATAGCCGCTCTGCGCTGCGGAGGCGCACAGGGGCATCGCCGTGAGGAGCATAAGAGCTGCTAATAATACGGCTGCAAATTTCTTCATAACGGTACCTCATTTTGATAAAATTATCGGATATTATCTAATGATTTAATTCTATAATTTTATATCAAATTTGTCAACACTTGTTTAATAATTTGTTCAAAATGCACAAGCAAGTTGGAATAAAAAATCCGCACTCCGCCGTAAAAACGGCACTGAGTGCGGAAAATAATCAGTCGCAGAAGCTCTGCATGGCTTCAAGGGTCTTGGCAATCAGCTCGTCAAGCTCCCAGCCGAGCATCTCGGCACCCTTGGTTATAACGTCCCTTGAGCAGCCGGCTGCGAATTTTTTATCCTTGAATTTCTTCTTGACAGATTTCGGCTCCATATCCTGCACGCTCTTTGACGGGCGCATCAGCGCCGCCGCGCCGATAAGGCCGGTCAATTCATCGGTGGCATAGAGCACCTTCTCCATCTGATGAGTCGGCTCAACATCGGAGCATATGCCCCAGCCGTGGCTTGCGACGGCATGAATGAGCTTCTCATCAAGCCCCTTATCGCGCATTATCTCGACGCATTTGATGCAATGCTGCTCGGGATACATCTCGAAATCAAGGTCGTGCAGCAGACCGACGGTGGCCCAGAAATCGGCATCCTCGCCGTAGCCGAGTTGATTTGCAAACCAGCGCATAGCGCCCTCCACAGTCTCGGCATGATGAATGTGAAACGGCTCTTTATTGTATTCGCAAAGCAGCGAATACGCTTCATCGCGTGATATCATAATATCGCTCCTTTATATTATACATTAATATTATGCAGAAAGGGTCGACGCTTAGCGCCGACCCTTGTTAGCTATCCGAATGTCGGAAGATCAGTCTTCCTTCTTCTTTTTGGTAATGACATAAGCCGCCGCTGCTGCTGCCGAGATGATACCGAAAGCTGCAAGGCCTGCCGAAGCGGAGCCGGTTGCGGGGATATCATCGTCTGCCGCTGCCTTCCACTTAGCGGTGAAAGTCTGATCGGCTGCGGGCATCTTGTCGGGAACCTCGGGATCCCAACCGTCGAATACATAGCCTTCCTTAGTCGGGTCGGCAGGGACGGGGATCTTGGTGCCCGCAAGGACCTTGTAGGTCTTGTAGGTCTCGCCGTCAACGATGTACTTAACGGTGTAGGTGTTCTTAGCGATAATGGTTATGGTTATGATGCCGCCGATGATGCCGATGCCGGCAATGATGGAGGCGTTGATGCCTGCGATAGCAGCTATTACGCCGCCGGAGATAACGACGCCGCCGATAATAACGGTAACGAATTCCTTATCAACTTCCCAGGTTGCAACGAATTCAACATCGTGAGCGGGCATGGTTGAGGGAACCTCGGGCTCCCAGCCCTTAAACTTATAGCCGAACTTCTGCGGATCTGCGGGAACGGGGATAACGTCGCCTTCCTTAAGGACGTACTGGGCATGAGGCACGCCGTCAACAAGGAATACTGCGCTGTATGTCTCGCCATCGACAGGAGCGGTCTCCCACTTTGCGGTGTAGGTGAGGTCGTGATTGGGCATTACTGCCTCAACATTCGGCTCCCAACCTGCGAATACATAGCCGTCTCTTACGGGAGAATCGGGTCTCTTGATCTCGGAACCGTAGCGAACCTGAGAGGTTATGGAAGTATTGGTCTCATCGTCGCCGAAGTGACCGCCGTTAGCATCGAAAGTAAGATTATATGACTTGGTGGTGAGATTCTTGGGGTAAACAACGAGGCTCTTGGTGCCCATTACTGCGGGCAGCGGGTTGCCGTCTGCGTCGACCCAACCGTCGCACTCATAGCCCTCGGGAAGAGTGGCAGGAATGATGGCATCGCCGGTCTCATAAGTCTGAACCTCAAGGGGATCCTCTGCACCGACAGCCAGATAATAGGTAACGGTGAGTTCGGAGGCTTCCCACTTAGCGTAGACATTGATGGTATCCTCGGTATAGGTAACGGGGAATGTTACTTCGCCGCCGTTTGCGTCAGTCCAGCAAACGAAGGTGTAGCCTTCCTTGGTGGGAGGAACGGGAGCTGCCTCCTGCTCGCCGACATTACCGGTCTTAGTGAAAAGGAGTTTGTCGCCGTCATAGAAGTTGATAGCGCCCTTCTGAGCGGGGATCTCGGTCCAGTAACCGGTAACGGTTGCGCCGTCTGCGGGCAGCATGATCTGGGAGACCTGCTCACCCTTATAGAACCAGCCGTGGAACTCATAGCCGTCGAACGTGGGCTTATCGGCAAGAGTGACATTCTGACCCGCTTCGTAGCTGCCGCCTGCGGGGAGAAGCGTCTCAGCGCCTGCGGGAACGTCGCCGGTGAATTCATAGGTAAGAGTTGCGGTGATGGGGCCCATATACTCCCAAGCCGCCTTAAGAGTAATATTGGAGGCGGGCATGGTGAACGGATAGCTTATACGCTGACCGTTGTAAGTCCAACCAACGAATATTGCATTATCCTTGGTGGGAGTGGGGAAGCTGTTTATCTCTTCGTCAGCCTTGTGATCCTCAGAGGGAACAGCGCTGCCGCCGTCGCTGTCAAAGCTGACGGTGAAGGTGGCGGGTTCGTACTGTGCATAGAGGGTCAAATCGCCGACAGCCTTCTCGGGCATTGCTGTGCCGTCAAGCTGCTTCCAACCGGTGAAGACATAGCCTTCCTTGGTGGGAGCGGTATCGGGAGCCTTGGTGGCGTCGCCGTGGTTGAACAGCATGGTCTTAACGACGTTGCCGTCAGCGAATACGCCGCCGTTGGCATTAAAGGTGTAGGTATAGGTCACGGGCGTGAACTTTGCGGTGAACGCAAGATCCTCGGTGCCGACCCTTGAGGGGATCGTGGGCTCCCATGTGAGGGTGTGACCTTCCTTGGTGGGAACATTATTATCGGAGATAGCGGGAACGGGTGCGCCGTAGGGAACGTCGGTGAACTTCTGCGCTATGCTGCCGTCCTCATCATAGTAGGTAACGGTGTGAAGCTCTCTCTTGTAGTACACCTTGAGAACATTGTCGCTGCCTGCCTGTGCAACGCCGCCGGTGACCGACTTCTCGGTATCAAGAACGAAACCGGTTTCAGGCTCAACGGGAGCGTTTATCGGAGTGTTAACAGCGACCTCGGTGCTCGGGCTGACATAGTCGGGAGTCTGGACATATTCACCTCTGTAAGTGCCGTCGCCGTTCTCGACAAGAACCATCTTGTATACTTCATATTTCCAGGAGGTATTGGTAACTTCGTCGCTCCAAAGAGCAAAGAGCTCCTGCTCGTCGTAGTCATATGCAAAGTTTGCAAGCTGCTCCTGAGTCATTGCGTTCTCCGCGTCGGGAGTCCTTGCCCAGCCGAGGAACTGCTTGCCGCCGTTGGTGGGTACATTTGCGTTGTCAAACAGACCGGTGACGGTATCACCGATAACGCCGCTGATATTCTTGGAGGCACTGTTGTCCGCGAACTTGCCGCCGTTGGCGTTGAGCTTAACGTCGCTGAATACGCTTATAACGCCGGGAGTGGTCGAAAGGTTGGCGTTATAATCATACATGCTGGTGTTGTCGGCTCTGGTGCCGTCGGGTGCGCCCTTGGGGAAGTCAAGGAAGAAGTCATACTGGGTGCCGGCAACGAGCTGCGCTCTCTCGGGAGTGCAGGCAAGCTCGGTGGGAACCTTAACTTCGCCGTAGTTGGCGGAATTCCTGACATAGGCGTTATCATTGACGGTGAATTCAAATTCAACCGCCCATGTGTCCTTATCCCACTGGAGATTCTCCTTCTCACGCACCATCAGAAGCGTGTAGAGGAAATCATGGGTATTGAAGTAACCTCTTTCGACAACGCCGTAATTCTCAAGGAAGGTAAGGCGCTGAGCCTTAAGGTTTTCGTCATATATATTGGCATTGATGGAGTAGAGCGAAGCGATGTTCTTGCCGTTCTCAACGATATAATCGCCGTTATACTTGATCTTGCTGGAAATATTTACGCCGTGCTCATACTTCGACGACATATACTCGCTGTCCCAAACGATGGGCAGGTTTGCGGAGCTGCCGTAGAAATCCGAGCCGATGTAAAGAACCGCTTTCAGCTCTTCACCGGGCTTAGCCTTGGTGGTTTGAATCCAATTGCCTGCGCTGTCTTTTCTGAACATAACAACCGTGAAGCCGATGTCGAAGCCGCCATCAACCGTCGCGTCGAATGCAGAAGCGGCTATCGACATGGTCGAGAAGATCATGACAAAAGCAAGCAGCACTGCAAGTGACTTCTTGAGATGAGTCATATTCTTTTCCTCCTTAAATATACGAGAAATTAACGAGAGAAACTATACACTCTCAGATATTACGAGTCATTTTAACATAATAACATTTAAAAAGCAAGAGTTTTCTGAAAATTCGGTACATTGCCGACATTTTGTCTGAAAATTTTATTCGTTATCCGTCTTTTCGGGTGCGGCCTGTGTGTCTATGACCTTTGCCGCCCTTATTTTGGCAAGCTCATACATCATCGTGTCGCGGGTCTTGCCGTGGACGTTGAACAGCAGCACCGAGACGCCCTCCATTATCCTGCCGATAGCCGGAGCAAGGGCAAATATCATCCATATGCCCGAGAGCATTTTTGAATTGGTCTGAGGGATGATGACGCCGTTTGCGTTGAGCAGCGGCTTGTAGTGCAGAGCGTTGATAACAAGGCCGCTGAGCACTGTGGCGACCTGATTTGAGAGCAGGGTTATGTAGCCCATCGCCGCGGTTATGGTGCCCTCGTTTCTGATGCCCGACTTCCACTCGACATAGTCATAGACGTCGCCCTTAAGCGCCGTGCTGCAATATCTCTGAATGCTGTTGAGCGAGCCGCAAACGGTGAGGGCGAAAATTATCCACACCGTGTCTATCAGCTTGTTGCCCGTCGGGTTATAGCCTATCAGCCACATGACGAGGTAGCTGACGCCGCAGAAAATATAGCTGCCTGCGCCGAGGGTGCGAAGCCCGAACTTCTTGGTGAGCTTCGGTGCGAGCGGGAGCACGAAGTAGCTCGGCAGGCCGGTGAAAAGACCCGCTATGGTGCCGGTCGATATCTTGCCCATACAGTTGAGCCAGAAATAATTCTCGACCTTGGTGCCTATACCCTTGCCGACGCCCCAGAAATTCTTGAGCAGCAGCGCCCACATCGGGCGGCAGGTGCCGACGGCCTTGACTGTCTGAATGATATTCGCCTGCTTCATCTCCTCCCTTGAGGCAAGGGGAACTCGCTCTTTGAGCGCAAAGAAGCCGTATGTGCGGAATATCAGCACACTGGCGATAAAGAAGAACGCACCGCCCATAAATATGTAGCGCGACGGTATCGAGCGGGGCAGATAGTCCACGAGGAACGGGAACAACGACGGGAGCCAAACTCCCGCCAGGTCAACATATGCGTCGGTCGCAATGAGACGGTTTCGCTCGGCGACATTCGGCGTTATGTTGAAGAGTATCGCCTGATAGCTCGGGTCATAGAAGGACGAAGCTATCGAGCCGATATAATTCAGCGCAAGGAACCACACGAAGATGGCAGCCTGGCTCATGCCGCCGGGAAGGACCCACGGCGTGAAAACGGCGATAAACCAAAGCGGCAGCGTGAGTATCAGATACGGGCGCACCCTGCCCCATCTCGTCCTTGTGCGGTCGATCAGCGGGCCGGAAATGGCGTTATCAAAGGTATCCATAACACTGCAAACGACCGAGGAATAGCTCAGCACATCCGCACGGGCGCCGAGAAACGTGGTTTGGAAGAAGAAAAGGTTTGTGCCGTTGAAGGTCTCCCAGTTCTTATCGCCGAAGCCTGAGAGAATATATGCGGCGTAATGCTTGGGGCTGAGGTAGAGCTTCTTTTGTTGGTTAAACTGCCGTAAAACGGCCTCGTCATCGACCGTAGTCTCGGGAGCTCCGATAGGTTTCTCTGACATCTGATCACCCTTTACAGGTTATTTTCGGGTATACCGCCCTATTATGTTTACATTTTAATATATAAAGCCGTAAAAATCAAGTCAAATTTTGATTTTTACAATTCTTTCCGTCATTAAACAAAAAAGAAGCTGCGGGATTAACCGCAGCCTCTGTGGATATAAGGTTAAGATTACTTTAACGAGCCAATGACCTTCTTGATGCTTTCTATTATGGCTTTGAGCATGGGAATGAGTTTGATCTTGCCGATCCAGTCAATAAAGCTGTTGATGAACTTCGACCAGTCGATATCCTTGATCTTTTCTATAAAGGACTTGTTGCCGTCGCCGCTGTCGTCAACGGTTATAGTCTCAAACGACAGGGTGTAGAGACCCGAGTTGGGGGTGGCGGAGTCCGAAGTGACCATTATATAGTAGGTACCGGGCTTGAGATCATAGAGAGAATAGGTTGCCTTCTCATTTCTCACTGCGGTGAGCTGGCCGCCGGTAAGGATCTGAGAGTCCGCAGCGCAAACAACAATGTTCCACTTGCCGTCGGTAGTAACACTTGCGTCGGCCTTAAAGACGAACTGGAGCTTGGTCTTCTCCTGAGTGACGGTGAACTTATAAACGTCAACGTCGTTCTTGTCGAAGTTGGAGCCGTAGAAGGTCTTGGTCATGTCAAGAGTATCCGCCGTCTTGAAGGTGTTGTTGTACTCCTTCTCCGCGCTGCCGAAGGGGGTAAAGAGGGCTCTTATCTGATAGCCGCCGACAGAGCCGGAGACCTTGAGATAATATGTGCCCTTGGCGAGACCGGTGCAGGGGCTGATAACGGAAGCGTCATCCTTGCCGATGCTTACGGTGCCGAAGGTCTGAGCGGCGGCAACGCCGTTAGCGCCGCTGACATAACCGATAAGGGAAACGTCATATGCGCCCTTGGTGCCGTTGCTGTTATAGATGTAATAATAGATATAGCCGTTCTCGGGGATAGTGAGCTTGTAGTAGTCAACGTCGCCCTCGTGACCGATGGTGCCGATGTATCTCTTGGGAGCACCCTTGAGCGAAAGCTCAAGCGGAGTTGCGGTCTCGATGGTATTGTTGCTTTCCTTCTCGGAGAGAGCGGTGGAGTCAACGGAAACCGAGAGCTTATAGTCAAGGGTGGTGGAAGTGACCTGACCGCCGGTGACAACGATATAATGCTTACCTGCCGCTACGCTGAAAGCGGGAGAAACTGCTTCGGCTGCGCTGCCTGCGCTGGTGAAGGTTGCTTCTTCAACGCCGTTGGCATCCCTTACCTTAACGTCAAAATAGCTGCTCGCTGCGGTAGCGTCAACGATGTTGTGCTGAAGCTTGACGGTAACGAGGCTTGCCTCTTTAGCTTCAAAGCAGAACCAATCTACATCCGTGTCGTCGGAGAGCCTGCCCTTGATCGTATCGGCAAGAGCGAATACGGTGGCTGCTGCCATTTCATTATTGGGTTCTTTCTCCTCAAGGTCTGCGGCGGAAGCGGTAATGATACCGGTGAGCGCCATCACAAGAGCCATAAGTAAGGAAAGAACTGCTTTTGCTTTTTTCATTTTCTTGTCCTCCTGTTTTATGTTTATCTTAACGAAATACGGTGCCGCATCGGGCAAAAATGAGCCGCCCGTCAAAAACGGCTCGCCCCTGCCCCATGTGACCTAATCGGATTTTAACACATTTCCTCTAAAAAGTCAAACGGAAATACCGTTCCAAATATTAATATTTAGTTAATTTTTATATATGAATGCCGCCGAAGCCGCCGTCGGGCATGAAATAAGGGGCTGCGATAAGCTCGCAGCCCCTGTGATTTTTTTGTGCCGGTAAGGAATTAATACATTCCGCCGCCCTGAGCAGCAGCCATGGCAGCTGCGTTCGCAGCGTCGGCAGCCGGATCGGGCTTGTCGGTGACAAGGCTCTCGGTGGTGAGGACCATTGCCGCGACGGAAGCCGCGTTCTGGAGAGCGGAACGAGTGACCTTGGTGGGGTCAAGGATGCCTGCGGCAGCCATGTCGCAATACTCATCCTTAGCGAAGTTGTAGCCGTAGCCGACCTTGCCGGATTCGAGGATAGCGTTGACGATAACGGAGCCTTCAAGGCCTGCGTTGGCGGCTATCTGGCGGACGGGCTCCTCAAGAGCTTTAAGGACTATCTTGATGCCGGTCTTTTCGTCGGCGTCCTCGGTGCTCTCAAGCAGAGCCTTGACGCTGCCGACTGCGTTCAGCAGAGCGACGCCGCCGCCTGCAACGCTGCCTTCCTCGACAGCCGCCTTGGTGGCCGCAAGAGCGTCCTCGATGCGGAGCTTCTTCTCCTTCATCTCGGTCTCGGTAGCTGCGCCGACCTTGATGACCGCAACGCCGCCGGAGAGCTTTGCGAGCCTCTCCTGGAGCTTCTCTCTGTCGAAGTCAGAGGTGCTGTTCTCTATCTGCATCTTGATCTGACCGACTCTGGAAGCGATGGCTTCCTTGTTGCCTGCGCCGTCAACTATGATGGTATTCTCCTTGGAGACCTTGACCTGGCGAGCCTTACCAAGCTGTGCGAGCTGGGTGTCTTTAAGCTCAAGGCCGAGGTCGCTCGTGATAACTTCGCCGCCGGTGAGGGTTGCGATATCCTGGAGCATTTCTTTTCTTCTGTCGCCGAAGCCGGGAGCCTTAACGCATACGCAGGTGAATACACCCCTGAGCTTGTTGACAAGGATGGTCGAAAGAGCCTCGCCCTCGACATCCTCGGCGATGATGATCAGCTTGCCGCCTGCGTGCATGACCTGCTCAAGCAGCGGAAGGAGATCCTGTATCGAAGAGATCTTCTTATCGGTGATAAGGATGAGAGCGTCGTCGATGACGGCCTCCATCTTATCGGTATCGGTTACCATGTAGGGGGAGATATAGCCTCTGTCGAACTGCATGCCTTCGACTACCTCGGACTCGGTAACGGCTATCTTGGACTCCTCGACGGTGATAACGCCGTCTGCGGTGACCTTATCCATAGCGTCAGCGATGAACTTGCCGACCTCCTCGTCGCCCGAGGAGATGGTGCCTATCCTTGCGATATCGGCGGAGCTTGTAACGGGCTTTGAATTCTTCTTGAGGCACTCAACAACGGTCTCGACCGCCTTTGCCATGCCCTTCTTGACTACCATCGGGTTTGCGCCTGCGGTGACATTCTTCATGCCCTCTCTGATTAGAGCCTGTGCAAGCAGGGTAGCGGTGGTGGTGCCGTCGCCGGCAACGTCGTTGGTCTTGGTGGAAACTTCCTTAACGAGCTGAGCGCCCATATTCTCAAAAGCGTCCTCAAGCTCTATTTCCTTGGCGATGGTCACGCCGTCGTTGGTGATGAGGGGTGCGCCGTATTTCTTATCGAGCACTACGTTTCTGCCCTTGGGGCCGAGAGTTATTTTAACCGTGTTGGCGAGCTTATCAACGCCTGCCTGGAGAGCCTTGCGGGCTTCTTCACCGTAAATGATCTGTTTTGCCATGATGAAATTCCTCCTTTAATTACTCGACTACTGCGAGAATATCGCTCTGACGAACGATGGTGTATTCTTCTTTGTTGAGCTTAACTTCGGTGCCGGAATACTTGCCGGTGATGACTTTGTCGCCGACCTTGACATACATTTCGACTTCCTTGCCGTCGACAACGCCGCCGGGACCGACCGCGATAACCTCAGCTATCTGGGGCTTCTCCTGTGAAGAAGCGGAAAGGATGATGCCGCTGCTTGTGGTCTCCTCGACCTCAACGGGCTTTACGACTACTCTGTCAGCTAAAGGTCTGATAGTCATAATTTATTACCTCCAAAATTAAAAATTACCAAATTAGCAGTCGCCGATCGCTCGGCGGATACTTAGCACTCATTAACCCTGAGTGCTAATTTGTATTGTAATCACTTTTGCTCAAAAAATCAAGTCCTTTTTCCAAAGTTTACAATATTGTAATATTTGGCTGCGAACTGGTGTATTATTCAGCGTAGCGGCTTTATCCGAAAGCCTGTGTATCAATGTTTTGTTGACTTTAAAAATAAATATTGATATAATTGTCGTAAAATAAGCTAAACAGGTGGATATCGTCATGAACATACTTGTTACTCTCGATTCCAATTATATCTATCCTCTGAGCGTGATGCTGCGCTCGCTCGCGGCAAACTGCCCCGGCAGCCGCATCGACCTCTATGTGGTCTATGCCTCGCTGACAGAGGACGACTTCTCCCGCATGGAGAGCGCCCTGAGCGGCAGCGACCACGAGGTGCACCGCATCAAGGTGGATGACGCGATATTCAGCGGCTTCCCCGTGCTCGACCGCATAAGCAAAGCGACCTACTACCGCCTGCTCATCGGCGAGATACTGCCGCAGGAGATCGACAGGGTGCTCTACCTTGACCCCGACATTGTCATCAACAGGAGCCTTGAGGAATTCTACAATCTTGACCTCAAGGGCAATATCCTTGCGGGCGCCACTCACCTCTTCGGCCTGCTGGGCAAGATAAATCTGCTGCGCCTCGGCATACACAAGCATACCGATATTTATATCAACGCCGGCGTGCTGCTCATCGACCTCAAGAAGTGGCGCGAAACCGTCACGCTCGGGCAGATACTGACCTATATCTCAAAGAAGCACCGCACTCTTTTCCTTGCGGATCAGGACGTTGTCAATGCGCTGTTTGCCGATCACACCCTCGCCGTCGACGAGCGGCTCTATAACCTCGACGAAAAGACCTTCCGCATATTCTCCGAACCCGCGGCGGGTCACAAGCGGATAGATATAGAGTGGGTGCGGGCGAACACCGCGATCATCCATTATAACGGAAAGCACAAACCATGGAAAGAAAAAGACTACGGCGGAGGGCTCGGTGAATTCTTTGAAAAATACAAAAGCCTTTGATACCGAAAGCGGAAGAAAAAAGCTGCTCCTTATACAGCGGATAGGCGCGATAGTCGTCTGCTCCGCTGCCCTGGGCGCATTTATATATTGTTATATAAGATACGGCAGAGAGCTTTACAGGCTCTTTTCCGACCCGGAGCAGATGAAAGCATTTCTCGTCGGCTTCAACGGCTTCGATAAATTGGCGTTTGTCGCCGTCAGAGCGTTTCAGACCGTTATCAAGATAATCCCCGCCGAGCCGCTCGAGATAGGCTCGGGTGTGCTCTACGGCACATGGGGCGGCCTGCTGCTCTGCTTTCTCGGCACCGAGATAGGCTCGCTCGTCATAATTCTGCTCACCAAGGTGTTCGGCAAGCGGCTCGTCGAGCTTTTTGTGCCGATTGAGAAGATAAATTCGCTCAAATTCCTGCAAGACAAGCGCACAGTCTACCGCACTCTGTTTATAATATACCTCATCCCCGGCACGCCCAAGGACGTGCTCACCTATGTAGCGGGGCTGACGGATATCGACATGCGTAAATTCATGCTCATCACAAGCATCGCAAGGCTGCCCTCGATAATATCCTCCACCTGGTGCGGGGATCAGATAACCGGGCGCAACTTTGACCTTGCGATAATCATCTTTGCCATCACGGCGGCCCTGAGCCTCGTTTGCTCGTTTTTCTATAAGAAGCTCACGGGTGAAAAGGGCAATAAAGCCGACGGCGGCGAAGCCGGAAAGGATAATGATATTGAACACGGAAGCTCTGACGGCGAAGCCTGATAAGCTCGGCCGCTATGCCCCCGCGCTGTTCCTGCTCGCAGCCCTGCTGCCCGAATATGTCGCCCCCGTCTTCACCGCGGCGGTGTTTTTCATCGTGCTCAGGCGCAGGATAGCCGAGAGGAAGAAGCCCTCGTTCGGCGCAATAGGTATGGCTATACTTATTTATATGGCGTGGATGGTCGTCTGCTCGGTCTATTCGTCGTCATTCATATCGTCGTTTGCGAGCGTCGGGCTTTGGTGCCTGATGTTCACGGGCTATTACACCTTCACCGAGACGGTCAAAACACAGGAGCAGATAGAGCGGATATTCCTTTGCGGCGGTCTATCAGCCGGCGCCGCGGGCGCAATAGGCGTGGCTCAGATGGTGGTATATCACCTGTGCCTGCGTACAGGCAGCAATATCCACAAGCTCTTTAACCCGTTTTGGCGTTTCCTTGACCTCGCGGTCGAGAAGCTCGTGGTGTTCCTGCCCGACTTCATCTCGTCAAACATGGCGTCAAAGACATTCCATACATTCAGCACGAGGGCTTGCAGTACCTTCTCAAACCCGCTGTTTTTCGCCACGTTCTGCGTGTCGATGCTGCCATTTGCCGCGTATATTTTCCTCTGCTCAAAGAGCGTCAAGCGTCAGATCATCGGCTTCGGCTGCTGCCTTGCCGCTATCGGCGGAGTTGCGCTCTCATATTCAAGAGGTCCCTATCTTTTCGCCGTGATAGTCTTTGCGCTGCTCTTCCTCTACGGCGGCAAGAAGTGCCTGAAGCTCATCGCCCTCGGCGGCGTAGGCTTCTGCGCCATCGTGATATTTGCGGACGGCATATTCAAGCGTGTGCTGACCCTGATAAGCGGCAGAGATCTCTCGGTCAACACCCGAAAGAGCGTTTGGGACGCAGCCTTCAAAATGCTGCATGAGAGGCCGATATTCGGCTACGGCACGGGATTTGACAACGTGAGGCAGACCCTGCACAATGTGTATAACGTCAAGCAACCCCACGCTCATAATATATTCCTCGAGGCGTGGCTCGAGAACGGCGTGCTCGGCGCTCTGCTGCTCGCCGCAATATTCATTGTTTTCTTTATTAACGCTTTTCGCCTTTACCGCCGAAAGGGGCGCACGCGCGACTACGCCGTCACGCTCTTCGCCTCGGTAACGGGCTTCCTCCTTTGCGGAATGACCGACTGCGTATTCTACGGCCTCAAGCCGCTGCAATACATGATGATGATCTTCGGCCTTTCGCAGGCGGTATTCTCACTCTATCTGTCAAAATCGGAGGCTGGAAATGAACATACTGTCAATAAGTGACGGCTCCGAGAGGAGCACCCACGCCTATCTGCCGTATATGGCGGAGGCTGCGGGGCAGGAAATGCTGCTGTGCGACCTTTGCATTGACGGCTGCTCGCTGGAGCAGCACTGGGATAATTGGCGCAAGGAGCTGCCGTGCTATGAATACGACATCTGCCTGCCGGGTGAGACCGACACGCGCACCGTCGATGAAGTTGCGCTGCACGAAGCGGTCGAGGATGAGGAATGGGACGTCATAACCCTCAGGCAATCACGCTCGATGAGCGGAGTTGAGGAGAGCTACCTCCCCTATCTCGCCGAGCTTGCGGAATACTGCCGCATGATGCAGCCGAAGGCAAAAATAATGCTGATACAGCCGTGGACATATGACTCCGACAGCGCCGACCCGTCGTTCAGACGGCTCTACGGCGGCGATCAGGACGAAATGTATCGGGCGCTGACCGAATCCTGCGCCAAAGCGGCGATAGAATCCGATATCGACATCATCGTGCCGATAGGCAAGGCATTCCAGATAGCCCGCCAGACCCCCGCCGGCAGCAGGCTGACCTGCGACGGCTACGACGGCAACGAGCTCGGCTGCTACCTCGCCGGCGCCTGCCTCTATGAAGCAGCGTTCGGCAAAAACGTCACTGAGAACGGCTTCACCCTCCCTGCCCCGCTCAACGAGACAGTGCCGCTGCTTAAACTCTGCGCCCAAATGGCAGCCGAAAAAGGCATAATAAGATAAAAACGCTCCGTATGATCCGCCGAGATCATACGGAGTTTTTGCATTTGTATGAATTTTTGTGATAACATCGCGGCTGGTATTGCTGAACAGCTGAGAGACGGCCGAGACGTGCCGCGTAATAATTGCAAATGCAAAATCAACATCGTAGGGGCGAACACAGTTCGCCCCTACCGTTGTAAAACCGACATTGCAGTGCAGCTCTCGGAGCGCCGTCCCCTTTGATATGCGCTAAAAAATTGCACTTTCTCTTGATTCCATTTTGTAAATGGTAACTTTACTTCAGCGCTCCGATCTCAGCAGCGCATAGTAACATGCGTCGCAAATGCCCTGATTATTCCGATCGGCACTCCGCAGAGTGCCCTCGTATTTCATGCCGCATTTCTGCATCACCTTGCCCGAATTCGGGTTCATCGGGTCATGCCTTGATTCGACACGATTCACTTCGACCGTGTCAAACATAAAGTCCATGACCGCTTTCAGCGCCTCGGACATGATCCCCCTGCGCCACCATGCTCTGCCTAAGCAATAGCCGATATGCACCATGGAAATATCCTCATTCATTTGGACAACGCTGATGTCGCCTATCGGCTCGTTGCCGTTATCCCTGAACACGATCGCCCAATGATAATATTTCTCATCGGAATATTCTTTCAGCCAATCCTCGATTATGCTTCGGCTCACGTCAACACTCGAATGCGGCTGCCATGTCAGAAATTTTGTGACCTCGCTGTCGGACGCCCAATTCTTATACATCGCGTCGGCGTCCTCGATTTTATACCGTCTGAGTATCAGTCTGTCCGTTTCTATTCTTTGAGTTCCGCAATTCTTCATTTCTGGTTATCTCCTTTTTTAATCATGTGCTCACGTTGATACCGTTGGCAACGGCATATTCATACGCCGCCGAATCCTTTGAGCACTTAACGGTCACGCCGTCGCAGCCGTCGAAAGCTCCGTCGCCTATTGAAGTAACGCTGTCGGGTATCGTGACGGTTTTAAGCGACGAGCAGCCGTAAAATGCGTCGTCACCGAGAGATGTTACTCCGCTCGGGATATTGACCGAGCCAAGCGAAGAACAGCCGTAGAATGCGCCCGCCCCGACGCTCTCAAGAGTTGACGGGAGCGAAACGGAGGTCAATGCGGTGCAGTCGGCAAACGCCTCCTGCCCTATCTTTTTAACTCCGACGGGCAGGCTGACGGACCTTAGCGAGGTGTTGCCCGAGAATGCGCCCCTGCCAATTGCAGTAACGACCGACGAGCCTATCTTTGACGGGACGGTAACGCTGCCGCCGCTGCCCTTATACTCGGTCAGCACTCCGCCCGATACGACATAATCATCCTCCGGCGGCACAGTCGCGGGCGGCTCGGTATGCTTAACCGTCGTTGCGGTCACGGCTTTTTCAGTCGTAGTCGGCGCAGGGGTAGTTGTCGTCTTTTGCTTGCGGGTGGTAGTAGGCCGGCTCGTGCGCTCGGTGCGCGGAGCGGTGCGTGACTGTGCAAAAGTTTCGCTCGGTGCCTCGGCAGCCGCCGTCGGTCGAACGGTCGAAGGAATTCTCACAGCCGTCACGGGTATTGTGACCGTCACGGTGCTGCCGTCCGAAACAGAAAAAGAGATCACCGTTTCATCGGCTTCGGTAACGGCGAATTCGCCCAATGTTGCGTATTCTTCGGTGTAGATATTCTGAGCGGTCGTCGACTCGGGGCGATTCTCGACATAGGTTTTTATCCCGACGGCGCCGCCTGCCGTAACAGCCGCAGCAGTCGCCACGGCAACAACCTTGCCGACCACGGCCGCCGCTCCTATCCCCACACCCGCGTTTATTGCCGAGCCGGCAGCGCCCGCCGTGACCGCAGCGGGCAGAGCGACTGCGGCAACGCCCGCAGCCTGAGCCTCGGCGGCAACAACAGAGCCTGTGACGGCCTTGACGGCGGCGGGGGCGGAGCTTTTGCCCGCCTTGTAAGCAAGCAAGGCGGCAACAGCAGGCACAACGGCAACGCCGTAAAACCTCTTGTCCTCCGAGCTGCGCTTATACTTGTGTTCGAGAGTTCTCCTGCCGTAATGCAGGCGGCTCTTGACCGTGCCCTCGGATATGCCGAGCAGCGCCGCTATCTCAGCAACGCTGTATTTCTCATAATAGAATAAATTTACGCAGACACGCTGCTTCTCCGGCAGCGAGGACAGTATCTCGTCGAGCGTGCGCCGCAATTCCTCATTGCCCGCTATATCAACAGTGAGGTCGCTGCCCTCAACATCGTCGTAGCTGCCGCCGATATAGACGGTGGAGAATATGTGCTTGCCGTTGTCACGCAGATAATTCCTGCATTCGTTGATAACTATCTTTTTAAGCCATTTCTCGAAGCTCTCGGGGTGCTCCAGCTCGCCGATATGGGCGAAAGCTTTCATATATGAGATCTGGAGGGCGTCGGCAATATCCTCCTGCGAGGTCAGCACGAGGGTCGCCGTGTAATACGCCGTCTCGACCGTCGCAGCATACAGCTCGTCAAAGGCCTTTTGCTCGCCCGAGGCAGCCCTGAGCGCAAGCCTGCCTGTCTCCTCGGCTTTTGTCGGCATATTACCCCTCCCTTTTCGGTCAATTTCTCTGTAAATATAACATAAGCCGCCGTTTTTGTCAATTTAAACGGATGAAAATAAAAATTTTGAGGTTTCAAAAATTATTTTGAACTTTTTTATAAAAAACCGTGTCATTTACATTACATTATATTTGTTTTGGCATACGCCGCCGAATTTAGAGCCGTGACGGAGGAATTCTCGGTTGAATTCCGGCAAGAACCCCTTCAGTCCTACGGACAGCTCCCTCAAGAGGGAGTCCAAAAGGCAGGCAACAGTTTTATAAACCAATCAATCAGTATTCAAACGACAATTTGATAAGTCAATCCCTCAGTCAGCCTGACGGCTGACAGCTCCCTTTACACAAGGGAGCCTTTAAAGTGCGTAATTTATGGAGCATATAGGCAATTTTAGCTCTTGTTGTTGGTGAAAATCAATCATCCGTCACGGAGTGACTGAGGATTGTCCGGCAGATGTTTAAGTCATAATCCTGCTGATTATATAACGAAACAACCGCAATTCAGTCGTAGGGGATGACGTCCTCGGCATCCCGCGAAATAATTGCAATTCAGCAATAACAATATCGCCGAATACCGCGAAAAAAGTATTGTAATAAGCGGCGGCGCAGTGTATAATATATAATGTAATTTAATGTCTGAAATAAGGAGAAGTCATGTTTGTAGATATTGCAAAAATCAAGATAAAGGCGGGCAACGGCGGCAACGGCGCCGTGAGCTTCCGCAGAGAGAAATATGTCGCTGCGGGCGGCCCCGACGGCGGCGACGGCGGCAGAGGCGGCAACATAGTCTTTGAGGTGGACGACAACCTCTCGACGCTCGCCGACTTCCGCTACAAGAGAAAATACACCGCCCCCAACGGCGAAGACGGCTCCGGCGGGCGCAAAAACGGCAGACGGGGCGAGGATCTGATAATCAAAGTGCCCAGGGGCACTATAATCCGTGAGGCCGAGAGCGGCGCGGTTATGGCGGATATGTCCGACGGCAAACCTTTTATCGCCGCAAAGGGCGGCAACGGCGGCTGGGGCAACCCTCACTTCGCCACCCCGACCCGTCAGGTGCCCCGCTTCGCAAAGAACGGCATCCCCGGCGAGGAGTGGGAGGTTAGCCTTGAGCTGAAGCTGCTTGCCGACGTCGGCCTGCTCGGCTTCCCCAATGTCGGCAAATCGACCCTTGTTTCGGTCGTCAGCCAGGCGAAGCCCGTTATAGCGAATTATCATTTCACCACTCTCACCCCCGTGCTCGGCGTTGTATCGCTCGGCGAGGGCAGCTCCTTCGTAATGGCGGATATCCCCGGCCTTATCGAGGGCGCGGGCGACGGCGTTGGTCTCGGTCACGAATTTCTGCGCCATGTCGACCGCTGCCGCCTGCTCGTGCATATTCTTGACGCCGCGGGCAGCGAGGGCAGAGATCCGATAGAGGATTTCGAGATAATCAACCGCGAGCTTGAAAAATTCGACCCAGAGCTTGCAAAGCGCCCGCAGATAGTTGTCGCCAACAAGGTCGACCTTGCCGACGACGAGCAGCTCGAGAGGCTTCGCAGCTACTTTACGGACAAGGGCTACGAATACCACACGATGTGCGCCCCGATATGCGAGGGCACCTCGGAGCTTGTCAGCGCAATATGGAACAGGCTCTCCACCCTGCCGCCAATCAAGCGCTACGAGACCGAATCCATCCCGCTCGAGATGTTTGAGAAGCAGAACGACAAGGGCTTCACCATCAGAGTTGAGGACGGCGTTTACTTCGTGGAGGCTCCGTGGCTGCTGAAAATTTTGCAGCGCACCGACCTTGACGACTACGAATCGCTCCAATACTTCCAGAGAGTACTCACCTCGAGCGGCATAATAGACGCTTTGAGAGAGCGCGGCATCAACGAGGGCGACACGGTCTCTATATATGAGCTTGAATTTGACTTCGTCAACTGACGGGAGGTATGGATTTGAATCTGTTGCTTGAAAAGCCTACCGATGTCTCGGCGCTCAGCCCGTTGACCCTCGCCTTCGTCGGCGACTCCGTCTTTGACCTGCTCGTACGCAGCGAGCTTGTCTGCGAGGCGAACCGCCCGGTGGACACGCTCCACAAAACCGCGACACGCATCGTCTGCGCCTCCGCCCAGGCGGGTGGCATAAGGCGCATCCTCCCGCTGCTGACCGAGGATGAGGAAGCTGTATTCAAAAGAGGCAGGAACGCCCACACGGGCGGCATACCCAAAAATCAGTCGAGCGCCGATTATCACTACGCAACGGGGCTTGAGAGCCTCTTCGGCTGGCTTTACCTCAAGGGCATGACGGACAGGATCAACGAGCTTTATTCCGAGCTGCGCCGCAGCGACGGTTGATTTTCGGAGGGAAACGATGAATCTCAATAAAAAAAGCGCTCTTCAACTGATCAAAAATAATATAATGTGGGTCATCGGCTGCTCGCTCTACTCGATAGGCGTTTGCTGCTTCGCCGTACCGAATTCCATTGCTCAAAGCGGCTTCACGGGCATAGCGGTGATAGTCAATCACCTGTTTTCGCTGCCCGTAGGTATAGTGAACCTTGCGCTGAATATCCCAATGCTGATACTCATGTGGATATTCCTCGGCAGGCAGCTCGTGGCTCGCACGCTCTGGGTCACGGTGATACTCTCGACGGCGCTCGATGTCTTCGGCGCGATCATGCCGACCTACACGGGCGACACGCTCCTCGCCTCGCTCTTCTGCGGAATTCTCGAGGGCGCGGGGCTGGGGCTGATAACGATAACCGGCGCTACCAGCGGCGGCACGGATATCGTGGCAAGGCTCATCCACAAGAAATGGAAATTCATCACGATAGGCAAGGTCGTGCTCGTTGCGGATGCCCTCGTCATAATCTCCAACATGATAGTTTTCCGCAGTATAGAGAGCGGCCTTTACGCCATAATCACGATATTTGCAAGCACCCGTCTGATCGACTCGATGGTCTACGGCACGGGCAACGGCAAAATGCTGATGATAATCACCGAGAAGCCCGAAGAAATCTCAAAGGCTATAATCACCTCGTCGCACAGGGGCGTTTCGATAGTGCCGGTAGTCGGCGCATACACGGGCGAGAATAAAAATATGCTCATCTGCGTTGCCCGCAGGCACGAGATACCCGGCATAATCCGCACCGCAAAGGCGATAGACCACAAGACGTTTATCATCGTCAGTGAGGCGAACGAGATCCTCGGCGAGGGATTCAATCAGGCGATATAATAAAAAACAGGAGTGTGTATTATGAAAAAAATCCTATGCGCTTTCATTGCGGCGGCTCTGCTGATTCTCGGCGGGTGCGGCTCATCCTCCCCCGTCACCTACGGCAGATATGTCGACACCGAGGCCGAGGCTATGGGCAGGCAGATAATCCTGCGCGAGGACGGCAACTGCTCATTCAGGTATTCGGCGCTCTACAGCCTCTCCTTCAGGGGCACATATGAGGTCGGCGACGGCACGCTCACCATCACAAACAGCGAGGGCAAGCACTTTGTTTTCACCGTCAAGGACGATACGCTCATCTATAAGGCGGACTCCTCCGACAGCCTCGACCTTGAGGAAACCGACGAGCCGCTGAAGGACGGCACGGTATTCGAGCTTCGCAACGCAATAAAATCTTGACAAGCGGCACGGTTTTGATATATAATAATTAAGTTAATACACATAAAGACATAAAGCGAGGTTTTCTAAATGTCCGGCCATTCAAAATGGAGCACTATTAAGCGCAAAAAAGAAAAAACCGATAATCAGAGAGCCAAGATCTTCACCAAGATCGGCCGTGAGATAGCGGTCGTCGTCCGCGAGGGCGGCCCCGATCCCGCGTCAAACTCAAAGCTCAAGGACGTTATCGCCAAGGCTAAGGCCAACAACGTCCCCAACGACAATATCGACAGGATAATCAAAAAGGCTGCCGGCGAAGCAGGCGGCGCCGATTATGAAGAGATAGTCTATGAGGGCTACGGCCCCTCGGGCATCGCAGTTATCGTTGAGACTCTTACCGATAACCGCAACAGGACCGCCGGCGACGTTCGCCATTACTTTGACAAATACGGCGGAAACATGGGCCAGAGCGGCTGCGTTTCGTTCATGTTCTCAAAGCAGGGCGTTATCGTTATCGAGCAAGAGGGCGTTGATGAGGATAAGCTCATGGAGGATGCTCTCGAGGCCGGCGCTACCGACTTTCTGACCGACGACGGCGTGTTTGAAATAAGGACCGAGCCCAACGACTGCGGCGCAGTCCGTGACGACCTCGAAGCTAAGGGCTATTCCTTTGTCTCCGCCGAGGTTGAGTATGTTCCCTCGACCTACACCGCTCTCACCGACCCCGATGACATCAAGAACATGGAAAAGATGCTCGAAATGTTTGAGGATAACGACGACGTGCAGGCTGTTTGGCACAATTGGGAGAACGCCGACGACGCAGAATAATACTACAGCCGCCGCACTCAAACGGCGGCTTTCCTGCACCCTGCCGACTCTAGGAAAGGGGCATAACTAAAGAAAGGAAGGATTACGATGCTGGTTTCAACCAAGGGCAGATACGCCCTGCGGGTCATGCTTGAGCTTGCCCTGAGCAAGGACGGCGAATACAAGAGGCTCGACTCCATCGCAAAGTCGCAGAATATATCGGAGAAATACCTTGAAAGCATCGTCAGCATCCTTGTCAAGGCAAATATCGTTGAGGGTATGAGAGGCCGCGGCGGCGGATACCGCCTGACCCGCAAGCCCGAGGAATACTCCGTCGGCGAAATTCTGCGGCTTACCGAGGGCTCGCTTGCGCCCGTCTCCTGCCTCGACTGCAAGCCGAATAAATGCGAGCGGGCGGCGCAATGTCTCACCCTACCCATGTGGGAGAAGCTCGACAACCTCATCTGCGGCTACCTCGACAGCATCTCTATTGCCGACCTCATCGACCCCTCGGCGGTCGGCGACTACGAAATCTGAATCAAATTTATCCCGACTCGTGCGGCCGAAAAAACCGCTCGGGTCGATTTTTTAAAGAATTTTCAAAAAAGTTCAAAAACCTATTGACAAAGTAGGAATATTGTGATACGATAATCCTATCAAAAGGATATGTTTATGAAGGCTGTCAATCATGAAAGAAAAGGTTTATTCATCAATACAGGATCTTATAGGCGGCACTCCCCTGTTGAATCTGAAGAATATTGAGCAAAAAGAGCAGCTTGGCGCAAGAGTGCTCGCAAAGCTCGAGTACTTCAACCCCGCAGGCTCGGTCAAGGACAGGGTCGCAAAGGCAATGCTTGACGACGCCGAGGCAAAGGGTCTGCTGACCAAGGATTCAGTCATAATCGAGCCGACGAGCGGCAACACCGGCATCGGGCTTGCCGCCGTCACCGGGGTGCTGTTGAATCTCTTCCTTCCCAGAGCGGTTCATGTCCACAAGAAAGTGAAGTCCGAATAGCAAGGATGGAGACTGGGGAGGGATGCCCGGCAACAACATTCCTCCCTGTTTTCCTCCACAACCCTTTCGAGCGGCGGGAATGCCCGCCGATTGGCCCCTCCTTTCCGATATCCCCCGGAAACTTTTGTTGTAACCGTGCGGGAAAAGTTTTAGGGGGATGGAGTGGCGCGAGCCGCGCTGGCAGGTTTTGGAAGGGGTTTCTTCCAAAGGGGGCTTTCCCCCAAAAAAGTCATTTCCGCTCATCTCCGCAACCGAGTTTGCCATGAATGCTGAAATCATTTCGGTAGGGACCGAGCTCTTGCTTGGGCATACGATCAACACGGACGCGGCGTTTGTCGCGCGCGAGCTCTCCGCCATCGGGGTCAACCTGCTTTTTGCCTGCACCGTGGGCGATAATCCGGGGAGGCTGCGGGACGCGCTGGAAGAAGCGCT
>OGXX01001469.1_pt1 | contig 23803 bp, 19 predicted proteins | sample 1576301 | NCBI WGS metagenome assembly OGXX01 (sample SAMEA3541469, study PRJEB24748) | human gut metagenome | biome: human gut; feature: human-associated habitat; material: faeces | place: China | collected 2012
GATGCAAAACGTGGATTAATCAATGTGACTTTTTTGCCGGTTTCTTTTTCAATACTTCGTGCAGCCTCTTCACCCAGCTGGAAGAAATCGCCCAAAGCAAGAACCGCAACTTCTTCTCCTTTTTCACATACCTGATACTCATTCAATGGATCATAGGATGAAGCCACCGGATATTTAGCCGGATGAACACCATTTCCCGGCATGCTGATTACAACCGGATATTTATCCTGCTCCACACTCCAATCAAGCATTGCTAAATATTCCTCCTTACACGTTGGTGCAAGATAAACAAGGTTTGGAATATTACTAAGCATAGATATCGTGTAAAATCCAAGATGTGTCACATCATTCAGCCCAAGTACAGACGAATAATTCAAAATTGTAGTAACCGGACTTTGATTGATACATACATCCTGTGAAAACTGGTCATACGTTCTCTGGATAAAAGTTGCGTTGGTACCAAAGATTGGTTTTCCGCCATTTTTTGCAATTCCGGAACACATTGCTACCGCCTGCTCTTCCGCAATTCCTACATCAATATACTGGTTTCCCGCTTTCTCACGATTTTCTTTTGGAAAACCAACATTACTTGGAACTGCCGCAGTCACAAATACAACCGATTTATCTTTTTTCATTTTATTTAAAATTTTTAAACTATCCAAGAAGTCTCTCCACAAGCTTTACGCACTCTGCCGCATCCTTTGAATATCCATCTGCTCCTATCTCGTCTGCAAAGCTTTGTGTAATGCAGGCTCCACCGATTACCACCTTACTCTTACAGCCCTTTTCCTTACATATTTCCACTACATCCTTCATGCGCATCATGGTGGTGGTCATAAGAGCTGACAGTCCGATAACTGCCGCATTCGTCTCAATCGCCTTGTTGACAATATCCTCACAAGGCACATCCTTTCCCATATCAATCACGTTGTAGCCATAGTTTTTAAGCATAAGCACAACAAGGTTCTTTCCTATATCATGGATATCGCCCTCCACCGTTGCAATGACAAGAGTCGGCATATCATCCCCTGAGTCCTTCTTTTCAAGCAGCGGCTCCAGATGCTCTATAGCAAGCTTCATGGTATTTGCGCTGCCGATAAGCTGCGGCAGGAAATACTTCTTCTGGTTGAAAAGCTCTCCCACCTCATTAATAGCCGGAATCAGGCTGTTATTAATAATCTCGTCAGGCTTTGCACCATCAGAAAGCATTTTCTTTACTTCATCAATTATACTGCCCTTGTTTCCCTTTAAGACAGCCTGAAATACCGCATCCTTACTGCCTGCTGCACCTGTGCCGTTTGAAGCAGACGCATCATTGTCCGACTTTTTCACAACAACAGTCTCATATTTTGCCTTTTCCTCCGCAAGCCTGCTCATGCGCTCGATGTATGCTATATCGCTGTCAGGTCTGTCGAGCAGCATATCCGATGCAAATGCAGCATTTATCAAAAGCTCCTGTGATGGATTGGCAATAGCCATGGTGAGTCCCTTGCATATGGCCATGGTAAGAAATGCTGTGTTCACGTACATACGCTCAGGCAGTCCGAAGGATATATTTGAAAGTCCGCATATTGTAGGAAGCTTTTTCTCATCCTTGCAGTACGCAATGGTCTCATAGCACTCGATTGCGGCCTTTGGATTTGCACCTATTGTTGCAACAAGTCCATCCACCACGATATCCTCATGTGCCATTCCAAGCGAAAGTGCTTTGTCATAAATAGTATTTATAATCTGCTTTTTCTCCTCGACATCCTTCGGCAATCCTGCATCCGAAAGTGGTAAGAGTATGAACATCGCCCCATATTTTGCCGCAAGAGGCAGAAGCTTTTCCATCTTCTCAGTCTCAAGAGAAATAGAATTGATGAGAGCTCTTCCCGGATAAATCTTAAGAGCCTCCTCTATTACCTCCACATAACTTGAATCAATACAAAGAGGGCAGTCCACGGTTGATGAAACCTCATATATAACCGATTTCATCATCTCCTTCTCATCGATACCATTCATGCCCATATTGATATCAAGTATTCCCGCACCATTTGTCTCCTGCTCCATAGCCATCTGGCGCACCAGGTCAAGCTTTCCCTCACGAAGCTGTGCCTGCAGCTTTTTCTTGCCTGTAGGATTGATTCTCTCTCCGACCACAGTAAAGTTGCCATCTAAGTCAATCTCTACATTCTTTCGTTCAGACGCAAGCACTCTTCTATGATGCTCAAGCGGCTTATGAACAGGCATTGACTTTACGGCCTCTGTGAGAGCACGTATATGCTCCGGTGTGGTGCCACAGCAACCTCCGACAATGGATGCCCCCGCCTCCACAAGCCCTCTCATCGCATCGGCAAACATATCCGGAGTCATCTTGTATACAGTTTTCCCATCCTCAAGCTCCGGAAGCCCTGCATTTGGCTTGGCAATAAGAGGCACTGTAGAGTACTCTGCCATTTTTTCAACCAGCGCTATCATCTCAGCAGGTCCCGTCGAGCAGTTCACACCGATAGCATCCACTCCAAGTGACTGCAGCACAACAACTGCTGTCTCAGGCGGTGTACCAAAAAGAGTCCTGCCATCCTCGTTATAGGTAAGTGTCACCATAATAGGCAGGTCGCTTACCTCTTTTATAGCAAGCACTGCCGCTCTGCACTCCTGAAGACTCATCATTGTCTCAACCACAAAAACATCTGCGCCCGCCGCATCAAGAATCCTCGCCTGCTCCTTGTACACCTCCAAAAGCTCCTCAAACATCAGATCCCCGAGTGGAAAAAGCTGTCTGCCTGTCATCGTCATATCCGCAGCCACAAGTGCCCTATCTCCGACAGCCTGCTTTGACAAGCCAACAAGCGTGGTATTTATCTCATTGATTTTCTCCTGTAAGCCATATTCTAAAAGCTTAATCCGGTTTCCTGTAAATGTAGGTGCATAAACAATATTCGTGCCGTTATCGACATAAGCCTTCTGCAAATCAAGAATCACCTGCGGATGCTCCATCACCCATTCCTCCGGACACACACCTACAGGCATGCCCGCCGCCATCAGGTTTGTACCGGTCGCACCATCCAGGATAACTATGTTTTCTCTGATATATTTTCTGAATTCTTCTCTTGTCATTTTGTTTCCTTTTCTTTTCAGCTATTAATCACTCCACAGTGTAAAGTATTTCAAAGCAAAAGCTATATACTCTTCATCCTTGAAATTTGTGAAAATTTATATTATCATTGTAACCGATTTTAAAACACAAAAATCAATAGTCTATTCACCATAATATACTAAAACACTATATTTTTCAAACAAAAGAAAGGATTTCTTATGAAACTTATCGCTTTAGATCTTGACGGAACACTTTTCAACAACCAAAGTCAGATATCCAAGGAAAATATAAAAGCTATAAAAGAAGCAACTGCCGCCGGGATAAATGTAGTCATCTCCACCGGCCGTCCCTTCGGCGGACTGCCGTTTGAGGCAATTAAGGGCACCGGCATCCGCTACGCTATCACTGCAAACGGAAGTGCAATCTACGAGATTGATACCAAAAAATGTCTTTACGAAAACTGCCTTTCTGATGAGACAGCGTTTTCAATAATTGATTACCTGATGACAAAGCGCGTTCATATGGATGCCTTCATAAACGGCTGTGGCTATTCTCCGTACAAGTGTCTCGAGGATGCAAAGGATCTCAAAATGCCTTCTTCTATAAAGGAATACATCATGACAACCAGAAAACGTGTGAACGATATCACTGAAATGATGCGCGAAAACAATTACCATATGCAGAAAATGACCATCAATTTTCCAAAGGATGCAGATGATAACTACTACTGCCGTGACGAAGTATTTGAGTACCTGAAAAAAATCCCTGAAATCACGCTCGTAAGCGGTGGCTACGGTAATCTGGAATTCACAAAAGCAGGCGTTGACAAAGGTGTGGCACTTCATAAGCTGGCTCAAATCCTGAATATCGCAGCTGATGAGACAATGGCTGTCGGTGACACCGAAAACGACATGGCTATCGTAAAAGCCGCACACATCGGCGTGGCCATGGGAAATGCAACCGATGAGCTTAAGGCACAGGCTGATTACGTCACCGACACAAACGAAAATGACGGCGTAGCCAAGGCTATCCGCCACTTTATGGGTTAATCTTACAAATTTAATATAACGATAACTGTCATATATATCCAAAGAAGCACATATACTTCTAAGACAACATATGACAGGTGATTTTTTGATTGTAAAAAAATATTTATCCAATCCACTTGTAACCGGAACTATTTTCCTGACACTTGCCGGTACAACCAGTCGGTTTATGGGTTTTTTCTTTCGCATATTTCTTAATAACGTCATGGGCTCAACAGGTCTAGGACTCTATCAGCTTGTAATTCCACTCATGTCCGTATGCATGTCACTCTGCTGCAACGGCTTTCAGACCGCTACATCAAAGCTTGTTGCCGAAAAGCCTCAAAACAGGCAGATTATACTCATTTGCGCAATAATTATGTCAGCCACCATTGCTCTTTTACTCACAATTATTATGTATTCCAATGCCAACTACATAAGCCTTTGTATTTTAAGTGAGCCGCGCTGTACAGAACTTGTCAAGGCGCTGTCCTTTTCCATTCTGCCCGCTGCTATCCATTCCTGCATAAACGGATACTATTATGGATTGAAAAAAGCAGCCGTTCCAGCTGCCACACAATTAATTGAGCAGACCGCACGCATTGGCACCTGCTATCTGATATACGCAATACTATCTGACGGTGGCAGCTGCTTTAAGCCTGTATACTCTATATACGGCATCGTGGCAGGCGAAGCGAGCGCAACCGTCTTTTCCGTTATCACAATAAAAAAAGATTTCTCATACTTTAAAATATCCGTCAAAAGCCTGAAAACAACAGCCTATGGCATGGCTGCGCTTTTCATTCCTTTATCACTAAACTACATATTGGCAAGCTTTTCATCCTCCGTCGAAAATGTGCTTATCCCGAGAACTCTTAAGCTCTACGGACTATCACCGGCATTGGCCCTTGACATATTTGGAACCATTTCCGGTCTCACCCTTCCCGTGCTTTTATTTCCCGGTGTACTTTGCAGCTGTGCCTGCGTGATGCTTCTGCCATCTGTTTCTGAAGCAAATGCCGCCGGAAATGATACAAAAATCACTAAAACCGTAAACTCCTGCGCCTTATTCGGACTATGCTTCGGTCTTATCTTTACATGTATATTCTATCTGCTTTCAGATTTTATAGGGGATTTTCTTTTCTCATCGAAGCTTTGTGGATATTTCCTTAGAAGACTGTGTTTTCTGTGCCCACTGATGCACATAAGCGGAATGCTCTGCAGCATACTGCACGGTCTGGGCAAAGCAAAGCAGGTGCTCTTCGTCAATCTGCTCACCTGTGCGATAAGAATCCTGATGATTGTATTTCTCATCCCTCGCCATGGGATAGACGCATATCTGTGGGCTATGCTTGTGTCACACGTGTTTATGACGCTTGCTGTCGGAATTCTCACCTGCCACACAGCACACAAATAAAAAAAGCCTGCACATACTCCGAGCATACCGGAATATGTGCAGGCTCATAAAACTACAGATTATACACGTGAAAGGTACTCACCTGTTCTTGTATCAATCTTGATAACATCATCTGTCTCAACAAAAAGTGGTACATATACTGTAGCACCAGTCTCAACTGTAGCAGGCTTTGTAGCACCTGTTGCTGTATCACCCTTGAAGCCAGGCTCTGTCTCTGTAACAGTAAGCTCAACAAAAAGTGGTGGCTCAACTGCAAATACATTGCCCTTGTGTGAGCAAACCTTACACATCTCGTTCTCTTTTACAAACTTGAGAGCATCACCAACCTCATCCTTTGGTAAGTCAATCTGGTCATATGTCTCAACATCCATGAAATGATAGAAATCATCATCTGCATAAAGATACTGCATATCCTTACGGTCAATGTGTGCTGTAGGGCATTTCTCTGTTGGACGGAATGTCTTCTCAACAACACCACCACTGATGATATTCTTTAACTTTGTACGTACAAATGCTGCACCTTTTCCTGGTTTAACATGCTGAAATTCGATAATCTGATAGATGTTTCCCTCGAACTCGATAGTAACACCGTTTCTGAAATCTCCTGCTGAAATCATTAGTTACTTCCTCCTTAAATCGTGCGAGCCTAAGCTCTCTCATTCGTCCATTCTACAATAAAAAGCAATACATTTCAAGTATTTATTTTCTATTGTATGAATTTGTATTGGTTTTATATTAGTTTCTTGCCTCGATATCTGATATCATAGCTACTCTCTTTGCATGTCTGCCGCCCTCAAACTCGGCTGTCAGATAAGCCTTTACAATATCCTTTGCAAGCTCAACACCTACAATCCTCTCACCAAAGGCTATGATATTGGCATTGTTGTGCTGTTTTACAAGGCGTGCTGTGGCTGTGTCTGAGCAAACTGCCGCACGGATTCCGTTGACCTTATTGGCTGCTATTGAGATACCTACGCCGGTACCGCATATCAGTATTCCGCAGTCAAACTCGCCTGATGCCACTGCATTAGCCACCTTCTCACCATACTCCGGGTAATTGCAGCTCTCACTTGAATCTGTGCCGAAGTTGGTCACCTCGTGACCCATGCTCTCAACATACTCCATAATTGTCTTTTTAAGCTCAACTGCTGCGTGATCGTTTCCGATTGCAATCTTCATAATATATATGCCTCCAAATTTTAAATTATTAGTTAAAAATTATTTATTTACTTTCTTCAAATGCCGCTTATAGCAAGCAATTACAGGCTTTTCAATAAAGCGCTTAAGCACAATCTGTATCTCCTCATGTGGGTCAATAGGTGCTACAAGTATTGATCTGATACCCGTAAGATTAGCTCCGATGATATCTGTAAATATCTGATCTCCCACAAAAAGAGTGTTTTTCGTATCTGTGCCAAGCCTCTCCATTGCTGTACGATAGCCTGATGGCTTGGGCTTTCCTGCCTTGTAGATATACTTTATCCCAACTTGCTTAGCAAAGCTCTTCACACGCGGCTCTTTGTTGTTTGAGAGCACAAGGCACGAAAAACCAAGCTCCTTAAGGTGCTTAAACAAAGCAATCGCCCGCTCATCAGCAGGCGAACCATGAGTCACAAGGGTGTTGTCGATATCAAAAATAATGCCCCTGTAGCCCTCCTTATATAATTTATCAAAATCTATGCTGTATGTCGAGTCAATGTACTCTCCCGGGTATAAAAAACTCATAGTATAAAATTCTCTGTCTCCCTGTTAATCTGTTCATTCAAGGCTGCCTGCTGCATAACGGTGACATCCGCACTGCCAACAAAACGCTGATACTGCTGCAATACCTTATCCTTGTCTAAATCGGATACAGCCTTTGCGACATCAAGTGTGCTGATATCACTGTCAGCACCCTTAAGCTCATAGCTCGCATTGGAATCATATGTATTTGCATAATCAAGCGAGGTAAAGCTCTGCCTTGCCCTTGCAGCCTCATAATCAGCCGTATCATCAGCAATGGATTGCTGTGAAGCTGTGTCATCCACTGCCTGCTTCGAACTCATAATCTGGCTGTTTCTAAGCTCGTTTACCCTTATGGAATTGTATGAATAAAAGCCTTCGCTCGGGCGAATACCGGAAATGTTCATACGCACCTTCCCATCCTGTTTTAAATAAATCCTGCTGCCTAAACACTATTTGGTGTCAAGCATCTTTTTAAGCTCTGTCATAAATGTATTGACATCCTTAAACTCTCGGTAAACCGATGCAAACCTCACATATGCTACCGCATCAAGGTCCTTTAATCTGTCCATAATCAGCTCTCCGATGAGTGATGTAGGGATTTCCTTTTCCTCTCTGGCAAAGATTTCTATCTCGACCTCATCTACAAGCTTTGAGATTGTATCTGCTGAAATCGGTCTCTTGTGACACGCAAGAAGCACGCCCTTTTCAATCTTGGAGCGGTCATACTGCTCTCTGTTGTTATCCTTTTTTATAACGATGAGCGGGATTGTCTCCACCTTCTCATATGTAGTGAAACGCTTGCCGCAATCATCGCACAGCCTTCTGCGCCTGATAGAGCTGTTGTCATCAGCCGGTCTTGAGTCTATTACCCTTGTGTTGTCACTACTGCAAAATGGACACTTCATGCTGTACCCTCCGTAGGTATCATATAGTATGAAGAAGCAAAATATCTTTGTTTCTCATTATAATACTTCAAATCATCATCTGTATTTAAAAAGACCTATACATATTTTAGTATATATATACTAATTTTCGTTGTCAATATGTTTTGTACTGATTTTGACTTTTTTATAATTTTTTTGTATTTATAAAATCATAACAGCTTGCGCCGCATATCAGACTCACATATATTTACCAATATTATATCGGGTCCAATCTTCACAATCTTAACCCATGGAATACAATATTCGTAATCCCTGCAAAATATTCCCATGTATTTTCCCGGTCCCGGCACGATAATCGCACAGATTTTGCCGCAGACCGGGTCAAACTCCAAATCCCGCACATGCCCTATGAACCTGCCCTCCTCCACGCTCACAACCTCTTTTTCGCATAAATCCAGAAAACGCATAAAACAGACCTCCCTTGGTCTATCTTATGCGTTTCTTTTTGATTTTGTGCTTATAAAAGTGTTTTATTCATAAAATTATACATTAAATCTGAAAAGAATTACATCTCCGTCCTTAACAACGTACTCTTTTCCTTCCATGCCTACAATTCCCTTTTCTCTTGCGGCTGCAAGGCTTCCGTTGTCGAGAAGATCCTGATAGTTGACTACCTCCGCCTTGATGAAGCCACGCTCGAAATCAGTATGTATCTTGCCGGCTGCCTGTGGTGCTTTTGTACCTTTCTTTATAGTCCATGCACGGCACTCATCCTCTCCTGCTGTGAGGAATGAAATAAGTCCGAGAAGTGAATAGCTGGCTGCTACAAGCTTATCGAGACCGCTTGACTCAACACCTAAATCCTCAAGGTACTCCTTCTTTTCGTCCTCATCGAGATCTGCAAGCTCCTGCTCAATCTGTGCACAGATAACAAATACCTCTGCGCCCTCTTCCTTTGCCATTTCTCTTACCTTTGCAACATGCGGATTGCTTGCGCCGTCATCTGCGAGGTCATCCTCTGATACGTTTGCAGCGTAGATGGTAGGCTTTGCTGTAAGGAGATTATAGCCCTTGAACCAAAGCTGTGCATCCTCATCATCAGGCACTTCAAAGGTTCTGGCCATCTTTCCGTCCTCAAGATGAGCCTTTACTGCCTCGACAAGCTCAAGCTCCTTCGCAAGTGTCTTGTCCATTCTTGCCTGCTTTGCAATCTTTGCAATTCGCCTGTCGAGAATCTCAACATCCGAGAAAATAAGCTCAAGATTGATTGTCTCGATATCTCTTGCAGGGTCTACAGAGCCATCTACATGGATGATGTTTGTGTCCTCAAAGCAACGCACTACGTGCACGATTGCATCTACCTCACGGATATTTGCAAGGAACTGGTTTCCAAGTCCCTCACCCTTGCTGGCTCCCTTCACAAGACCTGCGATATCAACAAATTCGATTGTTGCAGGTGTAACCTTCTTTGTGTGATAGAGCTCTCCGAGCTTTACGATTCTCTCGTCAGGCACTGAAACAATACCTACGTTTGGGTCGATTGTAGCAAAAGGATAGTTTGCTGAAAGCGCTCCTGCCTTTGTGAGTGAGTTGAATAATGTAGACTTTCCGACGTTCGGAAGTCCGACTATGCCGAGTTTCATGGTATATATATCTCCTTTAAATTGATTTCATATGTATTTTGTGTATATGATGTTTGTTGATACAACTATGTAGTGTACCACATTGTAAAAGATTTGTATATAATCTTACGAAAAAACCTCCCCTCACATAACCTGATGTGCGGGAAGGTTTTCACATTTTTTATTCACTTATCATCTCATCGCACTTAATCTGCTCGATATGTATGGCAAGGTATCCTGTCTCATTGTCCAGAAACTCATGATTTAAGTCCTTTCCAAGCTCCTTACATATATCACCTGCCAGTGCGAATGACTCCGGATAATTTTTCTCGATAAACTGATTGAGATCAACCTTTAATTTTTCTCCGGTCGTGGCTCTTGATACCATGTGGCGGATATGGTTCATGAGGCGGTTGTAGGCCATAGTAGTGACATCTATGTGCTTTCCGATCTTTTCCTCTATAAATGTGGCGCATTTTCGAACTGCTGCCGCCATCTCCATGGCATCCGATACCTTTGAATTGTTTAAGGATGTATGAATATGAAGAGTAATGTAGCCGATCTCATCATCAATTATATCAATTTGTTTTTTATCCTTTAGTATATGGCGTATATTCTCAGCTATCTTGTACTCCCTATAAAACATCACACGGATGTCATCGTTTAAAGGATTGCTGATCTGTTCTTTGTTTTCCATACGCTTTACAGCAAATGCTATATGATCTGCCATAGGAAACAATATGCTTCTGTCTATATGACCAAACTCATGCTCTGCATTATCGAGCAGTGTGTTTGCAATCTCCAGATACTCCGGCTCGATGGATTTTACTATGTCCTTGGCCGGACCTCTGTCCCTTGTCTGGGTCAGCTCATACAGTGAATCCTCTTCCGTTGGCTCGACAGACTGTGTAATTTTCTTTCCAAACCCCACACCCTTTCCGACTATAAGATATTCTCTTGCGCTCTTGTCCTTTACCGCAAGCACTGTATTGTGATTTAAGACCTTTGTGATTCTGTACATATCATTCCCCTGACATCTTATTACTTCTCGTAGGTGTCAACTGCGTAGAGAGGCTCTCCCGCCTTAATCGCTCCGTCTGTGATGAGGCGGATTTTCTGATTATCCTTTAGCTCTGTGCAGATGACAGGAGTGGTAACTGATGGGGCGTTTGCCTTTAAGTAGTCAAGGTCAAGCTTCATGAGCACATCGCCCTTATTGACATGCTGACCTGCCTCAACCTGTACATCAAATCCTTTACCCTCGAGCTTTACTGTATCAATTCCTACATGGATTATCATACCAATTCCTGAGTCGGTTGTAAATCCCAAAGCATGCTTTGTATCAAAAACGAATAAAACCGTTCCATCCTCAGGTGCTACAACTACTCCATCCTCAGGTGTAACTACTGCTCCGTCACCCATCATTTTGCTGGCAAATGCCTCATCCGGCGCTGTCGAGAGGTCAGCTGCTATTCCTGTCATAGGACTTGAGATGATAACTGTACTTGTCGGCTCTTTTACGTCGCCGGCTTCCTTTTCTGCTTTCACATCAGATTCCTGTGCTTTATCAGAAGCTGCATTTTCGTTCTTTGCTTCATCTGTGCCTGCTGTATTACTTTCTACTGCATCATCCTCGAAGTGCTCCTCTGTCACACTCGCAAGATAATCCTCCAGGTCTGATTTTATCACTGTTACTCTTGGTCCATAGATAATCTGTACGCCCTGTCCCTTGTGCACGACTCCTGATGCTCCTGTTGATTTAAGAAGCGCATCGTTTACCTTGTCAGGGTCAATTACTGTGATACGAAGCCTTGTCGCACAGCAATCCACATCTGAGATATTGGCTTTGCCGCCGAGACCTCGTGATATGTTCTGTGAGAGCTCATCTGCTGCAGCGGCTTCTTTTCCGTCAGAAGACTTTACATCCTTAGCAGCCTTTCTTGCGTTTACATCTGCCTTGGTGTAGAGCTTTGTCTCTGTATCGTCATCCTCACGACCCGGAGTCTTGAAGTTAAACTTCTTTATTAAGAAGCTGAAAATAAAGTAATACAGCAGGAAATATACTATTCCAACCGGAATCACGAGCATCCAGCTTGTCTTTTCATTGCCCTGTAATATACCAAACAGGAAGAAATCAAGTAATCCGCCTGAGAAAGTAAGTCCTACAGCAATGTTTAAAATATGTGCTATCATGTATGCGCTTCCTGCAAGCACTACCTGTACTGCAAAGAGAGCCGGTGCTACGAAAAGGAATGAGAACTCAAGAGGCTCTGTGATTCCTGTAAACATACATGCAAGTGTTGCTGAAAGCAAAAGGCTTCCTGCCTGTTTTTTCTTTTCCGGCTTTGCACATTTAAACATTGCAAGTGCTGCTCCCGGAAGTCCGAAAATCATAAAAATGAACTCTCCCGAGAAATATCTTGTGGCATCGGCACTGAAATGTGCAATGTTTGCAGAGTCTGCAAGCTGTGCGAAGAAGATGTTCTGTCCACCCTCGACCATATGTCCTGCAACCTCCATTGTTCCACCGACCGCTGTCTGCCAGAACGGCATGTAAAATACATGGTGCAGTCCGAATGGAATAAGTGCTCTCTTTATGATACCAAAGAGAAGTGTTCCGAAATATCCTGTTCCTGTCACCACTCCGCCGAGTGCATAGATTCCGTTCTGCACTGTCGGCCAGATAAAATACATTAAGATTCCTACAAAAAGATATACCACTGTTGATATGATAGGCACAAATCTTGTTCCACCGAAAAATGACAATGCATTCGGCAGCTCAATCTTGTAGAAACGGTTGTGCAGTGCTGCCACTCCAAGTCCTACGATAATTCCGCCAAACACGCCCATCTGCAGCGACTGGATACCGCATACTGATGTGATGGTTCCATCGAGCACATCCTTTGCAATGCTTCCGTCTGCAAGGATTTTTCCGGAAATCTTAAGCATCGCATTGATTGATACATTCATAACAAAGTATGCTATGACTGCCGAAAGTGCTGACACCTCTTTTTCCTTCTTTGCCATTCCGATTGCTACTCCGACCGCAAAAATGAGTGGAAGGTTATCGAATATAGCACTTCCGACCGCATTCATGATTACAAGAAGTGCATGAAGTATAGTCTTATCTCCTAGCAGCCACTGTAAACCATAGGTCTCAATTGTTGTTGTGTTGGTGAATGAGCTTCCGAGTCCTAACAGCAAGCCTGCTACCGGAAGGATTGCAATTGGAAGCATGAAGCTTCGTCCTACTCTCTGCAGGACACCAAAAATTTTGTCTTTCATGAGCTTTTCCTCCTATAAATGCGGGGTATGTATTGATTTGCACCTATAATTCTTTTATGCTCCAGTGGCAAAAAAGGAGGCACCTATCATACACTAACCCTGTTAAAAGTTATGTACGACAAATGCCTCCCTAAAAGTAACACGTCTGTTTATGTTTATATCACAGAAGCTTTATCATTTCAACACAATTTCGCCGCGAATTTATTTTTTGTTAATCATGCTGTTTTTATACATATTTTTTTGTGAATTATGTCTAATGTCTTTTTTCTCCAAACGTCTCCATGTCTCCACTACCATAAAGCATTCTTCACCTGTGATACCCTCTGATGAATACACAGCCTTTTGTATGATGCGCATGTACTCGTCCCAGTGGATTCCACAATAATCCGGTCCGCAGTATTTTTCCTTCAGGTTAGCCAGATAAAGCTCATCTGTCCTGTTTTTTGAAGGATGTCCCAGTCCTTTGTAGATGCGGTTGTTTATCATTATTGCTGCCCTGCTGTAGCGGCCTTTTTTCACTCTTTTTGCAAGTCTTGCTTCCCACAAAATATTTTTTCGCCTTTTGATATAAACTATGATGGCTGTAAGTGCAGTCAGAAAAATCACACAGAGTGAGGTTTTTAAAATCACCGGTGGTATATGAAGTCTCGTTTTTGAGTTCTGAGCATCTGTACGTTTATCCGCACCTGACTGTGAACCATAAGCCTTCTCACTTCCATCATTTTTTACATCTGTATTTTCTGTATCTTCATTTTCTGCATCTTGATCTGCTGCATCTTCATATGCATTATCTTCATTTACCGCAGCATCATTCATATTCTCAGTATCATTAAAAGCAGCACCGGTGTTTGTTTTCTTTCCTTTGACACCAATATAGTCAAACGGATTCTCACCTGTCACATACTCAAAATATCCCGGTGTCATCTCCACAGGAATCCATCCGAAATCATCCAGATATATTTCAACCCAGGCATGTGACTGTGAATCCTTCACCTCACATATATCCTCATCATTTTCAGCGGATTTGAAGCTATCCTCCTTTGCACAGTATCCGCTTACATAACGGCATGGAACGCCCATCTGTCTGAGTATCATCGTGCCAGCCGATGCAAAATGCACACAAAAGCCCTGTCTGCTATTTGAGAGAAAATTTTCAACTACATCCTTACCGCCTGTTGAAGGAGGATTTTTGCTGTACTTAAAAGCCTTCGATGTCAGAAACTGCTGCACCAGTTGTGCTGCCGCAATCCTGTTGGCATCATTTTCTCTTATATAGCCTGTGTACATCATATCGCTTGTGAGCTGTCCTGTCCTAAGAAGCAGCTTCGCATCCTCCGCAACAATCCCGTCACCGCCCTGCTTTGCAGTATAGTTTTCCATTACATAATTATTGTATGCCGCATAGAAATCACTGTTGACCTCAAGAGGCTGCTCAGGCTCAAGGATAGACATTTCCAGACTACCATCGAAAAAGCCTGGACACGCCGATACCTCGATAGTCTTTGTTGCTTTATCCTTTGTAATAAAAAAGTCTTCGTCAAAATCTATATCACCCTTGGCATCTATACTGTATGGGTCGATACAGTACGGCAAATAGGTGTATTTGGTGGAAAGCTTCTCCATCGTGATTGTATACTTTTCGGTGGCCGGATTAGTCTCATCATCATAATAGCCATCGAGCAGCGTGGCTAATCCGATTGTAGTCTGCCAGGCTGTCATCCTTGAAGCATCATGATACTCTTTTTCCATGCGGGAAAAATCAGACTTTTTAACCCATCTGCCATTCTCATATGTATCACCGTAGAAGCTTCTCAGGTAAATATTAGAAGGCACTCCTGCCTTTGCTTCTACCGTCATCACTGTTTTTTCACTGTAGCTTGGGTAGTGATTACTAACCGTGCCGTCCTGCATATCCATTCCTGTGCTGAAGAATGACTTTACGCTGCCCTCCAAATCCTTTTGAAAAGCAAGCATCTGTGGTTTTTTGTCGGCAAGTGTATCAGCAAGAGGTTTAAACGCAAAAACACATATAAAAAGTATTGCCGACACTGCTGCCATGTACAAAAATACCGACGCTATTCTTAAAGCCTCATTGCCATGTGCACTGCCATTTGCGTCATATCCTGCCACTGTACGTGCGTTGCCATCTGCGATAAAACACCAGAGTGTACACAGCGTGAGCATAACAACCTCGCTGACACTTGGGCTTTTGCCTATGCACAGCTGTACCGCAAGCATAAGCGTTGGAAATAATGTGAGCATGCGTCTTCTTTTAATTTGAACCGCCAGTGTCACCAGCAAAAGCATAACTATAAACGATACAAAGCCAACAAATGCCCCCGCAAAGGCTTTATCGCCCTTTGGACAGACAAATGAAGTGCCATAGTACACATTTATTATCTCAAGATACCTGCCCTTTACATACAAAAAGCCGTCTTTTATATGCTCTGCAGCCTGCCAGTTTGCAATAAACACTCCAAGCAAAAATACAAGCAGCAGCCCCGTATTTATCGCATGGCGCACCCATTTTCTTGTATCAAGCGATGTAAGCCTGTTTATAAAGCCGCTTATCACCGAAAAAATAAACAGCCACACATACACATAATATGGGCATCTCACATGTGAAACAGTAGTATTCACAACAGACACTGCACACACTGTAAGAAATACTGCCGCAGCAGCATTGGCAAGCTCAGTAAGCAGGACACCAAACACTGTAAACGTATTATTGTAATCAGGCTTTATCTCATTTATATCAGACCTCTGCCAGCAGCTTTTCCTAAATGACAATCTCATTTTTTTCATCCGCTCTGCCAACTATCTCCTCTCCCTTTTTTATCTGAAGCTTTCCGTCCACGATAAGCAGACACACCAGCTTTTCTGCCCGGTACTTTTCCTCATACAAAAAAGCTGCATCCGTCTTTGTATCCGGCTTTATTTTAAGAAAGCTGTTCAAAAATATGTAAAAGCCCTCCTCGTCATCCACTCTGGCTCTCACAATATCGTTTATGGAGGTATCATACCATGCCACATAATGAGAGCATTTTTGATCCATAAGTGAAAATGAAAGTGAGACAAGAAGCTTCATAAAAGAATCCGCCTGTCTGCCTTTCTTTATTCCCCTTAAATCTGCTACTATGGCCACCGCACATGCCTTTGGCAGGCTGTTCTCCTTTACCATAAGCTCATCAGTCCTTGCAGAAAGCTTCCAGTGCACACTCTGCAGCCTGTCACCGTTTTGAAATTCTCTGACATCAAACAGCTCCGACGGATCATACCCTGGTCTTATATCATCATATATATCAGAATCCCCAAAGAAATTTCTTACTCTGTCCGTTATCCTCACAGGAATCTCATCAATCTGCGGCATCACCTCAACATTTGCATATTTTTTAACTCTTTTCGTGACATAAAAAAGCCTCGAAAAATCATATAGCTTTATCCTTACAAGCTCAAATTCATAATTGCCGCATAGGTTTACGCTGTACAAAAAATCACTGCCTCCTGACAGCCATTTTGTACTTTTTGCGCCGGATAAATTATTTTTCACCGTTACACGGTATTTAACACCATCAAAGCCTGCCTCATTCAGCCGGCAGGAAAGACTCACCCTGATACTCTCGCCCTGTGTGGCGATAGCTATCGGAATGTTTATAGCTGCCACTGCCCGGTGCGCCTTTACAAGCAATGCTATAAATGTCAGCACCATAAATACACACATAAAGCAGCCAAGCAGTGCCAGCGCAGCATTACCGTATATCATCGACATATAAAAAAATATTGCCGCAGTAATTATTCCTATCAAAAAACTAATCACGATTACCTGCCTTTTTCACATAAGTTGTCGGCTGTTTAACAGCCTTTAGTATCTCATCTATAACTGAAAGCTCTGATACATGTGATACTCTCGCCTTGGTATTTAGCACGATTCTGTGCTTTGTCACATCCGCAAATACAGAAACCACATCAGATGGTATGACGTAGCTTCGCCCACTCAGATACGCATATGCCTTTGCCATCCTCACACACGCAATCGTCCCCCTCGGGCTCACTCCAAGCTCAATATAAGGACTTGTCCTTGTCGCATCAACCAGATCCACAATGTACGAGTAAATACTGTCATGGATAAATACCTGCTCTACCTCTTTCTGCATCTCAACAAGCCCCTGCGCATTCATAACAGGCTTTATCGTATACTCATCGGCCTTTACACTTTTGCCCTTTGCGATATCCACCTCTGCCTCATGTGAAGGATATCCCATGCTCATGCATATCATAAACCTGTCAAGCTGTGACTCCGGCAACAGCTGTGTACCGGCGCTGCCCTTTGGATTTTGTGTGGCCATTACTATAAACGGCTTTGGAACTTTCCTGCTTTCTCCATCCACAGTGACATTTCCCTCCTCCATGACCTCCAAAAGCGCCGACTGTGTTTTGGGACTTGTCCTGTTAATCTCATCTGCCAGAAACAGATTACACATCACAGCGCCCTCATGGTACACAAACTCTCCGGTCTGCTTCTGATACATCGAAAAGCCAAGTATATCCGCAGGCAGCACATCCGGAGTGAACTGTACTCTGTGATTTACAAGAGCCATCGCCCTTGAAAAGGCTACTGCAAGCGTAGTCTTTCCCACTCCCGGCACATCCTCAAGCAGTATATGTCCACCTGCCAAAAAGGCAGCAAATGCCTTGATGATACAATCATCCTTGCCCTTTACTGCCTTTTTTACTTCGTCTATCACTAACTGTGCATTATTCATTTGTCTTATCCCCCGGTTAATCATTTTAAACTGCCGATGATCATCTTCATCATCTTATCCATAAACAGCTATATTTATTTTACATATTTAGTATCAATATTTCAACTTTTATCCCTTAAATTAAACAATTCTTAAAATTAATCACCTCTGCCGCTACACTGTTCCGGTGATGACAAGTGTGCTCTCACCCGGTGTGACAACCCACGCACCGGTTGTGCTATCCTGTGTGTAGGTTGCCGCCGGAACAGTGATTGCACCTGCAGTGCTAGAAAATGTGCCTGTCGCCTCATTGTAAGTGTAATCTGTAGCTGCAGTCCAGGCTGTGCCGTTTAATGCCGCTGTGAGATTACTAAGAACCGGAGCAAATGTGTCTGTTATAACCACTCCTGTGGTATTGGTAGCTGCAACACTTCCGTAGTTTTGAATCCTGAAGGTATAGGTCAGTGTACCGTTTTCCGTAACCGGCACCGGGCTTACAGACTTTGTAATTGCAAGATTTGGTGCAGCCTCGGCATTTACTGTCTCTGTTGCTGTGACCGGAGTGATTCCGGTACCGCTAACTGTAGCAGTGTTTGTGACTGCAGCCTCTATGCCAAGAGGAGCATACTCATTTAACGCTGCCTCATAGATGACAGTTGCATTGCCACCTGCAGGGACATTTATGCCTGTTATGCTAAGAGGCGGTCCCTGGGTTACTGCAGGCGCTGCCTGGAGTGTGCCGTTTGTATAGTATTTTGCGGTGTTATTCACATAGGTTAATGGTACAAGAGTGTTGGTGTTAAAGGTATAAGCACCTAGATTGTCAGAAAGTGTCAGACCGTTTATCGCGGTATTTCCGGAGTTTACGATACTCACCACATAGGTTATTGTATCGTTTTGATTGTAGGTGTTTTTGACTGCTGTTTTCGTAGCAGAAAGCACCTCCAGTATTTCTCCGACTGCTATATTTGAATTGGCCACATTGTTGCCATAACGAAGCTGTGCCTGATTAGTAAATCGTGCCATATATTTTCCATCCTTTCATATATTCAGGTATGGTTTAATATATGACACAAATCTACAAATGCCACAAATTATTTACTGTCCTGTTTATTTTTCTCCACATCAGCCTTTTTGATAAGCTCTAGAAGCTTTTCAAGCTCCTCCTCATCCACACCGGTGTAGCCTGAAAGCTCACTAAGGCTCGGCTCAAAACCCTTATCGGATTTTAGTTTCTCCACTGCACGGTTTACCAATGAAACCTTTCCTACCACAGTATTCTCGCTCTCATCCTCACCGGTCTGCTCCCTGATACACTCTTTCATAGACTCCTCTATGGCATCCAGAAGCTCTTTTTCCACATCTATCTCATCCCCGCAGCCGCAGAGCTCAGTAAGGCACATGAAAAGTCCCATGTTTCCCTCCTGTACTACGTCCTCAAAGCCCTCTGATGTAACGGCAAGCTTCTTTGCCATGGCAAGCACACTTTTGAGCCAGAAATTTGATATAGTGTGTATCACACTCTCATCACCTGCGAGCAGCTTTTTGTACATATCTTCCTGCTCGGCTTTCGTGTAATCAGGCATCTCTTCAAGCTCCTCAAGATACATCCTGAACATAGGTGAATCCGGTATGAGACTGTCCTCATCTATGTCAGGCTCAGCTTCATTATCCTGATTATCTGTATTATTTTTTCCACCTGCTATGGCATCCATCGAATCGCCTTCTGAGTAAATTATATTGTTCAATGCAGCATTTTCAGACGCTTCATCCCCATGTAATTCGTCCTCATTTGATTCATCCTCATAATCGCCTGCACTCTCATTCTCCTGCTCATGTGGTGTGATGAGAAATTCAAATACCATATCCTCCTGTGCCTTATTGAGCTCCATATCCTTAAAATAAGACATGATTTCATCTCTGCCAATAGGCTCCGCTGATGTCCTGATAATCTCGGCCACGCTCTGCACTGTCTCTATAAATGTATTCTGATCTAACATATTTTACACTCTCCTGTCTGATTTCCAAAAAATACATAACTATATCAATCCCTGGATAAAAATAAACAAAATTAAAAGCGGCAGTATGAACTGAAAATACGGCTTAAGCTTCCTTGAAATCTTAAGTCCTGCTCCTGTATTTGCCTCATCTATATACTTATCAAAGCCCCAGCCCCACTTTGTCACGCAAAAAAGCAGATAGACAAGGGAGCCAATCGGAAGAAGCAGATTACTAACTATAAAATCCTCACTGTCAAGCACATCCCTGCCTCCTATGAGGTGCAGATTGCTCCACACATTGTATCCAAGTACACAAGGCATACTTGCAATAAGTATTATCACACCATTTACTAGCGCAGCCTTGTTTCTGGACCAGCCAAACATATCAATGGCAAACGACATGATATTCTCAAATACCGCTATGACTGTTGAAAAGCTGGCAAATGTCATAAACATGAAGAAAAGACAGCCCCATATGCGGCCTCCCTGCATATTTACAAATACATTTGGCAACGTGATAAAGATAAGGCTTGGTCCTGCGCCTACCTCCACCCCATAGCTGAAGCAAGCCGGGAAAATGATAAGGCCTGACATGATAGCCACAAATGTATCAAGAGCACATATTTGGGCACCCTCACCTGCAAGAGTGCAGTCCTTTCCCATATAGCTGCCGAATATCTCCATTGCGGCCACACCCAGACTCAGCGTAAAAAACGCCTGATTCATGGCTGCTGTTATGACATTCTTTATTCCAATTTCAGAAACCGCATCCAGATTTGGAATAAGATAGAATTTCACTCCTTCCAACGCCCCTGAAAGCGTGATACTGTGCACCGCAAGGACAATGATAAGCAAGAGCAGAGCACTCATCATAAATTTACTGATTTTCTCAAGCCCATTCTGCAGACCACGGCTGCACACCAAAAAGCCAAGCACTACTGTAACTATCATCCAAAAAGCCATCTGCTTTGGATCTGCAAGGAGGCTTCCAAATGCAGCTGCCGTGTCATCAGTATTCATGCCTGATGTAAAATCTCCCTTTAGGAATTTAAAGAAATACGCAACCATCCAGCCTGAGACTGTTGTGTAATACATCATGAGCATGTAGCAGCCAAGCATGGCTATCCATCCGTGAATATGCCATTTACTGCCCTCTTTCTCAAGAGCCTTATAGCTCATCACAGCACTTTTTCTGCTGGCTCGGCCTACAGCAAGCTCCATCGTAAGCACCGGAAGTCCCATGCATACCAGAAATATAAGGTAAAACAGTACAAAAATACCGCCACCGTTTTGACCTGTCACATACGGAAAACGCCATACATTGCCTATGCCTATAGCGCATCCTGCACTTACCAGTATAAATCCCAGACGTGATTTAAATGATTCTCTTTTCATATTTATATATCTCCTATTGTTATTGCGTTACGTTATCACCCTGCTGTGAGCATTGACTATTGCTTTGTGCTTTATTACTCTCCTCAAAGACTCGCAGCTCCTTTATTGCCTGTCCACCCATCAGATAGAGAATACCTGTATTGAATATAGTCATAAGGCCGATTCCTACATCTCCGAGATCCCAGACAAATGTGTATGCCGCGATACCGCCTACAAACAGCATAACAAGAGCCAGCACCTTGTACATGGTCTGTGAAATCCAGTTATCCCCAAACAGATACGCAACATTACTCCTTGCATAAAAAAGTATACCAAGGAAGGTGGAAAAGCTGAATAAAAACAATGTGACTGCTATAAAAATAACTCCAAAATCTCCAAGATGATACCTCATAGCTGACTGTAATAAATCCATGCCCTCTTTCCCTGCCACTATATTCTCCGGTGCAGTGAGCATGATCATTGCCGTACAGCTGCAAATCACTATCGTATCTATAAATACACCGAGCGCCTGCGTCAGTCCTGCCTTTACAGGAGTATCGCACTCTGCCGCCGCTGCAGCGCATGGAGCTGAGCCTGAGCCTGCCTCATTTGAAAAAAGACCTCTCTTTACACCATTCATGAGCACCGCTCCAAAGCCTCCCGCAGCCACCTGCCTGATACCGAAGGCTTCCTCGAATATCCTTGAAAAAACCGATGGCATCATGCCTATATTTTTAATTATGATAAAAATGGTTATGGCAAAATAGCACACCGCCATGATAGGAACAACTATGTCAAGCACCTTTACCGTAGCATTTTTCCTAAGCACTATTACAGCAGCCACTGCAACTAAAATTACGGTAGTGTAAATAGGTGGTATGCCAAATGCATTTTCAAATGACGATGTAACTGAATTGCTTATAACCTGACTTATGCCACACCAGCAGATTAGTCCGGATATAGCAAACAAAACAGCTATAATAACATGTTTTTTCTTTTTGCCTGATTTATCCTCAAAGTAATGGTGTATGTAATACGCCGGACCTCCACGATAGCCTGAGTACAATGGATCCGGCTCCTTGTGAAGCTGTGCCAGTGTAGCCTCCACAAAAGCCGTAGATGAACCTATAATGGCTGTTATCCACATCCAGAAAACCGCACCTGCGCCTCCCACTGATATGGCAGCCACAACACCAACCAGATTACCCATGCCCACTCTCGTCGCCGTAGAGACAATGAGTGTCTGGAACGTGGACAGGCTGTCCTTATTTTCCTTTTTACCCGTCAGCGCCTTTATCATGTCCGGAAACATTCTGATTGGTAAAAGTCTTGTCCTTACAGTGAAATAAATTCCTGTCGGAATCAAAAGAATTATGAGCAGTGAGATTCCCACGCTCCCACCGCCGGGCAGTGGAATGTGTATCAGATCTCCCCACAAGAAAGAATAAACTTTTTCAATAAGTGCTACTATCATAGTAAATATCGTCCCCTTAGTTTTCATTGCTTCAACGCATTAAAGATGAAGCCAGTATTACTATGATACAATATGAGCAGGAAACTTTCAATATATTCTGTTTTTTTGTTCTGTTTTTTCTTTCACAAACAGTAATAAATACACTATAAGTCCCTTGCATATGAGATTATAATTTCTTATAATGATATAGTTGAATATTCAAAAGATATACGCCCGGGGAGATAAATAATGATAAAACTAATAGCAACAGATATAGACGGAACACTTGTAAAGGACGGCTCACTGCTCATAGATCCTGAGTACATGTCTGTCATCGACAGGCTCATAGACAAAGGAATAATATTTGTAGTCTGTTCCGGCAGACAGTTTTCAAGCGAATTTAAGCTGTTTGCTCCAATAAAGCACAAGCTTTTGTATATAACAGACGGAGGAACAGTCGTGCGCACTCCAAAGGAAATCCTGAAAACCTATCCTATGAACGAGGATATATGGAAGGGCATGTGCCGGATGGTCCGCGATGAGCTGCCTGCATGCGATTACTTTGCTGCTACTCCTGATTTCTGCTTTGCAGAGGATGGTGGCAGCCCGGTCTTTCATCTGCTTCGTGATTCATACGGCTTTGAGATGCGTGAGGTTGATGACATCACAAGGCTTGACAGAAATGACATCATCAAATTCACTGTCTTTCATCCCGACAAATGTGAAGAGCTGTGTACACCTGTTTTCATTCCGGCATGGAATAAAAAAGCTCACCTGGCAGCCGCCGGCAAGGAATGGGTAGACTGCAACGCAAAGGGTGTCAGCAAATGGACTGCACTCTCATACCTCATAGACAGATTCGACCTGCTTCCGGACGAAGTATGCTGTTTCGGTGACAATCTGAATGATATTGAGATGCTTCAAAATGCCGGTATAAGCTACGCCGTGTCAAATGCCCGCCAGGAAGTTATCGCAGCCGCAAAACACACCTGTGCGCCTTACTGGGAAAACGGAGTACTTAGTGTTTTAAAGTCTTTTTTATAATTTTTTAAATTTTTCAAAAAAAGTACTTGCATTTTTGTAAAACCCTGTGTATAATATCATTTGTCCGTGTGACACAGATATTCACACAGATGTTTGCGCTTCTAGCTCATTTGGTAGAGCACCTGACTCTTAATCAGGGTGTGCAGGGTT
>OGXX01001473.1_pt1 | contig 23730 bp, 29 predicted proteins | sample 1576301 | NCBI WGS metagenome assembly OGXX01 (sample SAMEA3541469, study PRJEB24748) | human gut metagenome | biome: human gut; feature: human-associated habitat; material: faeces | place: China | collected 2012
TATTGGACGGTAAAATCGTATCCAATGCTGACGACTCTCTTTTAGATAGTGAAATTAAACTTCACTAACCTTTCTTTTTTTTTAAATTAATAAAGTCTCTCTTAAGCATTATTTGGGTTTCAATATTCTTTTTAAGCATTTTCACATCTCTTTTTACGATAATGCATTTCAGATGATTTTTAAGAAAGTAGTTAAGTTTATATTGTTTATAGAATAAAATTTAATTATGGAGCTTTTATTTTAGTAAATTAAATACTCATATATTATCTCCACTTTTTATATTAACTTTCAGCTCTTTAATTCAAAAATAATCTCATTAAACAAAAGATAAAAAAACCATAAGTTGGGATTGGGGTGAATTTTATATTTTTTTAGAGAGCCATTGTAGTATAATTTAATTAATTTAGGAGTATATTAATGTCATTTTTAAAATTAATACTTAAAAATCCTTTCAGAAGAAAAACCAGTGCTATTCTAGCTATTGTGGGAATTTGTATTGGAATAACCACAATTGTAGCTTTGGGTGGTATTACTGACGGTCTTGTTAATACTTTTGAAGATACGATTCATGCAGGAGGTGCCGATTTTACAATAACCGGAAAAGACTCTGGATCAACAGCATATGGAACAAGCACAATCAGTTCTGAATGGACAGATAAAATTCTTGCAGTAGATGGTGTAAGTGAAGCATTTCCGATTTATGTTGTTCTGACTTCAGTTGGAAATAATCCATACTTTACGGTAATAGGAATTGATCCAAATGGAACTGACATGGCAGAAATGACAATTTCTGATGGAAGATTATTCAATAACAATGCTTCAGAGATTGTAGTAGGTAAAATCTATGCGGAAAATGAAAATCTCTCTGTAGGAGATACAATACCTGTTAATGGAGAAGACTTTAAAATTGTCGGAATATTTGAATCCGGTGATCAGGGAACTGATGGGGGAGCATATACCTCAATTTCTAAGGTAGACGACTTGATGGGTAATGATGATAGCATAAGTAATGTTTATGTGAAAGTGGATAAAGGGGCGGATGCTAAAGAAGTTGCAGACAGGATAGAAGCAAAATACGGTGACAATATCACAACTGTAACCTCTGTTATGGAAATGAACCAGATGGCAGATAGCTTAAACATGCTTAAAGCAGCATCACTTGGAATATCACTTTTAGCAATAATTGTAGGTGGTCTTGGAATCATCAACACAATGCTCATGTCAGTATTTGAAAGAACCCGTGAACTTGGAGTTTTAAAAGCTGTAGGATGGTCAAACAAAAGAATATTGCTTATGATAGTTGGAGAATCACTTGTAATTACAATACTTTCTGCAATACTAGGTTCAATTATTGGCTTTGTTGTAGTTACACTTTTAGGACCTATGATGGGAATCACACCATTATTTACAGCACAGACATTTATCCAGGCATTTACAATAGCTATTGTAGTCGGAATCATCGGAGGAATATTCCCAGCTATGAAAGCAATGAAATTACCTCCAACTGAAGCATTAAGATACGAATAGGTGATGTCATGAGTAATATTGTTGAAATTAAAAATTTAACTAAAAGCTATGAAAAAGGGAATATTAAAGCTTTAAACGGCATTGACCTTTCCATTGAGGAAGGGGAGTTTGTTTCTATTATTGGTCCTTCTGGTTCTGGTAAGTCTACTCTTCTCAATATGCTTGGCGCTCTTGACACTCCAGATTCTGGTTCTATTAATGTTGCAGGATTTGACCTTAAAGAAAACAAGCATTTAAACAAGTTCAGAGCTGATGAAATAGGTTTTGTTTTCCAGCTTCACAATTTAATCCCTAATTTGTCTGTTGTTGAGAATGTTGAAATACCGATGTTTACTAAGGATTGGAATTCTAAAAAGATGCGAGAAAGAGTATTGTACCTTTTGGATATTGTAGGACTTAAAGACAAGTCTAAAATGCTTCCAAACAAGTTATCTGGTGGTGAAAGGCAAAGAGTAGCTATTGCAAGAGCATTAGCCAACGAGCCATCTATAATTTTAGCAGATGAACCAACAGGTTCACTCGACTCAAAAACAAGCAATAAAATTTTAAAACAGCTAGACAAACTTCACAATGAAGAAAATGTGACTCTTATTATGGTTACTCATGATATGGATGTTGCAAGACTGGCTGATAGGGTCATAGAAGTATTGGACGGTAAAATCGTATCCAATGCTGACGACTCTCTTTTAGATAGTGAAATCAAAATTCACTAATCTTTCTTTTTTTTTAAATTAAACCATGAATCATACGAAGAGCGTCTAGAAGACCGTGACTATATTCAATACAACCAAATGCAGTTCTAAAATCTTCTTTTTCTAGATAATACTTGGAATCATTCATATAGTCAACTGCTCTATTATATACTTCCTTTTCTTCATTTTCAAAAGTAATGTCTGCTACCTGGTTTAAATTTCTCTCTAATTTTGCTATATCAATGGCTATTTTCTCTGAACTTTCTAAATCACTCATCTAAATTCCTCCAAACATGATAAACTCTTTGAACAACTGTAAAGTAAGATATTATTACTAGAAATATTATTGTGTATGTGAAATAAACATCTCCGGCTAAATATCCAAGAACTGCTCCAATCATTAATATAATCATGCGCACTGCACGTTCAGCTACTCCTACGTTACATTCTACTCCTTGGGATTCTGCTCTTGCTTTTACATAGCTAATTGTTAATGCAGAATGAATTGCAAGAACTCCAATAAACCAGTTACAGTAACCTCCAAAGATTATTCCAATATAAATTATTCCATCAGCTATTCTATCCATTGTTGAATCAAGAAAAGCTCCAAATTTAGAGGTTCTGCTATGAAAACGAGCTACTGCTCCATCTATAACATCTAGAAAACCACTTAAAAGAATAAATACTGCTCCTAAAATTAGCATATGTTCTCCAAAACAATAAGCAGACAATGCTGCTATAAAAGGAGAAATTATTGTAACAATATTTGGATTTATATTAATTTTACTAGCTATTGGATTTAAAATCCTTGTTAAAAAAGGTCGTAGATTCTCAAGCATAAATAATATAAAGATGTTAATCATATATAGTTTTTATGAAGGTATTAAAGACTAATGGAGATAATTTTGATAAATCCATAATGGAGGAAGCTATTAAGGTCATGGCTCATGGGGGAGTTATTTTATACCCTACGGATACTGTTTATGGATTGGGAGCAAATATTTTCAATAGAACTGCTGTTAAAAGAATTTTTGATATTAAAAAAAGAGCTCCATTTAAACCATTGTCTATTTTAGTTTCATCAAAAGAAGCTATTAATTTAGTTTCAAAAGTTGATTATAAAGCTCAAGGAGTCATTAACCAGTATTTGCCAGGTTCTTACACTATAATTTTAAACAAAACCAATATTGTTCCAAGAACAGTTACTGGCGGACTTAGCAAGGTAGGTATTAGAGTTCCTGATTATGAAATTGCCTGCAGTCTAGCTAATTTATTTCCAATAATAACTACCAGTGCAAATATTGCCAATGAAAAAACTTTTAACAATCCTGATGATATTTTAAACCAGTTAGACACAGATTTGGATTTGGTTATTGATGTTGGCGAACTTGAAAGTAAACCTTCAACTATTATTGATGTAACTGGTGAGAGCCCGAATTTTATTAAACGTTAATATTTTATAATCTTAAAAAAACATAATATTATTATGAGAGCTCTAGCTAATTTTGATAAGGATACAAAAATTCCAACTAATTCTAGAATTGATACTCTTTTAGAAGGAGGTATTGAGCGAGGAATTATTACTCAGATTTTTGGACCGCCTAGTTCTGGTAAAAGCAATATTGCTTTGTCTTTAGCTGTAGGTGTAGCTAAACAAGGTAAAAAGGTAGTTTATATTGATACTGAAGGTGGAATATCTCTTGATAGAATCAAACAAATTGCACAATTTGATTTTTCTAAAGTAGCTAATAATATTCTTGTTTTAGAGCCTAATAGTTTTACTGAACAAACCGACAATCTAAAAACTTTGGATTTATGGGTTTCTAAAAACAATGATGATTTGGATTTGATTGTCCTTGATTCTGCTGTTGCACTTTATCGTGTTGACGATATGCAATCTTCACCTTTAAATAAGGAATTAGGTAAACAAATGGGAATTCTATCAAAAATAGCTAGAAAGTATGATATTGCAGTTGTTTTAACAAATCAAATTTACAATTCTTTTGATGAGGATAAAGACAATATTCATCCTGTTGGTGGTATGATTCTTCAATATTGGAGTAAAACAATGATTCAGTTAGATAAGACTGATGAATTACATGAAAGAATAGCTATTATCAAGAGACATCGTAATATTGCTGAAGGCAAAAGAGTTAATTTTAAAATTACATCAAAAGGTATTATTTAATTAATAGGAAATATATATAGTATTATTTACTATCATATGTTAAGTGATTAAAATGGTTGGCAATAAAATCGGCGAAAAACCTATAAAGAAATATGAAAAAATTGAGAGGAAACCTCCAAAGGGTTATGACTCAGCTAACGATTTCTTTGAAGATGTTTTCATGGACAAAGACATGATTTGGATGGGTCAGAATACGAATCATTTAGTAGGTGATGTTATAGCTGATGCTATGGCCGCATGTGTTCTTGAAAAAGAGTACTGTAAGTACCCACCTCCTGAAGGTTTTTCTGAACTTAAAGAATTAATCCTTGATGATTTGAATCTTGAGGATTCTAAGGTATTTTTAACTGCAGGTGCAACTGAATCATTATATCTTTGCATGCATGCACTATTAGAACCAGAAGACAATGTTATTACTTGCGATCCTGGTTATCTAATTATTGGAACATTTGCAGATAGGTTTGCAGATGAAGTAAAATACGTTCCAATTTATAATGAGGAAAATGGTTATAAATTAACTCCAGAGCTTGTACGTGAGAATATTGATGAAAACACTAAAATGATTATTTTAATTGATCCGTTAAATCCTTTAGGTGTAGCATATACTGAAGATGAGATTAAGGAATTTGCTAAAATAGCTATTGAAAATGATATTTATCTTTTACATGATGTAACTTACAAGGATTTTGCAAGAGAACACTTTTTAGTTGCAGATTATGCTCCATATAATACTTTGACTGTATATAGCTTTTCTAAGATATATGGAATGGCTGGTTTAAGAATTGGTGCTGTAATTTCCACTGAGGACATTATTGATGTTATTAAAAATGTTGTTGTAAATGATTTAGGTGTTAATATAATTGCTCAATATGGTGCTATTAAAGGACTTCAAACTAAGAAAGACTGGATTAAAGAAGTTCGTGAAATAACATTCCATAATCAGGAGCTAATTAAAAATACTGTAGATAAAATTGATGATGTATTTTTACCAGTATATCCTTCAGATGCAAACATGATGGTTATTGATGTTTCTCGAGTTGGAATCAATCCGAAAGAATTGGCCGAGTATTTACTTGAACGGGAAATATTTACAAGGGAAGGAGAATATACCAGCAGAATATTTGGAGACAGATATTTGCGTGTAAGTTTTTCAATTCCAACAGAGGAAATTGAAGTATTTTGTAAAGAATTCCCAAAAGCTATTGATGCTTTAAGGAAGAATTAGGAAATATTATGAGATTTAAATATCACAAGCCTGTTCCTGATGGTTATAAAGTGGAGAATCCTTCCAATCCACTTACCAACATTTCTTCTTCAGATTTCGAAAAATTTGAAGAGCTAGCTTATAGTTATGGCGTAGATGGCATATCCTATTCCAAACTTTCAGATGATTTTAAAAAGGAATGGGATATTGATTTTGATAATGTAATTACCTTAATTTACGTTATATCTGATGATATTCTTAAAATGGATCCTTCAAAAGAAAAAGCAGTTCTTTTAGATGATGAATTTCAGGAAATTGGAGTTGGGATTTATCAGTTAGCTGACTTTTTAAGAGATTTAGGTTTTAGGGCTGATTTAATTCATCCTTTAGATGATAGGATAAGCTTGAGAGCTATTGCAAGGCAGTCCAATGACTGTGCGATTATTAGGAGTAATATGTGCCTTTTTAAAGAAGGTTTGGCTACAGGTTTTTTCCAGATTTCAACTTCTATTGAAAACCTTCCATTTAAAGATAAAAACGACATGTTATGGGTTTCTGATTATTGTAAAGACTGCGGTAACTGTATAAGAAACTGCCCTCACGATGCTTATGATGAAGATGAAAAAGTAATTAAAAAGGCTTGTTTAGCTCATCATGAAGGATGTAGCGAGTGTATGCTTAAATGTCCTTTTTATAAGAAGGGTTATGATAAAGTAAAAATATTGTATGAAAAAAATAAAAAGAGGATGAGAGTATGAGTGATAAAATAGCTTTAGTTTCATGTAGTGGATTAAGTCCTTTAGGTTTAGTTGTAAGAGCTGCTTCTGTTGAGTTGGCTTTGGATGAGGAAAACATTGTTGTAGCATGTATTACTGAGTATTCAGCACAACCAAATCAATGCAGTCCGATCCTAAAAGATGCTGACGTTATATCAATTAGCGGATGTTCTGATGATTGTACTTCAAAGATACTAAATGAAAAGGGTATTGAAGTTGTTAAAAACATTCCTGCTGAGGAAATTGTAAAAGAATTTGATTTAAATCCTAATGATGCTGCTAGATTAGATAAAGATGGGGAACTGGCAGTTAAAAAATTAAAAGAAGTAATTTTAAAAGAATTAGAAGATTTAAATTAAGATGTGAGATAATAGTATTCTCCTAACTCTTTTTGTTCACGGTCAAGATAGCTGTCAAGTTTATTGACTCTTGGCCTTTTTGTTTCTTTATCTCTTCTAAAGGTTACATTAAGATTTCCTAAGAATTTATTCATTGAAGTTCTTAGGTCAGTTGGTTTTGATGCATGACCTTCAAGACCAGGAATTCCGTCAAATACCATAGCTCTATCTGAGATGTAATCTATAAATACAATATCGTGGTCTACAATTAATGATGCAGCGTTTCTACTTTCTATTATTTTACGAATAACTCGTGCAGCTATTAATCTTTGTTCTACATCTAAAAATGCTGTTGGTTCATCAAATAAATAGATTTGGGCATCTTTTGATAGTGTTGTAGCTATAGCTAGTCTTTGAAGTTCCCCTCCAGAAAGTGTTTTAACATCTTTTTCAAGTAAATCATTTAATTGCAGAGGTTTCATAATTTCGCTGTCAAAGATTTTAGAACCATAACTAGGGGCGTTCATATATAGGAAGTCTTGAACGGTTCCTTCGAATTTTGAAACAATATATTGTGGTTTGTAAGCTATTACAACTTCTTCATCTATCTCTCCGTTTGTTGGTTCACTTACACCAGCTAGTATTTTGGCAAATGTTGTTTTTCCAATTCCATTTGATCCAAAAGCTGTTACTATTTCATCGTGGTAGATTTCTCCCGCATCTACAGTAAGCTTAAATTCCTTAAAATCTTTATCAAGGGCAGTGTAACTTGCAAGCGCTTCTCCATCCTCTTCTTCAGTTGGTGGTCTTATTGTGAATTCTATCGGATTTCTTCTTATCCTTACATTTTCTTCTGCTAAAAATCCGTTAATGTATGCGTTAATTCCAAGTCTAACTCCTTTTCTTCCAGATACTACACCATATCCTCCAGGTTCACCATATAATATGTGGATGTTGTCAGATAGCGCATCTAAGGTTGCTAAATCGTGTTCAATTACCAGTACTGATTTTCCATCATCCGAAAGTGATCGGATTACTTTCACTGCATTTAATCTTTGAGATACGTCTAACCATGATGTTGGTTCGTCAAAGTAGTAAAAGTCTCCTTCTCTAAGTACGGTTGCTGCAATAGCTACTCTTTGTAGTTCTCCTCCTGAAAGATTTTCCATATTTCTGTCAAGAACATTCTCAAGGTCTAATTCTTTACATACATAGTCAAATTTATTTCTTTCATCTACATTTGTAAGTAAATCTCTGACTTTTCCTTTTACTACTTTTGGAAGTTGATCTACCATTTGTGGTTTTAGCACAGTTTTTATTTCCCCTTTTGACAATGCTTTAAAGTAATTCTGAAGAGCTGAACCCTTGTAGTATTCAATTACTTCATCCCAGTTTTCCGGTGTTTCGTCAAAGTTTCCAAAGTTAGGTATCAATTCTCCAGAGAGTATTCTCATAATTGTACTTTTTCCAATACCGTTTTGCCCAAGAAGTCCTAACACTTGTCCTTCTGTTAAATTTGGCAGTCCGAATAGCTCAAATTGGTTTTGTCCAAATCTGTGTATAGGTTCTCCAACAGCTTCTGGTAAGTTTATAATTGTTATTGCATCAAAAGGACATCTATTTGTACAGATACCGCAGCCCTGACATAGCTGTTCAGATATTAATGGTTTTTTGGTATCTTCATCAACCACAATTGTATCTTCTTCCATTCTTACTCCAGGACAATAACTGATACAAAGATAATCACATTTTTTTGGCTGACATTTATCCTTATCTAATATAGAAATACGACTCATTTTATCTCCTTTTATAAAATCTATATTATAATATGTTTGTTATAAAGTATATAATTTAATAATTTGAAATAATATATAAGATTTTATGAAGCAGGTAATGATTGTTCGTAATGATTTGAAAATGGGTAAAGGAAAGATAGCTGCTCAATGTTGTCATGGTTGTTTAGGGGCTTATAAGAAAGCTAGTCCTGATAAGATTAAAAAATGGGAGTCTTCAGGAATGGCTAAGATTGTCTGTAAGGTCAATTCTTTAGATGAACTGTTGGAACTTAAAAAGGAGGCAATTTCTAATAAAGTTCCTTATTGTTTAGTGGTTGATGCCGGAAAGACGCAGATACCTACATCAACTACTACAGTTTTAGCTATTGGTCCTGATGATGATAAAATTATTGATAAGATAACTGCTAATTTGAAGCTTTTATGATTTTATTTTAATTTAATTATAGCTATTTTTAATTATTATGTAGGTGAAATTATTATAGAAAATGTGATTAAAATAGGTGGTAGCTTATTTCCTAATTATGCAATTGAACTGGTAAAGCAACTGGAGGGTACAGATTCAGTTGTTATTTTAGGTGGTGGGGAGTTTGCAAATCTTATTAGGAAATATGACCTCGAACTGGATCTATCTGATAAGGTGGCTCATTGGACAGCTATTGATGCTATGGATATAATGGCTAAACTAACTGCAGATAAGGTGGAAAGTGCAGAAATAGCTAATGATTTAAACGAAGCTTTTGCTTTGTTGTCTAAAGGTTTAACTCCGATTTTAATAACATCTAATATTTTAAGAAGTGAAGATCCTTTTGAAAATTCATGGGATGTTACATCTGATTCTATTGCAGCTTATATTTCTCATATGTTAAATGCAAACCTTTTAATAGTAACAGATGTAAATGGTATATATACCCAAGAACCTAATGTGAAAGGTGCTAAATTCATTGACATAATTGATGCAGAAACTTTACTAACTTTTCAGGAGACATCAATCGATTTAATGTTACCTTCACTACTATTAGAATTTGGGACTAATTGTTATGTTGTAAATGGGAAGTATCCAGAAAGAGTGTTATCTTTAATCGATAAATCTGGAGATACTTACGATTTTGATTATACAAAAATTTTAGGTGAATAAAATGAAAGAAGTAGACTGTATTTCATGTAAACAGGAAATTCCATTAACTGGACCTTTCGTAGAATTTGAATGTCCAATTTGTGGAGCTAAAATCGCAAGATGTGAAAAATGCCGTACCTTTGGCCATGCTTATAAATGTGAATGTGGATTTGAAGGTCCATAGATTAGTTTAAAGGAGAATTAAAAATGAGTGATGTAGTAGCAACTATGAAAATCATGCCAGAAAGTCCTGAAGTAGATTTAGCAGCTCTTAAAGCAGCTATTGAAGCAGCTATTCCTGACGATGCTGAGTTTCATAAAATTGATGAAGAACCAATTGCATTTGGTTTAGTAGCATTGAATTTAATGTTTATCATTGAAGACGGTGAAGGCGGAACTGGATCTACAGAAGAAGCAATGGCTAACTTAGATGGTGTAGCTAGCATAGAAATTGTAGATACTAGAAGATTAATGTAAATCTTCCTTTTTTTTTTATTTTAAATTTTTTAATATTCTTTTTCCTTCCTCGGTAATTTTATATAATCTGCCTCTTTTTGATTCGGGATTTAGAATCTGTACTAAACCTTTTTCTTTCAATTGTTTTAGTGATCTACTTACATTGTTTATATGGATGTTAGTTTTTTTAGTGATGTCTGTAGGTTTTAAAATATTGATTCCAATAGTTTTCAAGACTTTTGTTCTATTGGTTGATTGTTTAACATATTCTGTTAAAATAATTAATTTATCATCCATAATATTAATTACATCTATCTATACTTAAATCATTAATAGCCTAATTGATACATTATTATAATAATTAATAATCTATTTTAGTAGGTTTAATCACTTTTTCAAGACATTATTATTGAATTTCTAATATTTTATAAAAGTTACAATTAGCAATATTTATATATTAAGTAGTATTATTAAAAACATCCAAAATTAGGAGATGTAATTTATGAAAAAAATTGTAGTATATTTTTCACAATCTGGTAATACAGAACGTGTTGCTGAAACAATTGGAGAAATCGAAAACTGTGAAATTAAGGAAATTGAGACTAAAGAACCTTATGTAAAAGATTACGATAAGTTAATTGAAGTTGCAAAAGAAGAAATAGAACATGGTGATAAACCTGCTATTGAAAGTATTGATATTTCTGGTTATGATTTGATTTATTTAGGAACTCCAAATTGGTGGAGCGCAGTAGCACCTCCTGTAGCTACATTTTTATCTGAAAATGACTTTGACGGAAAAACTATTGCTCCATTTATAACTCACGGTGGCGGAGAAGACAGTCATATTGTAAGCGATATTGAAAAGTTAGCTCCAAATGCAAAAGTTTTAACTCCACTTACTGTTGCAGGCACTGGTGGATCTATTTTAGAAGAAAATGTTAAAAATTGGATTAATTAAATTAGTTGATTCCAGTTTTTTAAATTAAGCTAGTCCCTAGTTTGGGACTAGCTACCACTAAAAATTATTTTATTGCTTTTTTTTATTGTCATCATCAATCATGATAACTCCATAATTTATCATTGTTGTTATGCGCAACATTTATATATAAAATTTATCAAATAATTAATTGTTTACAATAACAACATTTTTTGGAGTATTTTTTTTATGAATACATTTATCGAATATTTTTTACAGTCTGATAATATTAAAACAAGTCAAGAATATGAAAACTGTAACCATATGATGAGAAGTTCTTGTTTAAAAGATTATGGTATTATTCAAGGGTGGTTAAATGGGGAATAAACAGAATGTAGTCATATTTCTCCTGGCCTTTGGAACTTTTGGCATTTTAACAACTGAAATGGGATACGTTGGAATATTGCAATTAGTAGCAAACCATTTTCAGGTTTCTATAGGTCAGGCTAGTCTTTTTGTAAGTTTATTCGCATTAGGAGTAGCTATAGCTGGAATTGTAATGCCTTTGCTATTCTCTAAATTTAATTATAAAAAATCATTACTTTTAGTCCTGTTAATCTTTATAATATCAAATGTTTTATCTATTTTTGTTACGGATTTTAACTTAGCTTTGATAATAAGGATTTTTCCATCATTCTTCCATCCGATATTCTGTTCATTTGCTCTTACTTTAGCTGCAGAGATTGTTAGTCCTGAAAAATCATTAAAAGCAGTTTCAAAAGTGATTATGGGAGTTTCTGCAGGAATGGTTTTAGGTGTTCCAATAGTAAATTTCTTAGCGGTTAACGGATCTTACCAAATTGCAATGCTGTTCATGGCAATTATTAACGCTATTTCATTTATTGGTTTATTGATTTTAATGCCTTCAATCGAACCAAAAGAAGCTATTTCATATGGAGGACAATTAAAAGTACTTAAAAAACCAGTATTTCTATTATCAATAGTTGGAGTGATATTTTTAACTGCAGGTATGTATAGCGTTTATAGTTTTATTTCAGTTTATCTAACAGATGTTAGCCATATTACAGTTTTTATTCTAACATTCTCATTATTCCTATATGGACTAACAAGTCTTATTGGAAATTATATTGGAGGAAATTTACTTTCATCAAAACCGATAAAAACAGTTCTGGTATTTCCAATAATTTTAACAGCTGTCTATTTGCTGATTTTTGGCCTAAACCAATTTACAATCATCATGTTAATAATGATTTTTGTATGGGGAGTTATTGCAGGTATTGGTAATAATATTCAGCAGTATTGGGTTGTATCAGCAGCTCCTGAAGCTCCTGAATTTGCCAACGGCATATTTTTATCAAGTGGAAATATTGGAGTAACCATTGGGACATTTTTAAGCAGTCTGGTTATAGCTAGTTTAAGTACTAAATATATTTTATTTGTGGGTATTTTCTATTTGGTATTAATGTTTATATCTGTCATAATTAGAAATATATTTAATAAGGAGAGTGTATATTCTAATGAAACAAATTAGGGTTGTTGATTATGATTGATTATGAAAATATTATTGAAGATAGTTCCTTCATACTATGTCATTTTGTTACTCTTTTAAAAACTCATGATTATTATTTAAATCAGCATTTAAAAGAAACTGATGTTAGTTTAGGTCAGTATTACATGTTAATGTATATGTATGAAAATGATGATTTTAATCAGTCTGATATAGCTAAAGTCTGTTTAATGAACCGTAGTGGAGTTTCAAGAGCTTTTAAAGATTTTGAAGACTATGGATTAATTGAAAGACATGTTGATGAAGATAATAAAAGAGCATATAAGATTACATTAACAGATAAAGGTGTTGAAACTGCTAAATTCATTGAACAAAAGGAGAAGGAATGGCAGGAAATGATCTGCGAGGATTTGGATATTAGTGTTGATGATTTGGAAAAACTATTTAAAAATCTGGCTTTAAAATCTTTACATTACAATAGGGAAACCTTTTAGTTAAGTTTATAATATGTTATAGACATATTATGTTTAAGGTGTACTTATGAGTGATGTTAATCCATTTACTGATAAACCAGTACCAATAAATGGAAATGAAAACTTTTTAGATAAATGTTATAATGATTATAATAATGTAATGAATAATTCAGAACTTTTAGATGATACTGAAGCCGGAGAACTAGTTATAGATGTAACAAATAAATTATTGGCGGCTGTTGACGGATTTTTAGATGGCATTGGAAGATCCGATTTTCTTCGGAATAATTTTGATTGGGAGATTCATCTAATCAGGGATTCAACTGTAAATGCATGGTGCATGCCTGGTGGAAAAATGGCAGTCTATTCTGGAATGCTCGGCCCAATACAAAATGAAGAAGATTTGGCATTGATTATAGGTCATGAAATGTCTCACGCATTATGTGATCATACTTTACATAGGATTAATTCACAAAATACAAAGAATGCATTAACAACAGCCGCCTATATTGGGGCAGTAGGTTTAAGTTTGTTTGGATTAGGAGAAGTAGCTTCTGTTGTCAGAACAGTAACTACTGTAGCAGACATAGGATCAGAATATCTTATATTGAAGCCTTTTGATAGGGATCAGGAATTTGAAGCAGATAAGTTGGGAATGACAATAATGCAATTGGCAGGATATGATGTAACTCATGTTCCTGATTTTTGGAGAAGGGTTTCTGCAGAAGGTCCAAACGAGTTTGATTTTCTCTCAACACACCCTGCAGATAGTAAAAGAATAGCAAAAATGGAAGAATTTATAACCTCAGGTTCAGACTCTACTATTGAATATGAAAACACTAAAAGATGTCCAAATTGTGGTGCAATTGTTGGTAATGGCGATGTCTTCTGTACTGCTTGTGGAAAAAAAGTAAGTAGTGTTTGTTCTAATTGTGGAAGTCCTGTTAATGATGGGGATATTTTTTGTACTGTTTGTGGAGAAAAAATAGGTAATGTTTGTCCTAGCTGCGGAAATCCTGTTAGTGATGGCGATATTTTCTGTACTGTTTGTGGTGCTAGAATATAATCCAATTTCCCACCTAATTAAACATCTGGAAATAAATCACAATAGCTGGAATAATCAAAACACCCATTAAATGGGACTTACCAACTTCTAAATAATGAGGCAAAAGTCCCATCGCTGTAGAAGTTATTAAAAGAAGAGTAATATAAAAAACAGGACCTCTATAATATAAAGTGAAAATATACAAAATCACAATTTGAAGTAAAATGACAGCTATCGAAAGTTTTTTATAATCAACACCTTCCATTATTTTTGAAAAAGAATCGCCTAATTTTAAACAAATAACCAAAGAAAGAGAAACAGCTATTAAAGAAGCAAAAATAAAAATCAACAAATGATTTAAGTTAAATTCACTCACCAAATAAGACATATAAACTGCAATACCGCTTCTAGGATTACCGATTAAATAAATAGCTATTAATGAAAACAAACAATCCGAAGTATTTAAACCTGCATTAGCAAGTAAAAAACTAGTGGTGTCATCCTCAGAATTGCCGCCACCGCTGGCACTTTGAGCAATGACACTTCCCTGAGCAGGTCCAAATCCTGGAAGAAAACCTAAGATAGCTCCGGAAGTGCCCCCAGCAAAAATACTTTTAAACATACTGAAGTTGAGATTCAACTCATAATCATCATTCTGAATGGGAATGGAAGAATTATCATTTAAACTAAAAAGGATAGTGCTAATTCCAAAAAGACCGGAAAACATACACATCATAGAAATTCCAGATTGGATGGGGGTCTGAAAAATAATCCAACCTAGAATGCCTGATAAAACAAAAAGAAGTAACGACCACATGAACTTACCAATAGAACTTGTAAGCTTATAAATCAAATAAATAGAAACGGAAGACAGCAACATCCAAGTATATGGCTTAGAAATATTCATAAGGAATGGTAAAAGAACTGAAAAAATTGGAAGCATCAAAATAACAATTATAATGGCACCAAAACCACCAACAGCAACAATACGGATAGTTTCTTTAGCACGACCTTCTAAAACCATTCTATGGCCTGGAAGGATAGAAACCGCAGTACCTTCCTCAGGAACACCTAAAAGCATAGAAGGAACAAACTCGATAAGGGCATGGGCGATTGACATTCCAACAAATAATACGCAGAGGAATACTGGGGAAACAAGAGTAAGAAGACTAGTAGAAGCAGCAAATAATATTGCGCCTGCAGTATTAACATGAATTCCAGGAATCATGCCAGTCATAGTCCCAATAAAAACTCCAATAAAACAGGCAATGACTAATTCAAACATAGTTATTAATTAAACAATGTATAATATAAGCTTTGTTCAAGTAAAAATAAGAAATTTGGGGAAGAATAGATAATTAAATTAATTAAATGCTATTATGGGAATTGTAAGTAATGATTTGGAAATTATGTCTTATTTTAAGCTTTTAAATGCCTTTTTTTTAGATGAATATTTATTAATCATATAATTTTAAATATTATAATAATTATAGTTATATTAATTATAATTTTATTTTAACTCTAGGAGGGTTGCTTTGAAAAGAAGGAATAAGTTACTAATTGCAATTTTTATTGTTATTATTTTAGGTATTGTTGCTGTTGTAGGGCACGTGTACTTTTTAGGTCAGGATGCAGAGTTAGCTCAAGGTGAAAGAACAATATTAGTATGTGCTATCGATGAAAGTGAGGAACGTCCTGGTATGGGTGCTTTAGATATGGCCTTTTTAGTTACTTTAAATAATGGAAGTTTAGTGAATTATACTTCTATTTATCCGGGTGGTATGGCCCATCCTACTGAACCAGAACCTGCTGAGGCGCAACAACAAGGTGCAGGTTCAAAGCTTTTACTCCACGATTCATTCTGGACTAATGATACTGACTTGTCTATTCAATATGCTAAAGAGATTGTTCAGTATAACTTAAATTTAAGTTCTCCTATTGATGCTGTGGTAGCTATCAATACTGAAGCTTTAGACGCTATTTTAAGTTCTGCAGGTACTGTCACTGTTAATGGTAAAGAGGTTAATGTTAGTGGTATTGACATTATTCGTGAGGAACAGTACGGTAATGGTTCTTCTCGTGGAGATGCTGTAATGGATATGGTAAAAGCTATTGCTAAAGCTGCAGATGACCCTAGAGTTAAAGCCGCAATGGTTCAAGCAGCTCTTGATCAATATTCTAAAGGAAATATTGTTATGGAACCTCAAAACGAGTTCGTTGGTTTATTAGCTTCAAAAGGATTAAGCACATTATTTGGTTAAATCCTTTTATCTTTTTTTTATATTTTTGGTTCTAGTTTTTGTATTAGGACTCCTAGAAATACTACAATTAATGGGAAGAAGAATCCATATAATACTAGTATCAGACTTCCAGGAACTATATCTCCCATTACTGTTGATGCTGCCATTAGCATGATTAACAATATTACTGGTCCTAGTATAGCTATGAATGTATATATTAGGATAAATCCGTTTAGTTTTTGACTGTATTCTTTTAGTTTTATTTGCATGTCAAAGGTTATGTCTTCTGCAATTATGTTCAGACTGCTTGCTAGGTTTCCTCCTATTTTTAGAGTGGTTATTATTTGTTGTGTTGTTCTTTTCAGTCCTTCTGAGTTTACTCTTTCTACCATATTTTGCAGGGCTTTTTCATTGCTTGTTCCGTATTTTATTTCTTCAAGTACTCTTTTGTATTCTTTTGATAGTGATCCGTAATTTGAGTTACTTATGGTTGTTAATGTATCGTATAGTCCTTTTCCTGATTTTAGTTCGGTCCCCATATGTCTAAGGGCATAGGGAAGCTCTAGGTTTAGGTCATTATATTGTCTTTTCCTTTTTAGTTGGGGATATCTGATTATGGTTGCTAAACTTAGGATTATTATAATAAATAGTATCGTTCCCATTTCCATTCCAAAAATCATGGCGGTTACTATTATCGCTAGTGCCAGTATTAAGATAGTTTTTCCATTCATCTTTTCCAAGGTCATTGTTCTTATTTTTTCTATTGTTTTTTCTTTTGTGTCTGCACTTATGATTTGTTTTAGTATTTGCTCATCTTTTTCTTTTTTTCTATAACTGTTTATGTATTGGTCTATTTTGTTTGTCTTCTCAAATTGAGTTATTCTGTTGTATGATGTGATAGCTAGTTTGCCTATTTGTATAAATAATTCGTCTAAAATATTTATCACACCTTTATACTTAATTCATTGATTATTTTCTGTTTATCTGTGTAGTATGTGTTTATTATTGTTTTCACATGGTTTATGTTGCGTATGTTGTTTTTGGTTAGTTTATCTAGAATTTTTGCTCTGGTTTCTATTTCTGAATTCAGTGTGTTTATGCTGTGTCCTGTTGTTTTTGCAAGTTCTCTTAATGTTTTGCTGGCTATTCCAACGTTTTCTATCTGATCAGTCTCAGGATTCCATTTGTATAGTTTGTTTAGCTGTATCGTTCCTTCTTCTACTCCAGCTATTTCTGCCACTTCGCTTATTCTTCTGTATGAGACTCCATTAGGTTTGTATATTCTATTTTGCATTATTATGAAGTCTATTGCTGAAATCATTATTTTAGGCACTTCCATAGGTTTGTTGGTTAGTCTGGTTATTGTTTCTCTTGCATCGTTTGCATGAAGTGTTCCTATTCCTGAGTGGCCAGTGTTCAATGCTGTAAATAATGTTATTGCTTCTTTTCCCCTTACTTCTCCCACTATTATTTTGTCAGGTCTTTGTCTTAGAGAGTTTTTTACAAGATCATCCATTGTTAGTTCCCCACTATTTTCTATATTTGGTGGTCTTGTTTCCATTCTTATTACATGTTCGTGATAAATTTGAAGTTCTAGCGTATCTTCTATTGTTATTATTCTTTCTTTTGGGTTTATAAAACTTGAAAGTGCATTTAACGTTGTTGTTTTCCCTGAACTTGTTCCTCCAGATATTATTGTATTTGCGGATTTTACTCCCAATCCGTCAATACTTAACCAGAGAAATGCTGCCAGTTCACTTGATATGGTTCTTGATTTGATTAAATCGATTATTGTTAAGGGATCTTTTTTGAATTTCCTTATTGTTACTGATGGTCCGTCTGCTGATATTGGAGGAAGGGTTGCATTTACTCTTGATCCATTTTGTAGTCTTCCATCAAGTATTGGAGTTTCCTGGTCTATTCTTCTATTTATCTGTCTTGCTATTGAGTCTATAAGGTCTATTATCTCTTTTTCATTAGTGTATTTCAGGTTTGTTTTCATCATTCCGTATTTTCTGTGGTAGATGAATACTGGTTTGCCCGTTCCAATTATCATTATCTCTTCTAGTTCGTCATCTCTTATGAGGGAATCTATTTTCCCATATCCGAAGAGATCCTGTAGAAAACATTCTGCCAAGTTATTTAAATAGCTTTCAGTGGCGTTTATTTTCATATCTTCATTGTTTAGCCTTACAAATATGAAGTCCTTAATCTTTTTCAAGAGTTCATTTTTATTTAATCTGAAATTTTCTCCAGAGGATATAGCTATATCAACTAAATTTTCACGAAGTTCATTTAAAATAGTTTTTTCCTTCTTGCTGTAAATTTGTTCATCTACATTATATTGGGGTATAATATCCTTATTTACTTTAAATCTGTTATTTGTATCCATAATTTAACCTAACTAATTTATATTTGGTTTTATGGTTAATTAACCTCATTAATATACTTTTTATTGGATTTAAACTTATTAATACAGGTTTGATGCAATATTTAATTAGGATTAAAATAAATACTATAATTATGAATGAAGATTTAAATCCCTGCGAAAATTGTCAGGATATTCAGATTAAAAAATTCTCCCCAATCGTTGATTATCCAGATTATGATGAGTTATCTCCTGACTTTTTAAGATGCAGTTGCGGAAAAAGGCCATTGGATGTTGTCATGGCCCATATATTGAAAATAATGATTGAAGAAAAGATAGTTGGTGATAATGCAACACTTAGAAGAAATTCACCAGTACCGATTCCTGCATTTTGTTACAGTACACTAAATCCTCAGTTTATAAATAGGGAGGCACTAATACTGATTCACCCTGATTTTAATAAAAAAGTAGCTGAAAGATTATTTTTAGAGGTGCCAGAGGTTAAAGGTGTTTTAAAAGGGAGTCCTGCAGATACTGTTGGAATAGTAGATAAAGATGCCCCATGCTTTGAATTTGAATTGCTGTCAGGTAAAAGTGATAGGACTGACGTATTGAGAACATTAATAGGGGAAAAAATCACTATTTCCAAAGACCAGCAAAATACTCATATAGAAGTAGCATCAACAACAGAACAAAAGCTGTTAAAGCTCTATAACTATCTCCAGAAACATGATTTTGAGACTGCAGTAGATGGAATGTGCGGATCTGGTGCAATAGGGATATTCCTAATAAAATATGGATTTAAAAAAGTAATATTCAATGATATCAATCCTCAGGCCATTAAAAACCTTAAAAATAATTTAAAGTTAAATAATATCAGTGAAGAGCATTACGAAATTCATAATGCAGCTATTGAAGACTTGGATTTGCCGGAAGTTGATCTGGCTATTATTGATCCTTTTCCAAATGTAGATACAGCTGATATTGAAGAGAAACTCTCAAATATTGCATCTAATGTTTTAGTAATCTGAAGATATAGACTCCATAAATCACAATAGCTATTGCAAAATATACTAGAACCTGAATATCAAGTATGCCTGTTTCTACGCCAAGAATAGAATAAGTTAAAAGAAGGCTATAAAGACCAATATAAAAGTAATTCTTTGTTCTATTCATTATTTTAAAACCAATGCCTAAAATAAAACCGAGAATGCCCATTTCAATGGCTACTCCAATTCGGCCGTAATCAACAACCATCTGGCCAATTAGTGTTGGTGTTACTGTAACTTCAGTTCTCCATGAAATTAGCTTTCCAATCATCATACGAGGTCCCAATTCACTTCCAGGAATGGAACTGGCTATTAATGATCCTTTTGTTAATCCGAAATCATTTCCGATGAAGTTTAATAAATCAAGAACATGTAAAGTAAAATCGGCTCTTGATTGAAGGGTGTAAAATGGACTTGTAGCAGCACTAATAGTATATTCATGTAATGATCTGAAGTATCCAATTCCAATAATGGCTCCTACCCCAATTAATGCACCAATAACCACTTCCCATGAAGATAGGACATTGCCGTAATATCCTATAATAATCATAATAAGAAGAACTGCAAGTAGAGGTGTCCTATAACCTAAAGCCAATAAAAATACAGAACTTATAACAATCAAAACCAGAAATCTAAATCTAACTTGACTGCGGCTTATTTTGTTTTCCTTATAATAATTAAGGTAAACACTTCCAAGAATACAGATTCCTGGAATAATTAAAAATACAGGCATTGTAAAGGCAGGTTTAAGCAAATATCTAATTGATGGTTTTAAAATAGGAATTCCACCAACAGAAGCAATGCTCACAAAGAAGAAAGCTATGGATATTAACATTAGACAAAATCCAATGCTATACATGTCTTTTGAATCGAAGTTAATTTTAGGTTTTTCTGGTAATTTTCCAGCAACAAATCTTGGTAGAATACATGATCCAATAAAGAAGAAGATGAAAGCTATTCCAATAGTCAGTACTAAGCTTGCAGTAAGTCTATTTAATGATAATATTAAAAATATGGCAAATGCCAATAAAACAATCAATGGTGAGAAAAGATAATTCTTGATTATCTTATTTTTAGCTAAAAAATTTAAAAAGTTTTCAGAAGGATACAGTCCTTTAAAATAGCTATTGACCCACTGATTTTCAATAAAACTTAAAATAGAAAAAAGGGTGCTGAAAATAAAAGATTTGCGAAATTCTTCAGCAATCCTATTTAATCCCTTTGTTAATTTGGAATAGATTAAACTCATAATTTTACCATTTAATAAGTTTTAACATTCAAAACATTAAAATTGTTTTCAATAAATTGCTTTTCAGAAGCAGTGCAGTTATAGACTCTAAGGTAGATTTTTTCAGTTACTCCATTTACATTGCCTAAAATAGTATCTGCATCATTTAAATCCGCCGGTGTGGCCCTAACAATTAATAACTTTTGAGTTAAACCAACATTAGTGGTTTTTATTGAAATTCTACCATTATCATATAAGCTATTTATCAATTCCTGATATTTTAAACTATCAAGGCCATCGACAGTTAACTCGGTTGTAAGAACATAATTTGAATAATTATTCAATTTGCTGTTCAAATCATTAATTGAGCTAATGTTAGTTGAATTTATTGTAAACTCTATTGTTTCGTTGTATTCAGAGCCATCTACTTCAAGAGACATTTTATCAATGTAAATATCAGCTTTTACAACATCCTTATATAATCCGCATAGATATGTCTCATTACCTGATTTAACTAATACTTTAACATTGGATCCCCGATCATCATCCATCCAAACTATTTCTCCTTTTATATTGATAGGTTCGTTATTGGAGCTATTTATTCCTTCTATTGATGTTTTTACCACCTTATTTTGATTATAGTAAGATAAATACTTCTCAACTACTTTGTTAAGGGTAGAAGAATCGTAGGAAGTTGCTTCTGTTTCATCTTGATCATCTGATGTAATATGAATAAATGCAAATATAACTGCAGCTATTACGATAATTATAATCAAATAGTCAATTAATGTAAATTTTGGTTTTTTCATGTTTATTCAAACCTTTTTATTCATCTTCTTCGTATATAGCACCAACACCACAAACTTCTATACATTCTCCGCATTTATTGCACTTGTCAGGATGAATTACTATGTTATATACTTTTTGTTCAATTGCTTCTTCAGGACATACGTCAATACAGTCTTTACAAACAGCACATTCTTCATTATCAATTTTAATCAAAGTCAAACACCATAAACTTGTTTAATAAAAAATTGTTTATTATATAAAAATCTATTTTTAATTATTTATAATATTTTTTCTTTCATCCGAATTATTAATCAAAACCTGTTTAAAGTTTTTGTTTATTATTTTGTTTGGTAAATTAATATTCGAATTAGGGGGATAATAATATGTTTCATTGTTTAAAATCACGATTGAAACACCTGATATGGGAGCAGTATTATATGTGGTTAGCTCTACGATACCATTTCCATTATTAATGTTTAGACTATTTAAAACATATATTCCATTAGATTTAATCCATTTATTATTAAAAGTACAATTAGCCATAGAACCTGTAGAATACCAGAAAATAGCGCCACCATAAGTAGCAGTGTTACCTGCAAAATTTGAGTCGGTTAATATACCATCAAATCCTTGCCAATAAATAGCACCTCCACCAAAACGATTATCATTACCAAGGGCGGTATTATTAATAAAAGTACATGTAGTTAAAGTACCTTTAGTAGCAGTATTGGTCCAGGAAACAGCACCTCCACCATATGTAATAACAGTATTATTAATAAAAGTACTGCCGGATAAAGTACAATTCACAGCATTGAAGAAAATAGCACCACCATGATAAATTGCAATGTTATCTTTGAAAGTAGAATCAATTACAATACCATTAGGACCATTCCAACAAACAGCACCACCATAATTATGAATATTGTTACCTGTGAATGTAGAATAGGATAAAATACCGTTAGAATTCTCCCAGAAAATAGCACCACCAGCATAATTAGCATTGTTATTTGTAAAACTAGAACCTGATATTGTACCATTAACACCACGCCAATCAATTCCACCACCCGCATTAGCTGTGTTGTTGATGAAGTTACAATTTTTCAATGCACCATAGTTCCCAGTCCAATCAATTGCCCCTCCGTTACCAGTGAAATTGAAGTTTCGGAAAGTAATTTTCTCAATCAAAATACCTTCTCCAGTCACTTCAAAGTGTACATTACCACCTTTAGCATCAAAAATCACATTAGTACTACTTTGACCTGAGATGATTACTCCTTTTTTATTTAAAACAATGGTCTTTGAGGGGGTTCCTTCACTATTTTTAATATAAACGTAATCATAATCATGAATTTGCTCGTATTTGTTTAAAAATTCATCGACAGTCCAAGACCAATAAACATTATCACCATATGAAGCATGATTATTTGTGAAATTACAATCAGACATATTACTATTAGCACCATCCAAATAAATAGCACCACCATCAGTAGTAGCATAGTTATTGTTGAATTTGGATGTAGTTATAGTACCATTGGCACCAGTCCACCAGCAAACAGCACCACCAAGATTAGCAGTATTACCACTAAATTTAGAACAATTTAAATGGCCATTACTGCCCTGCCATAAAATAGCACCACCAAAACGATTATAACCAGCACTACTTTTACCTGCAGCATTATTAATGAAAGTAGAGTTATTTAATAAACCATTAGTACCCATCCAAGCAACAGCACCACCATAATTATTAACACAATTATTGATGAAAATAGAACCAGTTAAAATACAATTAGCAGCATTATTATTAAACATGACAGCACCACCATAAGTACCTGCAGTATTATTAATAAAAGTAGAATCAATTAATTTACCATTAGCAAGCCTCCACACAACAGCACCACCAGCATAATTAGCATTATTACCTATAAAAATAGAGGTAGATACAGTACCCCCCAGCCTGTAACTTCATGAATTCCAGCGCCCATACGCCAGGACACGCCCGCGAA
>OGXX01001476.1_pt1 | contig 23687 bp, 14 predicted proteins | sample 1576301 | NCBI WGS metagenome assembly OGXX01 (sample SAMEA3541469, study PRJEB24748) | human gut metagenome | biome: human gut; feature: human-associated habitat; material: faeces | place: China | collected 2012
TTTGTGCAGACACCGTCTGCACAAATTCCCGATCCGGATAGGTCGTCGCAAATTTCGCCATATATTTGAGATTTCGCACCGAATACCCTTTTGCTTCCGGGAATGCCAGCCTAATGTCTGTAGCAAGGTTCTCAATAAATTTATTTCCCCAGGTTTTATGCTCGTTGATAGCTGACCCAATATCGTAGTACAGGCATATCAGATCCCTGTTGACATTCAGCACTGCCCTATATTGCGCACTTTGGATTTCCTGCTTGATACTCTGTACCAAATCCAAGTACTCTCCGCTGTTCATCAGCATTTGCAAATCCTCCATTCTCATAAAACGAAACATACCTTTTTTCTTTGGATATTTTACCATACAGCGCAAAATAAAGCAATTGGCTATCAACAGTACAAAGGAAAAAGCTTTACAAACATATCGTGTTGTCCATAATGGCAATCACCCGTGAGCGGAAGCCCGATTATTCAGGACGGCAAGCTGGTAGGCACCGTGACCCATGTGCTGGTGAACGATCCGACTACGGGGTACGGGATTTTTATCGAGAATATGCTGGACGCGGCGGGGTAAAAGAGGGGTACCGCAAAACATCATTATGGGTCCGGAAGCAGCCCTGAGGCAGAAAAAGCGCAGCAATGTAAGCGTCCCAAGGGACACCGAAATAACGCAGTTGTCGAGCGAACCGGCTAGGATCTATCTGAAAACCGGGAATATGACCAACAGCGAGGGATTTTCCGTCTGATGAAGCCATTTTTCGCAGGAATACTTTGTGTATTGCAAGGAAAAATGGTACACAGCAGACGGAAATTCCTCGCTGTTTTGGCATGATGACGGTTTTCAGCCAGACCCTGCCCGCGCTCCGGCAGCAGCCGATTTATTCAGAGCTTCCCTGGTATCAGAGGCTTCCTAAGCGTGAGCAGGGGCGGCTTTCTCCTTGGGCTTCAGCACGATAAAGCTCTGGGCAGGCAAATGCAGCGTATCTCCCTCCATGGCGGGGGTTCCGACGGTGAAGAGGGGGATATAGGCTCCGTCCAGCTGACAGGTCTCCTCACCGCTGCCGGGGTTCATGGCGACCAGCAGACTCCCCCGCTTGTAGGCAAACAGGCGGCCGCGGGCAGCATAGACGGCAAACGGGCTGTAGTTCTGAAGCTCCGTCTCGGCGTGACGCAGGGCAATCAGCCGCTTGACATGGGAGAGCATGGAATTCTCGTCAAGCTCCTGCGCCTGCACGGTGTGCCGCGCGTCGGCTTCCACGGGCAGGTACAAATCCTCTGCCGCGCCCTCGGAGAATCCGAGGTTGGGGCCTGCATCCCACTGCATGGGCGTCCGGGAACCGGTGCGGTGGTAGCCGCCCTCCTTGGTGGGGATGACCCGATAGTCCATGCCCAGCTCATCGCCGTAGTACAGGAAGGGAGCGCCGGGCATCGTGAAGATCCACGCAAAGGCCAGCCGCCGTTCCGCGTCTGTCAGCCCCGCGGCGGGACGGGGGGTATCGTGATTGCAGGTAATGAAGCACCAGAGGCCGTGGTCGCGGCTGTCGTGATATTGGGGCAGGTAGTCCGCAAGGAACCGGCTCACGTCGGTGCCGGAATCCCGGGAGAAGAAGCCGGTATTGCCGATGTAGCTGCCGCAGCCGTCCCGGAGGGTGTAGTCCCGCATCATGGTGCTGTAGCCGTTGCCGTCCCAGTTGAGATAAAAGTCCATGTCAAAGCCGCAGCGCAGAGCCTTGTCCGGATGATTCCACTCGGAAACGAAGGCGGCATCCGGATATTCCTTGTGAATGGCGCCCAGAATGTCCCGCCAGACCTCCATGGTGGCAAGCTTTTCCGTGCCGTCATTCTTCACGAGAGACTCCGCCATATCCACCCGGAAGCCGTCGCAGCCCAGATCCAGCCAGAACCGGATCACATCCTTCATGGCCTCCCGGGTCGCAAGGGCGTCAGGACTGGTGATGCTCTGCTGCCAGCGTTCCCGGCGTTCCCGGTAGCCGTAGTTCAGGGCGGGCTGACATTTGAAGAAGTTGATGATATAGGTGGCGCTGCGAGGGTATTCGCCGCCGATGAAGGGCATACCGTCGCCCCCGGCAAAGGCATGATCCGTCCAGATGTACCGGCCGGAATATTCGTTTGGCTCGGCCTCGCCGCTCTTGCGGAACCATTCGTGTTCTTCACTGGTGTGGCCGGGAACCAGATCCAGCAGAACCCGGATCCCCAGCGCGTGGGCGCGGCGGCACAGCTGAGCCATATCCTCGTTGGTGCCGTAGCGGGGCGCAATCTTCTTATAGTCCCGGACGTCGTAGCCCGCGTCCTTGAAGGGAGAGTCAAAGCAGGGATTGATCCACAGGGCGTTGCAGCCGAGGCTCTTCACGTAGGGCAGCTTTTCGGTGATGCCGGGAAGGTCGCCGATGCCGTCTCCGTTGGAGTCCCGGAAGCTCTGCGGATATATTTCATAAAATACGGCATCACGAAGCCAGGATGCAGACATAACAATTCCTCCGTTTTTGTTTTTTGTATGGATCATCCGACCCAATACCGGAAACTGCCGGGACAGGGCGGATGACGGTGCGCGGGAAGCCCTCGGATGGTTTCCGGCGGAAGTACCGCGGACTTCCGCCGCGCGTAGTCTTTCCGCTCCCGGTACGGGGAGGATCGGAAAGCGACAAATGTATTATAGAGAATGGCGGCAGAGAAATCAAGAAAAAACGCGCAAATGGCTGAGAAAACCGGAAAGAAATCAAGCCGGGAAGCGCCTGGCAGAGCGTTACCGGCAGCATTTCCGCAGGACATTGGCAGTTTCAACAATTTCTGATGCAACTTTTTATGCACACTGCGCGGTTGACTTGTTACGAAAAATCGAGTATTCTTTTTTTAAAGGGAAGTGTGAAGAAAATAATCCTCTAAGCACTCCCCCCGTTTTTTCCGGCTTTCTGGAAACGATTCCAACCGGAGGACACAGGAAAATACCTGAGTATTTTTCCGCTCTGCCCGTCCCTTATGGAAAGCGCTTTCCGGTCTGCGGGATCAGCCAGCGAATTTATAATATCAAGGAGGAAATGTAAAATGAAGAAGATTCTCGCGCTGCTTCTGACTGTCGGCATGGTTCTTGGCCTGTTTGCCGGCTGCGGTAACAGCAACACAACCCCCGCCGGCACCGCCGCCGCTGCCAACCCCACCGCCGCTGCCAACCCCACCGCCGCTGCCGCGGCCGATTCTCTGGACGGCACCTATGACATCACCGTCTGGGTCTCCGAGATGGCCGGTGTAAAGGAACTGACCGAGCAGCAGATCAAGGACTTTATGGAAGAGAACCCCGGCATCGTCATCAACGCCACCATTGAGGGCGTCACCGAGTCCGAGTCCGCCACCCAGATGATCACCTCCGTCGAGGACGGCGCCGACCTGTTCTGCTTCGCGCAGGATCAGCTGGCTCGTCTGGTGCAGGCCGGCGCCCTGACCAAGCTTGGCACCAAGGCTGCCGCGGAAGTCACCGAGCTGAACGACAGCGGCGCCGTTGCGGCCGCCACCATTGGCTCCGATATATGGTGCTATCCCATGACCTCCGATAACGGCTACTTCATGATTTACGACAGCAGCGTGATTCCCGCTGAGCACGTGGACAGCCTGGAAGACATCATTGCCGACTGCGAGGCCGCCGGCCGCGGCTTCTCCATGGAGCTTGAGACCTCCGCGTGGTACAATGTCGCCTTCTTCTTCGCTACCGGCTGCCACTCCAACTGGACCATGTCCGCCGACGGCAAGAGCTTCGAGAGCGTTGACGACGACTTCAACTCCGACAACGGCGTTATCGCCCTGAAGGGCATGAAGAAGCTGCTGAACTCCACCGCTTACAAGTCCTCCAGCTCTGCCGATGACTTCTCCGCCGCCATCCCCGCCGCCGTCGTCATCGTCGGCACCTGGGGCACCAGCTCCGCCAAGGCCGCTCTGGGCGACAACTACGCCTGCACCGATCTGCCCAGCTTCACCGTGGACGGCAACTCTTACCACCTTGGCTCCTTCTCCGGCAACAAGCTGGTGGGTGTCAAGCCCCAGACCGATCCCGTGAAGACCGCCGTTCTGCAGAAGCTTGCCCTGTACCTGACCAACGAGAAGTGCCAGCTTGCCCGGTTCGACGCCGTGGGCTGGGGTCCCTCCAATAAGGCTGCCCAGCAGTCCGAAAAGGTTGCCGGTGATCCTGCTCTGGCCGCTCTGGCTGCTCAGAGTGCCTATGCTACGCCGCAGGGACAGATTGACGGCTCCTGGTGGGATATCGCCAAGGTTTATGCCACCGCTGCCAAGGAGGCTACCACCGATGAAGAGCTGAAGGCCGCGCTGGAGAGCTATGAGACCTCCATTAAGGGTCTGTTCTCCATGTCCGCCGAGGAGCGGGAGGCCTTTACGGTCATCGGCTCCATCAACGGCGACGGCTGGTCCGTGGATCTTCCCATGACCAAGCAGGACGACGGCAGCTGGCTGACCGATGAGGCCTACCAGATGGATGCCGGCGTTGAGTTCAAGGTTCGTCAAGGCAAGGCCTGGGACGTTGCCTACGGCATGGACGGCAATAACTTTGTGGTTGAGACCGCCGGTACCTATAAAGTCCGTTTGACCCTCAACGGCGAAGTAGGCACCGTGGAGCTGGTTCCCGCCGAATAAGGCAGGCTTCCATCCACAAGCGCAGTGACATAGAGTTCTGAGAGGGGGAGCCGCTCGGGTTTGCCCGGGCGGCTCTTTTGAGGTCCCTCTGCCGCTGCCTTCCGAGTCCCGACGGGATTCGGAGCGCGTTCCCTGTTCCGGCCCGGTGTCCCGCCGAAGAAGGAGGCGTCCCGGCAGCGCCGGCTTCCTTTCTGGGCGGAACACCGGAAACAAATGGTCGCCTCCGCAACCGGCTTTGGGGCGGGCAGCATTTCCCGCCAAAGCGAAAAACGGTTCCCGGAGACAGCCAAATCCAAAAAGAATGGAGGTAGGCGGATAAACGCAGGTTTATCCCGATTGATCATGAAGAAACTGACGGATCTGGAATACCTCAGGCTGAACACGTTTCAGCGTCTGTGGTACAACATTGTCCTGTTCGTTCTCGGCATCCCCGGCTGGCTGGCCTCTTTGGTCAAAGCCGTCGGGAACGGGATCGCAGGCGCTTTCAGGAGCATCCGAAACGAGCTGACGGATTGCGCCACCACCTTTACAAAGGGCAGCTGGAAAACGAAGGTATCCTACCTTGTGATGGGCTTCGGCAATATTGCCCGGGGTCAGGTGCTGCGGGGACTGCTGTTCCTTGTCTTTGAATCTGTGTTCATCGTTTATATGGTCACAACCGGCAGCTACTGGCTGGGCAAGTTCCGCACGCTGGGCGATGTGCCCCCCGGAGAGGTATACAACGAGGTGCTGGACACCTACGTCCGGGTCAACGGCGACGACTCTTTTAAAATTCTGCTGTACGGCCTCCTGACCATTCTCTTCATCATCGCTTTTGTCTACACATGGCGGCTGAACGTGAAGCAGAACCGGATCTCGGAGGAGATCCTTGCCACGGGAAAGAAGCTCAAAAGCGGAAAGGACGACCTTCGTTCCGTGCTGGACGATCAGTTCCACAAGACGCTGCTGGCACTGCCCATCACGGGCATCCTTGTCTTCACGGTAATCCCGATTCTGTTCATGATCCTCGTTGCCTTCACCAACTATGACGGCGCTCACGACGGCTACAGCAACCTCTTTACATGGGTGGGGCTGAACAATTTTAACGAGCTGATCAGCTCCAGCAGCGCGGACGCGAACCTCAGCTATACCTTCGGCGAGATCCTTTCGTGGACGCTGATGTGGGCGTTCTTTGCCACATTCACCAATTATTTCCTGGGAATGCTGGTGGCGATCCTCATCAACAAGAAGGGAATCCATTTCAAAAAGCTCTGGCGGGGCATTCTGGTTCTGACCATCGCGGTGCCTCAGTTCATTTCCCTGCTGTATGTCTCCAAGCTCTTCGATACCAACGGCGTTGTGAATGCCATGCTCCTGAAGCTGGGCTTTATCGATCAGGCCATCCGCTTCTGGGAGAATACCACCTCCGCCCGAATCCTCGTCATCGTAATCAACATCTGGGTCGGTATCCCCTATCTGATGCTGGTGAGCACCGGCATTCTGATGAATATTCCGCAGGATCTGTACGAGTCGTCCAAAATTGACGGTGCCAGTGTCTGGCAGCAGTATGTGAAGATCACGCTTCCGTACATGCTCTTCGTCACGGGTCCCTACCTGCTGACCCAGTTCATCGGCAATATCAACAACTTCAACGTAATCTATCTGCTGACCAACGGCCGCCCGGCAAGTCCGGATCTTGTAACCAGCGGCGGCAGTGCCACAACTACGGATCTTCTGATCACCTGGCTGTTCAACATTACCACCGGCGCCACCAGCAACTATAAGCTGGCCGCCGTGATTGCCATCATGATCTTCGTTGTTGTCGCGGTTCTTTCCCTGATCGTCTACAACGTGATCCCGTCTACCAGAAATGAGGAGGATTATTCGTAATGAGCAGGAATCGATCTCACATGGGAATCCGGGCGAAAAGTACCGTTTCCAATACTGTGCTCTATGTGATCCTTGTCCTCATGTCCATTATCTGGCTAACGCCCTTTGCGTGCATCTTGCTGGAGTCCTTCCGGACTGAATCCACCGGACGTGTGGGCTACATCATCCCCAAGCAGTGGGGCTTTGACAACTACATCAATCTGTGGACCAAAACGAGCTTCCCCATTTGGTTCCGCAATACGCTGATCACCGCTCTGGCTACGGCGGTGCTGCAAACCCTTATGGTGCTGAGCGTCAGCTATGTTCTCTCCCGGCTTCGCTTCAAGGGCAGAAAGCTGCTGATGAACACCTGCCTGGTTCTGGGCATGTTCCCGGGCTTCGTCACCATGATCGTGCTGTATAAGGTTCTCAGCGGCATGGGGCTGACGGGAGCCAACTCCGTGCCGGGACTGATTCTCGTCTACTGCGCCAGCTCCGGCATGGGATACTATGTGTCCAAGGGCTTCTTCGATACCATCCCCAAGAGCTTGGACGAAGCGGCTCGGGTGGACGGCGCTTCCCGCTTTCAGGTGTTCTACAAGGTGATCATGCCTCTGTCCAAGCCCATTGTCATTTATACCGTTCTCACTGCGTTCATGGCTCCGTGGGGCGATTTCATGTTTGCCAAGTATATCTCCCACAATACGGAGGTGGGCATGAATGTGGCGGTGGGTCTGCAATACTGGATCTCCTCGAAGACCCTGATTGCCACCAACTATACCATGTTCTGCGCAGGCGGCGTGGTGGTGGCGCTTCCCGTCACCATCCTGTTCATGCTCCTGCAGAGGTACTATGTGGAAGGCGTCACCGGCGGCGCCGTGAAAGGATAAGGAGAGAGGAAAGCTATGGCATCTGTAAAATTAACCAACGTCAAGAAGGTCTACGACAAGAAGGTCGTGGCCGTTCACGATTTCAACCTGGACATCAAGGATAAGGAATTTGTGGTCTTCGTCGGCCCCTCCGGCTGCGGCAAATCCACGACCCTGCGGATGATCGCGGGTCTGGAGGAGATCTCCGAGGGTACCGTGGAGATCGACGGTGTGGTGGTCAACGACCTCCAGCCCAAGGATCGGGACATCGCCATGGTGTTCCAGAACTACGCCCTGTACCCCCACCTGACGGTGTTTGAGAACATGGCCTTCAGCCTTCGTTTGAAGAAGGTTCCCAACGATGAGGTGTTCAGGCGCGTCACGGAAGCGGCGAAGGTGCTGGGCATTACCGAGTATCTGACCCGGAAGCCCCGGGCGCTGTCCGGCGGCCAGCGGCAGCGTGTGGCCATCGGTCGTGCCATGGTTCGGGATTCCAAGGTGTTTCTGATGGATGAGCCGCTGTCCAACCTGGACGCCAAGCTCCGCAATCAGATGCGTGCCGAAATCATTCTCCTGAGGAAAAAGATCGACACGACCTTTATCTATGTAACCCATGACCAGACCGAGGCCATGACGCTCGGCGACCGGATCGTCATCATGAAGGACGGCTTCATCCAGCAGGTCGGCACCCCTACGGAGGTATTTGAGCATCCCGTGAATCTGTTCGTGGCGGGCTTCATCGGCGCGCCCCAGATGAACACCTTCCGCACGGAGCTGGTGCGGGAGAACGGCAAGTACTATGTGACACCTCTCGGAAGCCGGATTGAGGTGGACGGTGAGACCGGTGAAAATCTGGCGGCAAAGGCGGTGGACGGCCGCAGTGTGGTTCTGGGCGTCCGTCCGGAGCACATCACCCTGTCCCAACCGGGCCCCCATGCGATTCCCTGTACCATTATCGTAAATGAAATGATGGGCAGCGAGCTGCACATTCACGCGGAGACGGAGGACGGCGCCCAGCTGGTGGTTCGGGTACCCACCCTCGGCCTGTGCAGACAGGAGCGGGCGGAGCTGGTCAATGGTGCGAAGATCCATGTGAGCTTCCCCGGCGAAGTCATGCACCTGTTCGATCCCGAAACCGAGCGGAATCTGATCTACGGATAAGGCTTCACGGGTAAGCACCGCACCCCAAAACTGCGCAAAAGTCGGTGCATAAGGTTTTGTGCATCATTTTCTAGCCCCCACAGGGGCTGGAAAATGGCACATTATCCATTTTGCTATGCGTTTGCATACCAAGAAGCCCCGCGAGCGCGGGAAAAGAATACATGTTTAATCTCCCCCGGCTGTACCGAAAAAATCGGCACAGCCGGGGGAGATTTGCGGTGACGATGGTATCCGGAGCGGTTTTGGATGGCGATGGCGGTTAGGGAGCGGCGGAGCCGAGGATCAGGGAGGTCTGGGGGGCAAGGCTCAGGACGGTGCCTTCCAGAGACGCTTCGCCCATGCCGATGACCTCCAGAATGGAGCGGCAGGGAATGTCCGTATCGGCAAGATCTACCGTAAAGGGAATGTCCGTGCTGATGTTGTGAAGAATACACAGGGTGCTTCCCTCGTATTCCACGAGAAAGCCGCCGCACTTGGCGCTGCCAAGATTCACCTGTGTATAGGTGCCCCGGGGAATTGCCGGGTAGCGGTTTCTTATAGAGATCAGGCGGCAGTAGTAGCGCAGCAGGCTCCCCTCCTGTGCCAGCTGAGACTCTACGGTTCCGTTGGTCTGCTTGGAAGAGGGATAGGTGCTGCCCTCCGGATCCCGGGGACTGCTGTCGTCTCCCCAGAGCATGGCAAGCCGCCGGTTGGCATCGGTATTGGCGGAACCTCGGACGCCCTTCATGCCGATCTCCTCCCCGTAGTACAGGAACGGCGAGCCGCTGCACAGCAGATAGAGATTGGCGGCCATCTGGGGAAAGTGGTTCGCCAGCATCAGATACCCGGCAGAGCGATCCATGTCGTGGTTGGAAAGGAAGGAAACCATCATGCCGTCGGGGTTCGCCTGAGAAATCTTGTCCTGAAAGGCGCACATGTAGCCCGTGAACCGGTTGATGTCCTGATCCTTGGCAGCGGAGGCAATGACGCCCTCGGCCTGGGCGGCGGAGAAATTGAAGCAGTTCATGGCCGGATAGTAGGCAAGGATCTCCGACTCGCCGGACCAGCACTCGCCCACAAGATAGACCTCCGGCTTCACGGCTCGGAGCTGGTCGGTGTACCACTTCCAGAACGCCGCGCTTCGGCCGGTTTCTCCATAGTAAAGATACTTGACGGCGTCAAAGCGGAATCCGTCCACGCCCAGCTCCAGATAGTACTTTGCCACGTTCAGCATTTCCTCCCGGACGGCGGGATTGTCATAGTTCAGCTCCGGCATGTCCGGGGAGAAGTTGCACTCGTAATATTCGTCCGCCGTTCCGGGAATCTTTTCGCAGGTGATCCCGGCCGGAAGCGTCTCGCCGGTGTACCAGCTGTAGTAATCGTAGTAGGGATCGTCGGGATTGGCGTCGGCGTGGGACTGGCAGAAGGACTGAAACCATTCGTGGTTCCGGGCAGTGTGGTTGATGACAAGATCGAGAATCACCTTCACATTCCGGGCATGGCAGGCGTCGAGGAGCGCCCGGAGATCGTCCTCGGTGCCGAAGTCCGAGTCGATCCGGTAGTAATCCGTTGCGTCGTATTTGTGATAAGAGGGGCTGGCAAAAATCGGCGTCAGCCACAGCCCCTGTACCCCGAGACTGGTATCCGACAGGAGATTCCCGTCGTTCAGATAGTCCAGGTGCCGGAGAATTCCGTTCAGGTCTCCCGTTCCGTCCCCGTCGGAGTCGGCAAAGGAGCCGACAAAAATCTCATAGAACACCCGGTAGTTGTCGTCCGTTTTGTCGGCCTCCGTGGGCACGGTCTCCGCCGGAGAGGCCGTGCCGCACCCTGCCAGCACCAAGGCCAGCAGAAGCGCCGCGGCGCGAAGAAGAATTTTTTTCATGTGTGATCCCGCCTTTGAACTTTTCATCCGAAAATCGTATCAGAATTCCGCATTGCATTGGGTACGGGCCTCAGCGGGTTCCCGTCCGGAGGAGGGAGAATACCTTCAGGGATTCCAGCGCGCGCCCCGTGCTGTCAAAAAACGCCTGATTGTCCACGGCGCTGCCGCCGTAGTATTTGCCCGCGTCCTCCGGGTCGTAGGAGGCGGCGTAGGAGCTGGCCCAGCCGGAGCCGTACTGCTCCCATTTCCGGCTGTTTTCCGCCCGGCTGCCGCCTCCGGCGCTGATCCATGCGCCCTCCCAGTAGAAGACACCGATGCCGTTTGTCGTGTCCTCCGCCATTGTACGGACAACATCCGCCACGGCATCGGCCTGTCCCTGTACGGTAAGGGGATAGGGTTTGGCATAGCTGCCGCCCTCGCCGATGGTATTGCCGAAGAAATCCGTATCCTCCGGGGTGTAGGCGTAGGAGGTTTCCGCTACCATGACCTTCTTGCCGTAGGCTTCGGCAATCTGAGAGAGCACGGCGGCGAGATTCTCCAGCGTCCCATGCCAGTAAGGGTAGTAGGAGGTGGCGAATACATCGTAATCCAGTCGGAAATCGTCCAGCGTTTTCGCGTAGAAGCGCATGGCGTCGGCGTTCTCCGGATTCGTGAAGTGGACGGCCACCAGCGCCTCCGGGAAAATTGCCCGGACGGCTCGGGAGCCGGCCTCCATCAGCTGGCAGATGTTCCTCCAGTTGGTTTCCCCGCAGAGACTGCCGTTGGTCTCATTGCCCAGCTGCACCATGCCTACGTCCACCTTGGCGTCCTTCAGCTGCTGAAGGCAATCCGCGGTGTAGCGGTTCAGGGCATCGGCCTTTTCGTCGATTTCCATACCGACCCACGCTTTGGGAACCATCTGCTTACCGGGATCGGCCCAGAAATCGGAATAGTGAAAATCGACAAGAAGCTTCATGCCGTACCGGGTGGCTCGCTTGCCGATGGCGAGGGCGGTGCCGATGTCGCAGTTTCCGCCGCCGTAGCCCCGGCCGGAGCCGTCGTAGGGATCCACCCACACCCGAACCCGGATGTAGTTGATCCCGTTTTCGGAAAGGATCTCAAGAACGTCCTTCTCCCTACCGTCAAAGTCATAGTACCGGACGCCGCCCGCCTCCAGCGACGGCACGATGGAGGCGTCCATGCCCAGAATAAAGGCTTCGGTCATGCCCTCAATCCTCGGAACATACAGCGTGTCCGAGGTGACGACCCGCTTCTCCCCGCCGCACCCGGTCAGACACCCGGCCAGCAGGCAGACGATCAGCCATGCAAACACCCTTTTCACGGTTCCTACCTCCGTCTCTTGCCGGATTGTGCGTTTATTTTTCGGATTGGACGGCGTCTTCCTGTTCGGGATTCCGGAATACTTCCACCCGTTCAAGTCGGATCGTCACACGGGTCTGTCCGCCAATGGTGCAGGTAAACAGCGTCAGGTCCCAGTCCCCTGCTTCCATCCCCTCCGCGTCCATGGGGTTCAGCGTCTCCCGCTCCACCATCTGGAAGGTCACCACATGCTCATCCATATCTGTAAACAGGACGATGTCCCCGGGTTGGAGCTCCTTCAGCTTTCCGAAATGAGACGCATAGTTGTGGGCGCAGATGATCAGGTTGTCCTGATACAAGGAGCCTGAATACCGGCAGGGGGCAACCTTCAATGCGGGATAGTCCCACTGGCTGATCACCGGCAGCTCCAGCTCCAGCGACGGAATGCTCAGCACGCCGATGTAGTCCCGGCCGTTGATGGTCTTCACCGGCATCTCCCGCTGGACATCCGGCAGGGATTCCGGAAGGGCCGTGGGTTCGGCTTCGTCATCGCCCGCTTCCGTGGGGAGCGCGTCGCACAGCTGGGCAATAACCTGCCGGGCGGAGTCCCGGGCTTCGTGGGACTCCCGTTCATTGTAAGCCGAAAGGAACAGGGCCGCCGCAATCAGCAGCAGCCCCGCATTGATCCAGACGGTTCCCCGGTTAGCCTTCATCCCTGGCCTCCCGGCGGCGGAACAGACCCACGGCGATGCAGCCAAGCCCCGCACAGGCCAGCACCGGCACCGGCCACCACAGTTGCCCGGTCTGGGGAAGCTTCTTCCCGCCGCCGGAGGAGGGAGGCGCGGTGGGCTTGACCTCCCGTTCCAGATCGGTCTTGGGCTGGCTGGTCACGTCGTATTGGTATTCGTCCCGGTAGAGGTAAGGCACGCTCACCAGGAAGGGAGCGGTTTTCCCGTAGCCGGGAGCGGCGGTTTTCTGCACCACCAGATACAGGCCGAAGGTCAGGTCGGAAAAGGTCGCGTTGCCGTCTCTGTCGACGGTCACGGGATCGGAGGTGACGGGAGTCAGCTTCCCTTTCAGCTCCGCCAGCCGCCCCGCCAGATCCGGGGACTCGATGTCGCCGAATTCGGGAATGTCCGCCTGAATTTCTTCCACGGGGACGAAGCTGTAGTTGCCGTCGTCCTCCGCCACGTCGCCCACCTTGTACAGGGCAAGCGTGCCGCCGCGGACGGCTTTTCCCTTGTAGGTCATGGAGACGGTGATGCTGCAATGGCCGTTCCGGCTCTCATCCGGAACCGCGTGGGCGGCGGCGGACAGGGGCAGAGCAAGCAGGAAAAGCAGCGCCAGCAGGCCGGAAATAACATGCTTTCTCATGAAAAAACCTCCTATTTCTTTCTGCGCCTGGGCAGCAGCAGAAGGATCAGCAGAATCAGCAGCATGGGGACCGCCACGACGGGCGCCACCAGCATGGGCTCTAACTGGACGGCGTCGGCGGTGACCCGCACGGTTTTGACTTCCTCGATATTGTCGATGCGGTGTCCGCGAACCAGCAGCCGGTGGGTATTGATGCCGTAGGGGGTGCAGGTCACCAGGGTGCAGTAGTCCTCCCCCTCCGCAATTTCCAGCGCGGCGGTATCCTGCGGCTCCACAATGAGGATTTGATCCACCTCATAGGTCAGAATCTCATCCAGCACCCGCAGGAGGAAGGTATCCCCCTCCCGAAGCTTGTCCAGGTTGGTGAACAGCTTGGCGCTGGGCAGACCCCGGTGACCGGAGAGGACGCAGTGGGTGCTCTCCCCGCCCACCGGCAGGCTGGACCATTCCAGATGGCCGACGGCCACCTGTAGGACGGGATCCTCCGTGCCGTGGTAGATGGGCAGGCTCACGTCAATTTCGGGAATCTCGATATAGCCCATGACCCCCAGTCCGGATATGTCCAGCAGGCTTTCGTATTCGGCCTTCTGCTCCTCGGAGAGGAGAAAGCTGTTGCTGCGACTACACAGGTTCCGGTTATACTGCCGGGCGGCATCCCAGATGGCATCATAGCTGGCGTTGTCGAGAGCGGCTACGTTTTCGGCGTAGGTGGTAATGGCCTTGGTCTGGTGGAAAGAGTTCCAGTAGTCACTGACGGTGGGGTACAGCAACAGGGACAGCCCTATGAGCAATATGAAAAGTAACACAATGGTTGACAGATGTTTTCGCATACAGGGTTCTCCTTGTGGCTGTGTGCCGGGGAGGGGCGCTCCCCGGCACAGGACTTAGGTATAGAAAGCGGAATTACAGAGTGTGTATCCTCAGGAATTAACGATTGGCATCGCTCATGCGCTTCTTGGTGACCAGCAGGACGACCGCGGCGACGACCAGAATGGAGCCGAGGATGTAGAAGATGGTGGTGCCCATGCCGCCGGTGGAGGGAAGGAGGGCACCGGCCTGGTTCTCGACCTTAGCGGTAACAGAAAGATCGGCTTCTGTGGTGCCGCCCTTTACCTCAACTTTATACGGCTCTTCCAGCCGATTGTAGCCGGCAGGAGCCTTGGTTTCTACCAGATAGTAGGTGCCGTTGGCAAGGCCTTCAAAGGAGGCCGCGCCCTTATCGTCGGTTGTCACGACAGTGCAAGCAGCAGTGACTCCAGGCTGTTCTTCAACCCATTCGACCTTCTTATCGGTATCATTCCACTTGTAGTAGGAGCGGGAAGTTTTGTCCCCAGCGGGTACTTCCTTGTACAGGACAAATTCCGCGCCAGCCAGCTTCTTTGCATTGGTGCCTTCGGCAACTTTCTCAACCTTGTCGATAACGATCTTGGAGGTATAGACATTTACTACCGTGGGCGTGGTGGTGTAGGTTGTACCAGTAATAGGATCGTTGCTGTAGGTCAGCCTTGCTTCGTTTGGGGAGATTTTTGCTACTGCTTGCTTATTGACGACAGCGCTATAGGTAACCTTGATCTCCGCGCCGATCGTGTACTTCTTGTCCAGAACCGGGATGGTCACCGTAAAGCTATTCGCATTCTCACCAACATTCTTCCCAATGGTGCAGTCTGTAGTCTTATCTACGCCCCCAACCGTTACCTTGATGCTATTCTGATTAAAGGTCAATCCCTCGCTCATGGTATCGGCGACCTTATAGGTATACGAAGTAAAGCCGGTGTAGGCCGGCACCTTGCCGGTGATGGTGTAGTTGACGGTCTGACCCACCTCCACGTCGGTTTGGTCGGCTTTCTTCTCAAAGGGCATATCGTTCTTATCGTGGATGGTGACCTCAGGGTTGGTGGTGGTCAGGTTGCACAGTGCGCCGGAGGAGCTGGCGACGAAGTAGTAGCCCAGGGGGAGGCCGGAAACAGAGGCAACATTTCCCTGCTTAGTCAGCTCGTATCCCGTGTACCCAGTCGGATTCTTGTCCAACTCCCCCTTCAAATACGCAGCAAAGTCGGCCGGGCTGAACTTGTCATTGATCGTATAGTAAGGCTTTTGTTCAATAGGTGTGCCGGCTATGTGCTCCTCCAGGCCTTTATCCGGCCACGCGGCGTAGTAACGTACTTTCAAAAGCCAAGGATTACTGCCATCTACAGCTATGGTGTAAGAATAGTTATCCCCATCGTAGGTGACATCAAAAATCTTGTAGGCGGTATAGGTCTGGCCTTCAACGGGATTCGCAACGGTAATGGTGCCGGTGGTGGTTGCTCCTGTTTCAGCGGCAAAGGCTGTGGTGGCCAGGGCGAAGACCATGACCAGTGCCAGCAGGAGACTGGCGAGCTTTCTTGCGTGTTTCATTTTTTGTGCTCCTTCTTTCATCATCATTTTGAATTTGAATGGTGGCTTTCCGCGTATCAGGAAGATGCCTCATCCTCCTTTCGACGCTTGCAATGGATATACAACAGGGTCGCCGCGCCGAAGATCAGCGCCAGGCCGCCTGCGGTATAAGAGGTTGTTCCGGCTCCGCCGGTGTCGGGAAGCTTATAGCCCCAAGGGGTGTCCTGAATGGAAAGCTCCAGCACCTTGGAGTCGCTGCCGTCGGCAACGGTCAAAACCGTTCCGGTGTCGCTGGTTTTTTCCAACTTCCCGTCCGCTTTCTCCGTAGCCGGGAAGATTGTGGCATTGCCGTCTGTCCCCACTTCCAGAATCCACGGCCCTGCCACCATGTAATTGGCGGGGGCCTTTGTCTCACGGAGATAGTAAGTCGCTCCCCGCTGAATGCCGGTAAAGGTCGCAATGCCCTTTTCATCGGTGGTGGCCTCCACGGAGGTATCTTTCCCCTGTTCTTTCAGGGTGAACTTTGCGCCTTCCAGCGTTTTCCCGGTGTCCACGCTGTCCGTCTTCGTGATTTGCAGATTCAGCTGGGTGGTCATGGTGTTGGTAAAGGCGTCTCCCGGGATGGTCAGGGTGTAAGACCCGTCCGAGTTGCTCCCTTGCCCAACCGCGTCGCCCGACCCCGAAGAGCCGCCAGCGGTGTTTGATACTACCTTACCAACAACATCGAACACCACTTCTTTTCCCGGTGCGTAAGGGATATTTTCAATATCCTGTGTTTGCGTCTTCCCATTATTGCTGAAGATGTAGTTGTATGTACCCGTTCCGTTAACAGGAAGGTCGTAATAGTACGTGCCATCCGTATCCTTTGTCATGGGTTTTCCCGGCCACTCGCCAACTATTTTCTTTCTATCAGCATCCCAAACGTACACGTTCACGTTGTCCCAGTTATTCCCGTTCTGATAGCGAACCCTGAAGGTACCCGTCTGGGAATCTCCCCCGGAGCCGGAGCCAGAGCCGGAGGAACCGCCGCTTTCGCTGCCGTCCAGCGTAACGGAGGACACATTGTAGCTTTTGAACGTCACGCCCAAAAGGGAAACGGTTTTCTCCTCAATTGTCACCTGGATTGTATGTACGTTCGTATCGTAGGTGATGCCGGGGCGGTTGTCGTTGACCTCGCTGAGCGTGTAGATATAGGTTCCGGCCTGGGTATACTGCACGTTGGGCGAAATCGTGAATTGCCCGGTAGCAGCATCGGCTGTTGCCGTGCCGACTTCCTCTCCTGTGCTGTTTTTCAGCAGGAAGTGGAAGTCCCGTCCGCTCTCCTGCGCTGCGCCGTCCTTAAGCAGGGCTTTGGTGCCGGTAATGTCCAGCGCAGGGGTGGCTGTCACAATTTCCTCTTTCCTGCCAAGAATCAGACCTCCGTTGGTCATGATGCCGCCGCCGTGGATGTTGGAACGGTTGCCGGTGATAATCACTCCAGCAGCACCCTTCGCCGCGGCAACGGCCTCCGAATCAGGGTCTGCGGCAAGGCCAAAGAGGTAATTGGCTGTGGCATAGCCGGTTTTGCTGATTGTGATGTATTTTCCGTCACTGGAGCCAGTCCAGTTCGCCGCGCCGTCGCCCAGCATCTGACCAGTAACCAGAGAAATCGGGGCGTTGCCACCTTTGCGCACGCAGAAATAGTCCTTGTGTCCGTTGTCGGTAAAGGTTTTGTCGGTTTGGGCAACTTCTGAATCGGCATTCTTGCCGTTTCCTCCGCCGGACATATTCAGCCCACTATCGGAATTTCCGTAAATCGCCGCGCCTTCGGTATGCGTGATCAACGTCTCGCCGGTGGGGCAGGCCGCCACGCCGCCGCCATAACCGCCCGCAGTGTTGTCCGTAATCAGAGCATTGGTAATGTTCAGGCTGCCTTTATCCTGCACGAAAATGCCGCCGCCGCCCCAGTCATTGTTGGAATTCGTTATGTTATTGGTAATGTATACCTTGTTCGTTGCCTGAATCACGCCGTTGGTGCCGCCGGCGATACGAAGACCGCCGCCCTCGCCCAGTTCGGCGCAGTTGCCGGCAATGGTTCCGCCGCTCATGGTAAAGCGGACATTGTGGCCAAAGAAGCCCGCGTAAATGCCGCCGCCTGCCAGACCGGAATAGTTGCCGGTGACATAGCCGCCGGTCATGTTCATAACGGAACTGTTCGCCAGAGCGATGCCGCCGCCGCCGTGGGTGTTGTTGACATCGCCCTGGCAGTCGTTGCAGTCGCATGCCTTATAGTTGTTGGTCACGTAGCCGCCGGACAGGTTCAGCGTTCCGCTGTTGACGTAGATACCGCCGCCGTTGTCCGAATGTCCGTTGATGACCTCGTTGCCCGCCACCGCGCCGCCGGAGATGTTCAGCGTTCCGTTTTGAAAGAAGATACCGCCGCCGGAACTGCCACGGTTGGCCGCAATGACACCGCCTGAGATGTTCAGCGTTCCGTTGTCAACGTAAATACCGCCGCCGGGCGTGCCGTTACTGCCGCCGCCCACAATATAGCCGCCATTTACGTTCAGCGTTCCGCCGTCCACGGTGACTATATGTTTGCCGCCGGTGTTTTGGAGTACACCGCTCTGTAGTTCCAATGCACCCTTGACCAGAATCGCCTGTTCAGAATCCTCCCCACACAGAAGCTTTCCTGCGCCGGTGAGGGGGACTTCATGCCTTTTCAGTGTTTCCTTGGTGCCGGTGCCGGTGGGTGTGGATTCTGTGATGTAATACGTCAGGGTAGAATTGTCTTCACTCAGGCTTGCTGTATTGCCGTAAAGCTTGTCGCCGCCCGTGGTCACAGTCTCCTGAGGTGCTTGCGAGTCCACAATGGTGAGCTTCGCACCGTTGTGCACATCAAAGTACTGACTGGCCTTGCTGATCTTCAGGGTATGCCCGTTCAAATCGATGGTAGTGTTCTGCGTAATGCTCAAAATCGGGCTATTAGCCCCATCCGCCGTCCAGGCATCGTCGGTCAGCTGAAATTCGCCGCCGTTGATGATCTTGTCCCCGATATAGCCGGACAGATCTTGGAAGGATCGAGCCTGTACTTCATACAAAGAGAAGTGATCCATGTCTACCGTCACGTCGCCGTTTTCTCCGGTTTTCGCTTCCATGTCCGTGGCGGTCTGGGCATTCGTATCAATGTGGTAGACCTTGGGGTAAAGCCCCTCCGTGTCAATGCCGCTGAAGGTCACGGTCACGGAGCCGGTTGGCTCGATCTCTTCCTCTCCGTGCCACAGGGTGATGTCCAGCAGGTAGCTCCGCTCCGGTTCGGCTTGTTCTTCGCCCAAAATCTGATCGCGAATCGTCCGACGCTCCCCGTCCGTCACCTCGGTCACCGTTACCGTGATTTCCCTTGCCGGATAGGGCAGGGAGGCACTCTCGCCGGTGATGGTCACGGTGATGCCGTTTTCGGTCTGCGCCGTCAGGGTAAATTCCTTCGGCCCCTCCGGCAGGTTGATATAGCCCAGAATCCCGGGGTCGTCCGCCCCATAGGTCAGCAGACGCACCGCGTCCTCCGCGTCGCCTTCCATGGCGGCGAAGCCGGAATCCGTGATCTGCGCCACCAGACCCGCCCGGTCGGCCGTGCCGTCCCCGTCCCGGTCAAAGAGCACCAGATCTCCAACCGCCGGGGTGTGGGACTGTGCTGGTTCAAAGGCGTCCGCCCAGAACGTGACCCAGCCGCCGCAGTCCCTGTCCGGCGGGACGCCCTCCACCCCGGCGTAATGCAGGCAGAAGGTCAGGAACATGACGTTCCAGTCGCCGTAAGGCTCCCCGCACCACGCGCCATAGCGGGTGTAGCCCTTAACCGTTTCGCCGTCCTCCGCGACAACGTAGTTTTTCGTACTCTCGGCATAGCCCAGCTGGGTTTCGGCGATGGCAAGGGTATCCTGCCGCCAATTCCCGGTCAGCGTCACCCCCGCGAAGGTCTGCTCCCATAGCTCCGCCGTCTCCACGTCCGCGCCGGGGTCCGCGTAACAGGCAAGACTGTGGGTGTGCTCCTCCGTCCCGCAGACCAGCTCCCCGTTTTCATCCCGACAGGCTTCCCCGTGGGTATGGGCGTCCTTACCGCAGAATACCGTTTCTTCCTGCTCATTCTGAGTGCAAGCCTCGCTGTGGGTGTGTTCTTCCTGTCCGCAGACCAGCTTCCAGGTGCCGTAGCACCGGGCGGTATGCACGTGCGCCGTATCGGTGCAGGTCAGCGTCCCGGTGTCCACCGGCTCCGCCACCGTCTCAAAGCAGGCGTCGGAGTGCTGGTGCTCCAGAATCTGGGTCTGTCCGCATATCAGATTGCCGTCAGCGTCAAAGCAGTCGGGCGTGTGACGGTGGAGGACGATCTCCGGTTTCGTGCAGACCAGCACCGGCTGAGCGTCTTCCACCGAATCCGTGGGCAGGTCGCAGCTCAGAACCTGCTCCCATTCATAGCAGGCATCGGTATGACTATGGTCGCTGTCGATGCCGCAGGTCAGTTCCCGGGACGTCTCATAGCAGTTCTCGTCATGCTGGTGTTCCTCGGATTCTTCCAGGCCGCAGGCAAGCACGGCGGTCTCGGTGTAGCAGGCATCCGTATGGACATGCTCCCCGCAGACCAGATCGCCCCGCACCGACGTATAGCAGCCCTCCGCGTGGGTATGTTTTTCCGGCAGGGCATAGCAGTCGGCAGTGTGCCGGTGTGCCTCAATCTCGGGAAGCGGACACCAGAGATTCCCGGTTTCGTCATAGCAGCGGGAATCATGGCTGTGAACCACAAAATCGGCATACCCGCACGTCGGATTTCCGTCGGCATCATAGCAGTCCGCCGTGTGCCGGTGAATTTCCAGCGTCTCCGCGCTGCACACGGGAACCCTTTTCTCAACCGACGTCACCTGCGCATAGCAGGCGTCCGTGTGGGTGTGCTCCGGGATGTCACATTGCTTTTCCAGTGTGATAGCCGGCAGAATCAGCGCATAGGTGGTACAGAATACCACCACACCGGCAAGCACGGTCACTACCCGATGCCGGAGGCGCTTCCTTTTATGCACCTTCGTGTATTTTTCCGCATCCCGCAGAACATCATACTTCATATATCCCTTCACCATCCTTCCTATCTCAACGCGCCGAAGTCCGGCAGAGGCCAGACCCGGAATACGATCCTTCCGACGATTTGCTCATCGGAAATGCAGCCGACCGCGGTACTGCGGGAATCCACCGAGGTGGAACGGTGATCGCCCACACAGAAGTAACGGTTATCCGGCACCTGATAAGGCAGCGCAATGTCACATTCTCCAAGCGCTTTTTCCGTCAGGTACGGTTCCTCCAGCAGCCTTCCGTCCACGGATACATTTCCGTTTTCGTCGATATCCACCCATTGGCCGGGGCCGGCAATACAGCGCTTCACCAGAATCTTGTTTCCCAGGTAGAACGCCACCAGGTCGCCGGGTTCAAAGCCCGAGCCCTTGACGGAGAGGACAATGTCCCCCTCATTCAGCGTGGGCGTCATGGAAGACCCGTAGATCTGCAGCACGGGCATCCAGATGGTAGCCACCAGCACGGCTACAGCCGCAACAACCACAAGCGTATAGACGGTGCTGCGAAGAACGCGTTTATACCGCCGTTTGTATTTTTCTCTGCCAAGCTCCGCCTCCAGCTGTTCCAGAGTCGGTGGCTCGGGAGATTTCCACGATTTCGACTTCATAACTCTCCGCTTCCCTTTTCCGACATAAGACGCACGTTTTCCAGATATTGCTGCGCGGCTTTGTCCGCGGCCTCAAATACACGATTCAGCTGCAGCGCCGCCTCCGCAAGGGAACCGGCTTTTTCAACCGCTATTCTGCGATCCCGGAGCTGCGCCTCCGCACGCTCCAGCCTGATTTTCAATTGACGGTTTTCTTCCGTCTGCGCAATCAGCATTTCCAGCAGCTCGCTCCGGCTTAACCGTCTCAGTTCCTTATCCGTCATCCGACTTCCCTCCAATCCGCGCTTACGGCTGAAAGCAGAAAAAAAGCAGCGGTCATTTTCCTGCCCGTCATTCCCACAATGTAGCTAAAAGACCTGATTCCCGGTGATATACGGGAATTGGAATCGTTTCCAATCTCTTAATACAGATGATATCACGTTTAACACGTAAATGCAACCATTGAACGTCGAATATTGTGTGTCAGAATTAACGAATTTTCAGCTTTATTTTTGTTAATTATTTCCTAACTCCGGGAACCAGACGAAGCATTTCCGCCATCCATGCGCTTCTGCGCAGGAGCTTCCGGAGGACGTATCGGAGAATGCACGGATTAAAGGAAGAGAAAAGGCTCACCCGCAGTGTCAGCTACTGAAAACTGCGAAAGGGAAAGCCGGGAATGGGCAGTTTTACCAAAGCAGTGATATCTTTTAAGACTAGTATAGTGTATTTTACCGGATTCGTCAATACCCTGTAACAAGCAATATTCCCCACCCTTTCACACAAGGCACCTCAATTTTTCTGTAATTTGACAGTATCTTCTTCGCGAGAGGATATGTCACAATCCGGAAGCTCGGTTCCTTTCAATAAGGAAAGGAATCCGTGTCCCTATTGCGGCGTTGCCCTAAGCGTGTCGGAGTTCTGCAAGCTATGTACAATAAACAAAGCAGCACGCCCTGCCAATCAAGGCGGGGCGCGCTGCTATTTTTGGAGCAGGATACGGGAGTCGAACCCGCCTTCACAGCTTGGGAAGCTGTTGTACTACCGATGTACGAATCCTGCGTACAGGTGCATTATAGCAGAGCCGCCGAAAAAAAGCAACCTTTTTTTGTCGGAAAAGGGAATCCCGGTTGAGGAAATCCGCCGGATGTGCTATATTTAAGGTGACGGCCCGGCGGGACAGAGCCGTGATTTGTAAGGAGAAGCGCTTATGGCAGAATATGAGCTGGTTTACGAGATCAAGAACCTTTGCCGCAACAACCAGATGCGGGACGTGTTCTTTGAGGATGTGGAATGCGACGACCCGGAGGAATATCTGCGGGGCCGCCTGAAGGGGAAAACCGTGGAATTTTCCACGGAAAAAGGCGCGGGCGGCAGCGTGACCATCCACGCGGTGGTGGACGGGCTGATCCAGAAGTACGTGTTCACGCCGGTGTAACAAAAATATCCACTTGCAGCCGTCGGATAAATGAGAGTTGGGCAAGTTTTCTGAAAAAATTTCGCAAATTATGGGTTGAATTTAGATGGCATATGTGATACGATAAGTTAGTACCGATATGGGCGAAGTGCGCCCGTAGGGCAAAGTCACCATCCGCAGTCAAAAACGGCTCCCGAGCCATGAGTGCGCGTGGTGACGCGGCCTGTATGGACGAAATTCCGACCTGTCGGCCGCTCCTTTTCCGCTTTCGCCGGAAGGGAGAAAACGCGGGAGGGGTTGCGCTCCGAACCTGCGTTACGCAAAATCACTTTTAAGGAGAACCAGACTATGGCACCTCATACCATTGCCGTTGCCGGAAAGGGCGGCGTGGGCAAAACCACTACCTGCGGCATGATCATCGACTACCTGTGCGCAAAGAAGCGCGGCCCCGTCCTTGTGGTGGACGCCGACGCCAATTCCAACCTGAACGAAGTTCTGGGCGTGGAGGTGGAGACCTCTCTCGGCCAGATCCGGGAGGAAATGGCACAGGCAGAGCTGAAAGGCACCATTCCCAAGGGCATGACCAAGGCGGACTACGCGGAAATGAAGTTCGGCGACCCCCTGATCGAGGACGTGCTGCGCAAGGCGAAGAAGCGCAACGTGCCTGTGGAAACGGTGCCGCGCGCGCGTCTCGAGAAGCTCTCCGAACGCGGCAGTCACCAGGGCGTTATGGCAGAAACCAAGCCCTTCAACTACGTGAACGTCACGACTATCGTGGAGACTGCGAACGCGCAGGCTGCCGAAAACGGCGGCTCGGCGCTCGTCGTCATCCTCGACCACATCACCGACGCGGGCAACCTGGGCGCCATCGCCCGCTCCGCCGAGTCGGTCGGGGCTGCCGGCATCGTCATCCCCAACAAGCGCGCGGCGCACGTAACGGCGGCGACGTACAAAAGCTCGGCAGGCGCGATTTCCCACATCAACGTGACGCAGGTCGCGAACCTCTCCCAGACGATCGAGCGCCTGAAAAAAGAGGGCTTCTGGGTCTGCGCGGCGAGCGAGCATGCGCAAGAAGTGGCGTGGAAGTCGAACCTCAAGGGCAAGATCGCGCTCGTCATGGGTTCGGAAGGCGAGGGCGTGTCGAGCCTCGTG
>OGXX01001493.1_pt1 | contig 23539 bp, 21 predicted proteins | sample 1576301 | NCBI WGS metagenome assembly OGXX01 (sample SAMEA3541469, study PRJEB24748) | human gut metagenome | biome: human gut; feature: human-associated habitat; material: faeces | place: China | collected 2012
CCCATGTTTCATCGATGATGATATCATCATTTTCTTTTTCTTCCGTCAATTCCCGTTTTTGCCGTTTCTTAATTTCACGCAGTTCTTTGAAGAATCCACTGAGCATCTGGGAGCACTCTTCCTGTAAAACACCACGGGTAACTTCTACCTGATGATTGAACTGTTCCATCTCCAGAAGGTTCAGAATCGATCCGGCGCATCCCGCTTTCGGGTTCATGCTTCCGATCACCACCCGGCTAACTCTCGCCTGGACAATAGCTCCGGCGCACATCTGACACGGTTCCAGAGTGATGTACATCGTACACCCTTCCAGCCGCCAGTCGCCCAGCTTTTTACTCGCTTTTCGGATCGCATTCAGTTCCGCATGGGAGATCGTATTTTTATCCGTATTTCTCCGGTTGTATCCTCTTGCAATAATCTTTCCTTCGTAAACGATCACACACCCGATCGGCACTTCCATCAGTGCACCTGCTTTTCGTGCCTGCCGGATCGCCTCCCGCATAAACCGTTCATCCATTTTCTTCTCATCCATCATTCTTCCGCTTTCCTGTCATCATATCTTGTTTCTTCTTTGCATATGCTACCATAGAATACCCCAAAAAGGAAGTGTCCATTTTGTCTGCATACAAACGTTTTGTCTCTTACCTTTACGAATACGACCACCAGAAAAAGGGAAAAAACCGCGGATTTGTCCGCGTTGAGATCCGGGATCACCAGTGCCGTCTGGAACTTCACATGACTCTTCCCGCCTGCCCGTTCGTCCCCGTCTTCCGCGCCTACGCATTTATCGCCCGTCCCGGCGCACTGCACGGTCTGTTTCTCGGCAATCCCGCCTGGAAACAGGGTGATGTGTACGGTCAGTTTCAGATTCCCGACACCAATGTCTGCAACACCAGCTGGAATCTCGACGATATCGACGGTCTCATCGTCGTCTGTGATACCGGGCAGCGTTACGCCACCTGCTGGAGCGACTGCAGGATTTCCCCGGAAGATCTCCTTTTGCCGGAATCTGTGCCGCTTCTCCGGGCAGCCTCGCTGGAACAGCCGGAATCCGTAGAGCCAGACACCGCCGACACGCGTTCTGATCCGGAGCCTGCATCGGATTCCTCCCGTTCTTCCACCCCTGCACCTGCACGTGCACAGACTCCCGCATTTTCCTGGAAACGACTTACGGAGAGTTATCCACAGGTCACACCGTTTTTCGATGAGGAAATCCACAACTGCCTGCAATTATCCCCGAAAGACCTTTCCCTTCTTGGCTCCTTTGGGATTTCCTGCGGCAACAACCAGTTTTTTCTCTACGGCAGCCACGCTTTCCAGCATTTTCTTCTCGGGAAAATGGAACATGACGATACCGTCTGTTACGTTCTGGCTGTTCCGGGCATCTATGAGGAGCGGGAACGTCTGCTCGCCAATCTGTTCGGTTTTCCTTACTTTAAGTCCGCCCGCGCCAAAGACGCACAGCCGGGGCATTTTGGTTACTGGTACCGGACGATCCACACCGAACCGCGAAATTCCGAGCCTATATCCCCCGAATCTCCACCTGCGGAATCGTTTTCTGAAGAATCTGCTGAAAATTCTCCAGCTGCTCGCGCGAGTAGGACGTAAATACCGGACGGATCACCTGCTCCGACTCCTTATAGTTTTGCAGAAAATACCGCCGGCTCCCGGAAAGCCACTGCCCGATGGCTTCGATATCTTCCCGTTTGTGAAGTTCCTTCACAACTGTGGTTCGGAATTCATAGTCCACCACACCCGATTTCAGATATTCCACCGTACGGGCGATGCTTTCCAGATCCGGGTGGCGGATACCGGCGGTCTCTGCATATTTTTCCGGGCTGTTTTTGATGTCCATTGCCACATAATCCACCAGCCCCGCATCAACCAGTTCCCTGACCAGCGCCGGGCGGGTTCCGTTCGTATCCAGTTTGACCGGATACCCCAGCTCTTTGATCTGTGCCAGAAGTTCGGTCAGTCCCGAATCCAGCGTCGGTTCTCCGCCGGTCACACAGACGCCGTCCAGGATTCCCTTTCTTTTTCTGAGCACTTTCAGAACTTCCTCCGCCTCGATCAGCGGCTCACTCTCCGGTGCCAGCACCAGACCGGCATTGTGGCAGAACGGACATCGGAAATTACAGGAGCCGAGAAAAATGGTAGCTGCCAGCCGTCCCGGGTAATCCAGCAACGTCAGTTTGTTAAATCCGTGTATTTTCGCCATACGCTACCTTACGAAGCAAAAAATGTTTCGATTTCCTTTCTGGATGCCTGCACGGAACCCTGTACGAAAAATGGCTTTCCGCCGCCCCGTCCCTGTAATTTCTGGTTCATTTCTTTTACAAATTCACGGAGATCTCCATCTTTTTCTCCGATGATATAACGATAGCCGTTTTCGTCATTGCCATTAAACACTGCGCAGCGGCCGCCACAGCTTTCCATCACATCCGAAGCCAGCTTTCTTACGCTGTCCGGTGACATATCTTCCTCGAACAACAGCTGATCGCCGCATCCTGCGGTCTGTGCTGCGATCGTCTCGATCTTTTTCAGTTCCATTCCTACCATGCGGAACTTTAACTGCTGATATTCTTTCTGTAATTTTTCCACTGCATCTGCGGTATCGTTCCATTTTGCGGACAACAGCTGGGAAATCCTTCGGTTCTGTTCTTTTAACTGATTGGTATACTCCAATGCCCGTTTTCCGCAGAGCATCTCAATACGCATACCGCCCTTGAACTTCTGCGCAGATACCAGGGTAATCTGTCCGATTTCTCCGGAAAAGTCCACATGGACACCACAGCAGGCACAGATATCCATACCCGGCCAGGTTACGATCCGCACATCACCGGTCAGTTCTTTCTTACTTCTGTAAGGCAGTGTCTTCCGTTCTTCCTCTGACGGATAGGTGATCTCAACCGGATGATTCTCCCACACATACTGATTTGCCTTTGCCTCGATCTCTTTCAGCACCGCTTCCGGCACTTCGCCGTCCACATCCAGCGTGATCGTCTCGCTTCCCATGTGAAATCCTACGTTGTTATAGCCGTATTTTTCATGGATCAGTCCGCTGATCAGATGTTCGCCGGAGTGTTGCTGCATCAGGTCAAATCTGCGCTCCCAGTCGATCTTACAGTTCACTTCTGTTCCCTCAGGGATCGCTTCCCGTGTCCGATGCCAGATTTCTCCGTCTTTTTCCTGTACATCGGTAACTTCCACCTGGTTCATGGTTCCGATGTCACATGGCTGTCCGCCCCCTTCCGGGTAAAATACAGTCTGATCCAGAAGGATCTCATATCCTTTCTTCACCTCTCTGCACTCCAGCACTTTCGCCTGGCAGGTGGTCTGGTGAGAATCTTTATAAAATAAACGTTCTGTTCTCATATGTATGTCCTCTTTCTGTCTCTTCTACAGTATTTTTCTTTCTGCACCATCATAGTACGAAATTCACAAACTTGCAAGATTCCTGTTCACTTCGCACCCGGTAACACGCTTCGGGGGGATTATCAGAGAACGGTAACTGCATTTTGCGTTCTGTGTGACCATGTCACAGACGATTTCTTTGCTTTTTTCTCCATTTTTGCCTATACTGACAGTAAACAACGAACAGGAATCACGATTCCTACAAGGAGGTAATCTTTATGCAGGATGTTGTCATCATCGGCAGCGGACCGGCTGGTCTGTCCGCCGCTCTTTATATTCTCCGGGGTGGATTTCCCACTACCGTCATTGGAAAAGATAACGGTGCTCTGGAAAAAGCAGAAAAAATTGAAAATTATTTCGGACTGGATCATCCCCTCTCCGGTCATGAACTGATTGAAAACGGAAGAAAACAGGTACAGGATCTCGGCGGTACGCTTTTGCAGGATGAGGTAGTTGGGATCAGCTGGAACGGCAACTATCTGGTTTCTACCGCTTCCACGCAGATCGAAGCCCGCGCCATCATTCTCACCACCGGAACTTCCCGAAAAACATTGAAAATCAAGAATCTCGCCAAACTCGAGGGGCATGGTGTCAGCTACTGTGCCGTCTGCGATGCTTTTCTCTACCGCGGCGAATCTGTCGCCGTCCTTGGAAATGGCGAGTACGCCCTCCATGAAGTCCAGGAACTTCTTCCGGTTGTCGACTCCGTCACGCTTCTGACTAACGGGCTGGAACCTTCCGTTGACTTCCCACCGGAAGTTACGATCATTCAGACACCGGTTCTGGAACTTGTCGGCACAGATGCACTGGAGGCTGTCTGTCTGGAAGACGGCACGCAGATTCACCCGGCATGCCTTTTCATGGCGCTCGGCACTGCAAAGGGTAGCGATCTCGCACGGAAACTTGGTATCCGGCTTGAGGATGAGCGGATCATCGTCAACGAACAGATGGATACCGGTCTCCCTGGCGTCTTCGCCGCAGGAGACTGTATCGGCGGGATCCTGCAGGTTTCTGTTGCAGTCGGTGAAGGAGCGAAGGCCGCGCTTTCCTGTATCAAATATCTGCGGTCTTAATTTTGATTATCGCTGCAGTCGTCAAGTTCTCGTGCAAGCACGGACTTTGACTCGTTGCCCGCATAAAATAAGTGGCAGAATATCGATATGCAAAATCCGATATTCTGTCACTCATTTTCTTTTACAATATTTCTACAGTGTAAAAACTGCCGCATCCGAATCACTTCGGATAGCGGCAGTTCTTTTATCGTTTGAACACTTTATATTTTTTAATTATTTCTGAGGACCAGCTGCTACCAGAGCTTTACCAGCTTCATTTCCTTCGTATTTAGCGAAGTTCTTGATGAATCTGTCAGCCAGGTCTTTCGCTTTTTCTTCCCACTGAGAAGCATCTGCGTAAGTATCGCGAGGATCCAGGATTCCGCTGTCTACGCCCGGCAGTTCTGTCGGAACTTCAAAGTTGAAGTAAGGAATAGTTTTTGTAGGAGCTGTTTTGATATCTCCGTTCAGGATAGCATCGATGATACCACGGGTATCTTTGATGGAGATACGTTTTCCGGTACCATTCCAACCTGTGTTAACCAGGTATGCTTTTGCACCGCTCTTTTCCATTTTCTTAACCAGCTCTTCTGCATATTTTGTAGGATGCAGTTCCAGGAATGCCTGGCCGAAGCAAGCGGAGAAAGTAGGAGTCGGTTCTGTAATTCCACGTTCTGTACCAGCCAGTTTAGCTGTGAAACCAGACAGGAAGTAATACTGTGTCTGAGCTTCTGTCAGGATAGATACTGGAGGCAGTACGCCGAATGCATCTGCAGACAGGAAGATTACGTTCTTAGCTGCCGGAGCTGCGGAAATCGGGCGAACGATTTTTTCAATATGATCGATCGGGTAAGATACACGGGTGTTCTCTGTTACGCTCTTATCAGCGAAGTCGATTTTTCCGTTCTCATCCAGAGTAACGTTCTCTAACAGTGCGTTACGTCTGATTGCGTTGTAGATGTCCGGTTCAGATTCAGCATCCAGGTTGATAACTTTTGCGTAGCATCCACCTTCGAAGTTGAATACGCCGTTGTCATCCCAGCCGTGCTCGTCATCACCGATCAGCAGACGTTTCGGGTCTGTAGACAGTGTAGTTTTACCTGTTCCGGACAGACCAAAGAAGATTGCTGTGTTTTCGCCGTTCATGTCTGTGTTTGCGGAGCAGTGCATGGAAGCGATGCCTTTCAGTGGCAGATAGTAGTTCATCATAGAGAACATACCTTTTTTCATTTCTCCGCCGTACCATGTATTTACGATAACCTGCTCACGGCTTGTGATGTTGAACATAACAGCTGTTTCAGAGTTCAGACCCAGCTCTTTGTAATTTTCAACTTTTGCTTTGGAAGCGTTGTATACGATGAAATCCGGTTCGAAGTCTTTCAGTTCTTCTTCTGTAGGTTTGATGAACATGTTAGTTACGAAATGTGCCTGCCATGCTACTTCTACAATGAAACGGATAGCCATACGGGTGTCTTTGTTTGCACCACAGAATGCATCTACAACGAACAGTCTCTTGTTGGACAGTTCTTTCAGAGCCAGCTCTTTTACTGCGCTCCATGCTTCCTGTGTTGCCGGGTGGTTATCGTTCTTATATTCGTCAGAAGTCCACCAAACAGTATCTTTGGAGTTTTCGTCCATTACGATGAACTTATCTTTAGGAGAACGTCCGGTGTAAACACCAGTCATAACGTTAACTGCTCCCAGTTCACTTTCCCGTCCTTTTTCAAAACCTTCCAGTGTAGATTTTGTTTCTTCTTCAAATAACATTTCATAAGAAGGATTGTAAACAACCTCTGTAGTTCCGGTAATGCCATACTTACTTAAATTAATTTCTGCCATTTTACATTAACCTCTTTCTTTCATAATATGATAACCTCCTGCAAATGCAGGTTTCTGGTATCCCTCAAAGACAGCCGCCCATAGCAACTCTCTTTATCCCTAATTATACATATTTGCGACACAAAATCAATAAAAATTCTTTTAAATTTTTGAAAAGACTAGCTAAAGACTAGGATTTCCATTTTTCTTTGATTTATCCCGCAAATCGAAGTTCCGATATGATAATATCAGGACCGGAATCTCTTCCGGTCCTGATATTATCTTTTGTAAACAGTTTCCCCTGCTTTTTTCGAAAGCAATTACTTGATTGCAGCTGTCTCGATAATGAATTTTACGCTGCCGTCTGCATCTTTCTTCCAGCCGTCGAATGCGGTGTAGTCTTTGTCGGCTTCTGTCACCGCGTCCAGACGATCCATCAGGGCAGTCAGGTTATCTCCTGCCAGATCTGAGATCTTCTGGATACCTTCCTCGTCAAATTTCTCCATACCGTCTGCAAGTTCTGTGGAGCCGTCTGCAAGTTTCGTGGTTCCTTCTTTTAATTTTTTGCCGCCGTCTGCCAGCTGACTGGTTCCGGATTTCAGCTGTGCGGCGCCATCTGCAAGTTTCTGGATACCTGCGCTTAACGTATTTCCACCGGACTGTAAAGCTTTGCCGCCGACGATCAGGGCGCTGCTTCCTGCTACCAGTTTTGCTGTTCCGTCTTTCAGGGTGCTGTTGTTTGCGATCAGGGTGTCCGATCCTTTTTTCAGGGTTTCGGTTCCCTGTGTCAGGGATGCGGATCCCTGTGCCAGCTGTGTGACACCGTCACTGAGGGCAGATGCGCCGGATGCCAGGGTGGTCAGTCCGCTGTTCAGAGATTTCGTTCCCTCTGCCAGAGCTGCTGCTCCGGTATTCAGCGTGGTATCATTGGCAGTCAGTGTATCACTGGCTTCCTTCAGCTGATTTACAGCTCCCAGCATGGTCTGTGTCATTGTTGAGAATGTCGTCAGCGGTTCTACGGCATCGCCAAGTGCTGCCGCACTCTTGGCAAGATTTGCGGTTCCTGTTGCCACGGTGTCTGCTCCGTTTTTCAATGACTGCATCTGTTTTTCGGTTTCTGTCATACTGACACCGGCAAGACCGGATTCTACTTTCTTCAGGTTCTCCTGAACACCTGCAAGTGTGGTCTTTGTCTCCTGGCTGATGGAAGTGCTTACCTTGGATGCATCCACCTGGACGCTGACTTCCGGACTGGTCTGTACGCCCACATTGACCTGAATACCTGCCAGATTATTTAACACTGCCTGTCTTGTGGCTTCATCCACACCTGCAGCTTTCAGAGCAGCTTCCACATTGGCTCTCTGCTTTTCTGTTGCCTGTGTGCTGGCTGCTTCATTTACTTTTTCATTTTCTGCTGCCACTGCCTCTTTTGCTTTTGTCGTTGCCTCTGCGCTGACTGCTTCACTTGCTTTTGTCACATCTGTTACAACCTGTGGTGCTGATACAGCGCTCTGTGCTGCCGATACGGCTGCTTTGGTTCCGGTCACTGCTCCGCTGAGTGCTGTCACGGCATCGTTCAGTTTCGAAGCACTGGCTGCTGCCTGGTCTGCTCCTGCCTGCAGCGCTGCTGCTCCTGCGCTCAGTTTCTTGCATCCGTCCATGAGTCCGCTTACCGCACCCGGAAGTTCTCCGACATTGCCGAGTTTGTCTTCCATCGTATCATATAATGTATGGATTCCTACACCCAGCTGCTCTGCTCCGCCGGTGTAAGCCACCAGACCGGACTGCAGACTGGCTGCTCCGCTCTCCAACTGTTTTCCGCCCTCGGAAAGCTGTGCAACACCTGCGGTAAGCGTTGCTTTCTTCTCATTTAACTGGCTGATTCCTGCATTTAACTGTTTCGCACCGCTGTTGACCTGTGCGATACCGGCGTTCAGCTGCTCGGTTCCGTCGGTGTAGGATTTTACACCACTCTGTAAACTTCCTGCGCCGCTTCCCAGGCTTTCCATGCCGGCTACCAGCTGATCGATACCGGAGATCAGAGTACCTTTGCTGTTGTTCATCGTATCAATACCGTCTTTTAACTGTCCTGCACCGTCATCTGCGCTGTTCAGTCCGTCCACGAAGGTATCTGCGGAGCTGTCCAGTTCCTGGATGCCTTCCTGCAGCGCACGGCTTCCTTCTACCAGTGCGGTGGAGGATTCGGTCAGTTTATCGAGACTGTCCTGCAGATCATCCAGATCATCGATGTCATCCAGTCCCAGTTCTTTCAATGTACCGGTGGTTGCTACCGTAGCGGTCAGTGCCAGGGAGAAATCTTCCACATCTGCGGTGATCTCTACATAATCCGGGCTTTCTTTGTCCTTGAAGGAGTCCAGGTCACCCAGTTTCAGGCTGTCATACAGTCCCGGGAAGCCGATGCCCAGGACGATGTTATTATTTCCATCGGAGATCACTTTACCGTTGGTTACTTCTACATTCGTAAAGGTATCCGTCGGGAGAATCATGCCGGTTGCCATCATAAACGGCGTGTAAATAGTCTCTTTCTTGCCGTTGATCTTCGCGGTCTGGGAAGAATTGTTCGTGTAATCGATACGGATCTTTACTTTTCCGCTCTTTCCTGCCAGATCTGCGGCACTGATCTCCTTGCCGTCCAAGAAGTAGGTCATTTTTACGGATACCGGCAGTTCCTTGCTGGTTTCTCCCTGATAGTAAATGTCATTTCCATCTGCTGCCCACACCAGTTTGCCGTCGCTTCCCTGGGTATAGCTTTCCTCACCCTTTACGTTGGTGATATTGTTCAGTTCGCTGTTATCTTCCACCGTGCTTTCTTTGTCTGCATTTTTCAGCCAGTTGCTTACGATCACTTTCTCTACATTTCCATTCTGATCGGCATTGACATAGACGGTCTGCTCTTTCTCCGGAGTCGCTGCGGCAACAGTCGTCACCGGAACGGTTACTGCCAGCATCGCTGCCATACCTGCCATCATTGCCTGTACATATTTTCTCTTCATAACGATCTCCTCCTAATGTTTCCGTCTGAAATTCAGACTCGTTTTACAAATAATTCCATCAAACAGCCAGAACATTGCCGGCAGGAATAATAATACTGCACACATACTGATCAGCGCGCCCCTTGCCATCAGCAGACACAGAGAACTGATCATATCGATCTGGGAATACATACCAACACCGAAGGTAGCGGCGAAGAAACTGAACGCCGATACCATGACCGGTCGGATGCTGGTCTTGTGCGCGATCTGGATTGCTTCTTTCTTGCTCTTTCCTCCTCCACGCTCCTTCTCGTAACGGCTGGTGATCAGAATCGCGTAATCGACGGTCGCGCCCAGCTGGATCGTTCCGATAACGATGGAAGCGATGAACGGAAGTTTGGTTCCCGTCAGGAACGGGATACCCATGTTGATAAAGATCGCACCCTCGATGACCATAACCAGGATCACCGGAAGGGAGATCGATTTAAATACAAAGAAAATAATAAAGAATACTGCCAGGATCGATACCGCGCTGACAACTGCAAAGTCGTGGTCGGTGATCTCGATCAGATCCTTCGTACACGGTGCTTCCCCTACCAGCATACCGGTCGGATCGTACTGTTTCAGGATCGTGTTGATCTCACTCAGCTGACTGTTGACCTCATCGGATGCTACCGCGTATTCGTTCATGATCAGCATCAGTTCGTAGTTATCACTCTCCAGGATTTCTTTCACATCGTCCGGGATCATACTCTCCGGAAATGCCGGTCCGATGATGCTCTCCAGACCGAGTACCTGTTTCACGCCGTCTACTTTTTCGATATCGGCGATCATGTTGTATTTCTGTTTGGCATCCAGATCCTTATCCAGCAGGATCATATGTGCTGCACCCATATCGTATTCTTCGGACAGTTTAGTATTTGCCTGCACACTCGGCAGATTATCCGGAAGGCTGGCATCCAAGTTGTAGTACACGCTTGCATGTGCCTGGAAATAAGCAAATGGAATAAATAATACCACAAACAAGACTGCAAAAATCACATGGTGTTTTACCACAAAATCAGAAATCTTCGGAAAATCCGGGATCAGCTGACGGTGTTTCGTTTTCTCCAGTGCATTGTCGAAGATCATGATCATCGACGGAAGTACGGTAACACAGCAGATCACACCAAATACAACGCCTTTTGTCATAACGATACCAAGGTCAAGACCCAGGGTAAAACTCATGAAACACAGGGCGATAAATCCAGCGATCGTTGTGATCGAGCTTCCGACTACGGATTTGATCGTAGCTGCGATTGCCTTTGCCATCGCCTCTTTATGATCCTCTTCGCCTTTTTCTCTCTGTTCCTGATAGCTGTGCCACAGGAAGATCGAGTAGTCCATCGTAACACCCAGCTGAAGGACTGCACTCAGCGCTTTCGTGATGTAGGAAATCTGTCCCATGAAAATATTACTTCCCATGTTATAGATGATCGCCATACCGATACTCAGCAGGAAAAATACCGGGATCAGATAAGATTCCATCGTCAGTGCCAGAACGATACAGGAGAGGACAACCGCGATCAGTACATAGATCGCAACCTCGGACTCTGCCAGGTTCTTGGTGTCGGTAACGATAGCTGACATACCGCTTAAGAAACACTGTTTTCCTGCCAGTGCACGGATGTCCTCGATCGCATCCATAGTCTCATCGGCAGATGTTGTCGTATCAAAGATGATAAACATCATCGTGGAATCGTCCGCATTAAAGGCGTCCCGGATATCCTCCGGCAGCATCTCCATCGGGATACTGATGTCTGCGAAACTGTCATACCAGACAACCTTGCTGACATGTTCCACATCTTCAATCTGTTCTTTTAACTTTGCCACATCTTTGTTTTCCATGCCCTCGCAGATAAACATCGAATAGGCTCCCGTTCCAAACTCATCCACCAGGATATCCTGACCCTGCATCGTCTCGATGGAATCCGGCAGATAATAAAGTACGTCGTAATTGACTCTTGTGTTGATATATCCAAAGACGCATGGAATCAGCAACAGCAATCCGATGATAAATATCGGAATCCGAAACTTGACGATCTTCCTTCCCAGCTTCTCCATATCATGTTCCTCCCTTACCTTCTCTTATAATTTTCCGTTGGTCTTTTTCTTACTGACCTTTGGTCATTTATTGTTATATCCTATAAATGACCGATAGTCAATATTTATCCAGCAAAAAGTTGACTAAAAGTCATTTTGTATTTTATGCAACTTTCCGAAAATAAAAAAATGACCAATTTTCATTTGACTTTTTTGTGGATATTTCCTTATAATATGGGAAACATAAGGATTTTATATTTCAGCGGGCATAATCCTGAACATGTTACACATGCTTTCGGAACACGCCTCGCTTATGCAAAGCACACGCAGAAAGGGGGCTGATCCCGGTATGGGAAAAGTCGATCATAACAAGCAACAAAAAAGGGAATCCCTGCTGGATTCCGCTTTTTCTCTCTTTATAGACAATGGATTCAATAAGACTTCGATTTCTGATATCGTAAAAAACGCCGGTGTGGCAAAAGGAACTTTTTATCTGTATTTCAAAGACAAATACGATATCCGCAATCACCTGATCGCTCACAAAGCCAGTCAGGTCTTTCAGAATTCCTATCTCAAACTGCAAAAACATACAGAGATCCGGGATTTTGAAGATCAGGTAATCTTTATTATGGATGATATTCTCGACCAGCTGGCATCCAATCTGAATCTGGTACGGCTTTTGTCCAAGCATCTGAGCTGGGGATTTTTCAAGAATTCTCTGTTCTTCACACCGAGTGAGGACACCCCGTCAATCCATACCATCTACGATAAGATGCTGCAAAATGCCAATCATACCTACCATTCCCCGGAGCTTATGATGTATCTGATTCTCGAACTTGTCAACGGAACCAGCTACAACGCGATCCTCTACCAGCAGCCAGTAGGTCTTCAAGAACTCAAACCGCATCTGCACCAGGCAGTACGCGGGATCTTCGATCAGTACCGGACGGATGAGACTGCGGGCGATTCGAAACATTAAAAAACAGTGGCAAAGACCATTTTTCAGATCTTTGCCACTGTTTTTTCGTATTTGGATAAAATATAAACACAGCCATCACAGGGAACTTCGGCGGATGCGGTTGCCTCAGGTTCCTCTGCAATGGCTGTAACCCTTACTGCACTGCTTTTATGGAAGACAAATTAATTGGGGAGTAAGGGTATAAAACCACCTGCCCAGGATGGAGTCCTGAAGGGAGGGGATTTTATCGGGGTTATAAACTGATACTTCCACTATAACCTGTTAGTGTTTCTGAATATCCACTATAGCCAGTTGCCATTGCACTAGCTTTACAACGATATTGACCTGAACCAAGACCAGATATTGTATAACTTTTATGCGCACCATTTACTCCATATTCAGTAACCGATCTCGACACAACATCTACCCATTTACTTCCATTCCATTTTTGTAAAATATATATGACATTTAATGATTTTACCGTTTCTGCACATACAGCTTGGGCACGTATGCTTACCTGCGTAGAACTAACTTTAACAATAGATGTATACACATTAGCCAAGTATAATGTTAAAGGCATAACATCCACGCCATCACCAATTGGCATATCATCTGCTACATTTTCTACCATTTCATAATGTTCTGCACTTTCATTCGCCGCAAAAGTCATTACTCCCTGACTTAATAACATAATACAACTCATTAAAATAGCAATATATTTTTTCATAGCATTCCTCTCTTACTGATATTCTATGCCCCCTATAATTCTTTCAAATTCCTCTTTTTCCAGATTCGTAACTAAAAATAGTACAGTTTTATCATACAAAATACTACAATTCAAGCTATTATCATGAGCACTACAATATATCGTAACTGTCTGACCCAAATCCTTTATTGCAATTTCATCTACTGCCTCACCATCAATAGTTCCATTACTTGTATCATCTATTTCCATCTGTTGACTGACATATAGATATTGATTTCCCCAGCTAATTCGATAATTTATATTTCTATGTAGCTTACTATAAACAGCTTCTTCTATTGTATAACTATCTGGAATGTCATCTAATCTAAAATAGGGATTTTTTATTTGTTCTTCTATACCACTATACAATTCTTGTATTGTCGTACATGGTAACGTAATTTCATCAGAGTCCTCAACGACAATTCCTTCATCTTCATTAGAATTTCCATAAGTACTAAATTGGTAATCTCCTTGCTCAAACTCATTTTCATGAATCTTCCCAATATCATCCGCCTGCACCATCGAAGTCAGCTCCAGACGCTCTCCCACATGAACGGCTCCAATGCCAAGAATGATCGCTGCACATGCGCCAGCAAGAATGCGGTTGCGGATGCGTTCTTTGCGGTGTTCTGCCTGGTAGATGCGTTCGAAGTCTTCGTTCCAGCCTTCCGGCATCTGATATTGTTTCAGACCCTTGTCGCGTTCCATTTCTTTTAAAATCTCAGGAAGATGTTCTCTGATCTGCTTGTATTCCGGACTGTCATATATTTTATCTTTTTTCTTCATCGAATATCCTTTCTCAGCTTCCTTGCGGAAGCCATTTCACGGTGAAGTGAATAACATCATCCGAATACATGATACTGATAGATTCCTATCGTTTCTTTCTGAATACTCCAAAACTTTCCTCGATTTTTCTTCTCAGACGGCTTCGTCTGCATTTGAAGGCATTCGAGACTTCATCATTCGTATCCGAGAAATATTCGATGGAAAGGACTCTCCGCTCTTTCTCTGTCAGTCCTTCTACCAGTTCCATTGCAATCATTCTCGCGATTACTGTGTCCTGCACGGAACATCCCTCTTTCTGTTCCTGTAAAGCAAGGCCAATCCTTTCTCCCAGTTCTTCTGTTTTCCTCTGGGAGCGGTAGTAATCGATTACCTTGGTTTGAGTCACCTTGATCAACCAGGCAAACTGACCTTCATCGCCCTTATCATATAACTTGTCGATCGCATTCAATAATGATGTCCACACCTCTTGTAGAATATCACGAATGTCTTCTTCTGGCAAATCCGGAAAATGCTTTTTCACGTACCAATACATAAACTCTCTATATTTCACGTAAAGTTCTTGGCATCGATCATGGTCCCTCCTATCCACGATACCACCTCCTTTGTTATTATTAGTCCCTTCTTCCTGTCTCCTCTTTTGTTTGTAGTTTCATAATACACAATGATCTTACATTTTTCAATAGTTTTTATTAATTTTACACAAATTTTTCTTTCTTTTTTGTGTATTTTTGTAGCATTATGTCTATATTTGTCGGTTTTGCATATTTGTATTTTGCAATTGACCAGAAAGTACTTTCCAACTTTCGACCAACATCCCATTAGCGCCAAGACAAAACAGGTGAGGGGCGTCGCTTTTTCATCGACACCCCTCACCCGGGTCTTTTCTTTATTCAAACATCTCGACTGTCACTTTATTGGTTATAAACTGATACCGGAACCGTACCACCATATTGTCCTTCTGTGTGGTAAAATGCGCCTTGTTCGAGGAACCGCTTCTCGGGTATCCGTCGGACTGGTAGGTTGCGGATAACGTTCCGTAGGTTGCCACGGAATAATCGTAGGTTCCCGCAAACGGGATGACAACAGAAAGCGTATAGGTGTTGTCCCCGATATAGTACATTCTGGTCAGTTCGCTGTCGGCTCCGACGTGTGACTGGAAACTTCCATAGACAACAATCTTTTCCGGGAGTTTCATGCCGGTTTCCTCGTCGTAGACATTTTCCGCACCATAACGGATCAGCATCTCCGGATTGGCTGCCTGTTCACGCAGGCTATGTCCGGTCGCCCACAGGCGTTTTGCAGTCTCTTCCTGGTCAAATCCCATCGGGCAGGCTGCGCTTTTCTTGTTGATCTGATAAAAATCCTGCGCATCCATCTCCCCGTTATCTCCGCGTTTCATGAACACTTCCGCGTTGTGGATCATCCGGCGAAACGGCAGTTCAAAGTATGCATTTGGATTGTTGATCTCTGTCCATTTGTAGGTATACTCCAGGAAATGATTCCGGCTTGCCTCCGGCTGGTTGGCAAACCAGGCGATCTAATCGTAGCCCCACCAGTCTCTCCATGCCAGTTCCTCTCTCGGAATCTTTTCCCGGTCATCAACGACCAGTCCGCCCCAGTTGTCGTATTCCATCAGATACGGCATGGTTTTTGCGGACCATCCGTTTGGATTTTCTCCGCCTTCGCTGTAACCCTCACGCACCAGTACCAGTTCCTCTCCCGGCACTTCCAGAAGCGGCATACGGGTAAATGGCATCGCAATGTAAAATTCATTGTTTCTTCCATCCGTAACATCCTCCGCCTGTGAAATGCTACTTCCCTTCTCTCTGTTACGTAATTTCTCCGTCCGTGTATTGTTATCTTGTCAAATAAGCCGCCAGGGTACTCATACATGCGCCGCTGGCTCCCTCTGCCATCTCATCGGTCTCTTTTCGCACCACCGACGGTCCCACCATATCGAGGTGGATCCACTGGGTTCCCTCTTCCACAAAGTTTTCCAGGAAACACGCTGCCACACTGGCACCTGCACCCCTGCCCGGCGCATAATTGGCAAAATCCGCGCAGATCGACCACTCGATCATCTTATGATAGATCGGTCCCATCGGCAGTTGCCAGTAATATTCTCCGGTCTGCTCCGCTGTTTCTTCCCAGCTGCGAAGCGCTTCCCGGTCATTGCCAAACAGCGCCACCACCTGATCTCCCAGGGCACTCTGTGCCGAATACGTCAGGGTGGCAAGGTCGATCACGGTGCGCGCCCCCATACGCTGCGCAAACGTGATACCGTCACATCCTTCTCCTTTTACTGCGATCCGGCAGTCACCGCCCCGTTTTTTCCCAAGTCTCCGGAAATTTTCCGGTGTCGCCGTTCCTTTCTCGAAAAAAACTTCTGTCTGCGCTTCTTCTGCCTGATTTGTCCATCTGATCTTCATCTTATCCACATCCCACATACTTTTTTCCCCTGTATATCCACACAGTTTCCCGGTTATACAGGGGAAAACTTTATCAACATCAGTGAAAGATTCCACCGTATACTTCGTCGTATTTGTCTACCAGCTGTTTTGCCAGCGAATACGAATTTACCAACGGATGTAACATCAATGCCTGTACAGCGGTTTCTTTGGAATGATTCTTTACTGCCTCCACGGTCAGTTTTTCGTACATTTTGATCAGACGGATCAGCAGATAGCAGTGTTCCGGCACTTCTTCTACTTTGACCGGCCGGATGCCGTCTTTGGATACCAGACAGGTGGTCTCGATAACATCTTCGTCTGCCAGTCCCGGGATGCTTCCGTTATTTTCTACGGACAGTACCAGGTATTTTCCTTCTTCGCTCTGCATACCTTCGATGCAGTCCAGCATAACGCCTGCATATCCCATGCCGTCCGGTACTTCCAGCTGACCTTTTTCCAGCAGCGGACGTTTTGCCAGTCCGGACTCGATGCTCATGTAGGAGTTCTCACGAACCTGCATATAATACAGGAAGATCTGTAATGCACCTTCCGGATCTGCATCGATGTCCATATGTTTCAGTTCATCCATCATGTGAATGTTGACGTTCTCGATCGTCTTTCCTCTGGTTGCACCTGATTTTTGGATGTTTTCCAGTGCTTTTTCTCTGTGATAATAATAATACAGATATTCGTTTGGTAAGAATCCGATGGAACGAAGCAGTTCCGGATCAAACATGGAGAATTCCTGTACGCCCTGTAAAAATGCATCGTCTGCCAGCAGTTCCGGTAAGATTTCCTCGCCTTTTTTCTTCACGCTGCGGATCCAGGACAGGTGGTTTAATCCGAAGAATTCCACATACAGATTGTCTTCTTCCACACCCAGATCGTGTGCCATACGGAACTTCGTGCTGCTCGGTGCATCGCAGATACCGATGATCTTGTCATATCCTGCGCTTCGCAGTGCCTGGGTTACCAGACCGGACGGATTGGTAAAGTTGAAGATCCATGCGTCCGGTGCGTATTTTTTGATCAGTTCACAGTATTCGATCAGAACCGGGATCGTACGAACTGCCATGGAAAATCCACCGACACCGGTAGTCTCCTGTCCAATCACACCCAGATCCAGAGCGATGGTCTCATCTACCACACGGGAGTGATCTCCGCCGACACGCAGAGTGGTTACAATATAATCTGCACCTGTGATAGCTTCCACCGGATCGGATACCGCCCATACTTTCAGTTCCTCATGGTTTCTCTCCACTACATGTTTACATAACTTTTCAATGATTTTCTGTTTTTCTTCCTGGATATCATAAAGTACCACTTCGTCGATATGAAGTTTTTTGTATCTCTTTAACAGTCCGTTGATAAAGATGACGGTTCGTACTCCTGCTCCTCCGATCACTGCGATTTTCATGTTTTCTTCCTCCTTGTTGTCTCCTTAGTATCTCTTTTTATGCTTCGTAACTTTTGATAAATGCTTCCAGTTTCCCTTCTGTCGGAAATCCGGTATTGCCGCCCAGTGCGGTTACGGAGAGTGCTCCGCATCCGTTTCCGCATCTCAGACATTCTTCCATGGATTTTCCTCTCAGGAATCCATAGACAAATCCGGCATTAAAGGAATCCCCGGCTCCTGTGGTGTCTACCGCCTCCACGGTGTACGGCGCTGCCTGATACAGTTTGCCGTCTTTCACTGCGATGGAACCCTTTTTTCCCATCTTGATGACTGCCATACCGGCGGTTTTGGCAAATTCCCGTGCGGCTTCCTCGGAGCTCTCTTTTCTTCCGTAATGTTCTGCTTCTGTCTCATTCATAAACAGCACATCGATGTACGGGAAGAGATCGCGGATCTCCGGTTTCCACTCTCCGGTGGAGTCCCAGCCAACATCGAACGATACGGTTGCCTGTGTCTCTGTCTTGATCTTCTTTAGCAGTTCCAGGTATTCGTTGTGATTAATAGATCCCGCATAGCCGGTCACATGGATATGTGCGGCTTCTTTCACTTTTTCCACATCTACGTTGGAAATACTGATTTTTTCGTTGGTTCCCCGGTAGGTTAAGAAGGAACGGTCTTTTTCATTTGTAAAGCTTAACGAAATCCCCGTCTTTAACTCTTTGCTTACCGTCAGCAGAGAATCGTCTACATGGCTTTCCCTGAATTTGTTCCGGATCAGTTCGCCATAACAGTCATCTCCTACTTCCCCCTGAAACACCGGGTGGAGTCCCAGTTTGCCGACACCCAGGGTAAATAATGCGGCACCGCCGCCGACAAAGGTCTCCATCACGGAAACTTCGTCTTCCTGCCCCGGTTCCGGAAATTTTTCCACACCCGGGATCACGATATCAATATTGACATCGCCGTATACATAAACATCCCACTTTTTCGCGCTCATACCTTCTCCCTCTCTTTTGTGCCCGGAATTTTCCGCAGCCCGTTTTGTTCCTTGAATCTAACACTCATTGTATCATGATTCTCTGTCACCATGTGGTGTACTTTTTATACTTATCGCATTTTTATCTATTCCATCTGCTTTTCTGAATTTTTCCAGAAACAGTAATTTTCAACTTTATTTTCATAGAAAAAGGTTCCCCGCATCGCTCATAACTTCATGCTGCGAAGTTCATTCAGCAAAAGGGCAAGTATGATAGCGAATGGAAATTCCAGGATACATTTGATCACACCGACAGTCAGTGTATTCTTGATCAGTCGCGGTGCATCGTAGCTGGAAAAGAATGTCTTGAAATATTTCAGACCGATCCATGGGCTTCCCCAGATTCCCTTCTTAAAGGAATAATCCTTAAATGCAAGAACAGAACCCGCCATCGGCACATAGCAGATCAACGCATAGTAAACGATACATGGAATCAGCATCACATACAACGGCCAGTAACGTACCAGTCGTTTCTTCAGCGGCTGTTTCTCCGGCTTATATTTTTTAGCCTTTTCAACACTTGCTGCTTTCATAGATTTCCTCCTTCATTTATTTGATGAGGCTATTATACGAAGCAGCTGTTTTTCTCACAATGGACATTTCTTCCCATGCCAGTGGAAAAATCTACACTCTGAAAAATGTCCAGTAATCTTTATAGATTTGTCCACTCAAATTCCGCGCAGATCGGATAATGGTCAGAAAGCCAGATTTCTCCGTCCCGGTCGGTCCATTTTTCTACGCTGTTGCAAGTCAGTCCTGCGTATCCTTCTTTTGCTTCCTTGATATAGATATAATCGATCCGCTCCGGCTCGTCTTCCGGTTCGAAACCGTGATAGGTGATACCGATACCCTCGGTATAGTTGACATAATCTGTCCGTTCTCTCATCACAGCAAATTCTTCCCCGTCCGGTTCTGCATTAAAGTCACCCGCAAGGATCACCGGTGCACCGGCGAATAAAACGGCATCATCCATCTTCTTTAAGATCTGAGACAACCCAAGCGTTCTTGCCTGCACGCCGAGATGATCCAGATGGATATCACATAAGCGGAATACTTTCTTTTCCTGAAGATCTTCCAGCACCACTTCCGTGCACACACGCGGGCAGATGGACTGTTCTTCGTATCTGCTCGCCGGCACATACGGTGTCGGGGACAGCCAGAAGGTTTCCATATTGATCAGATTCAGACGATCGGTACGGAAAGCGACCGTCATCTGCTCGTCCTCAAGTGTCTCACTTCTTCCACAGCCGATCACGGTATATTCCGTCAGGTTCTCTTTCAGCCATGTTGCCACATGGGGCAGCACTTCCTGAAAGCAGATCACATCCGGTTTCTCTTCGGCAAGTTTCTTTAAGATCACAGGTTTGCGGAACCGGAAGCTGTTGGCTCCGTCCTGGTCATAATCACATCGTATATTAAAAGTCACTAATTTTAACATATTCTTCCTCCTGTATGTCCTTTTTTCTGTCGTAACTGTTCAGTGCCTTCACAATTGGTTACTTTCTATCATCAATCAGAACAGCCACAACCAGATCGGCTGTGTCCATGCCTTCTGTCCTCTGCTGTTTTTGATCGTCACTCTCACATACTCTTCATCCCCGTTTAACGCAAAGCTGCCTTCGGTCAGGCAGTCTCCATCATCACTGAACAGACAGTCTCCCCGGTGCGGTGTCTGGAAATAAATATGCTGGCACGGCTCACAGGTCACGTGTGCAACTCCGTCTTCCACATAAAAATCATGGAGCAGCGGTCCGGAAGATGCATAAAAGCTTCCGTCTTTGATCGCCTCAAGGATTCCTCTGTGGGTAAATTCTTTCGTCTTTACCATGATAAATCCACCCAGATCGTGTTCTGAGATATCGTGGGCATCATCCGTGGCAAAGCAGAAGATTTTATTTCTCACGAACAGAAAATGATCAAAATACGTCTCGAAATTGCCGTTGTTTCCGAAAAATTCAGAACCGTGGTTGTAGATTTCCATACCGATCATGCCCTGCAGATATTTGATATCCGTAGAATCGATCTTCGACCAGTACGGATGACCGTACAGTGTTACATTTCCTCTCTGTCCGAAATATTCGATGATACGCTCCGCTGTTGTCAGCACACCGTTTTTGCGTTCTTCCTCAAAGGTATAATGTTCCGGGATCCGGTTTGTCTCCGGCAGACCGAAACCTACCAGATGATGATCCTTTCTTCCCGGCAGCTCGATATCCAGCTCTGTTCCCGGGAACAGCAGGAAATCATCCCGATTCAGTTCCGGATGGATCCCGTAAACCCAGTGATCCGTCAGTGCCAGAAAATCATACCCTTTGCTGCGATAGTGCTCCGCGGTCTCCGCCGGCGTATGCATACCGTCTGACCAGGTGGTGTGGGTGTGAAGATTTCCTTTTTTGTATGTTCCTTCTTTGTAAAGTGTTCTCTTTTCTATGTGACTCTCCTTTATTTTCGCATGTTTTCCAGTTTCGTCAATCTGTCCGGCATCAGTTGTATCTACTTTCTGCCGTATTTGCGACCATTATAGCAAATCTGGTTTTTCCCTATAATGCACATAACTTTCAAAATAACTGGACTTTTCTACGAATTTTTTCAGACTATTGACATGCGCAACCGGTCTGCGTATTCTGAAAAAGAAGGTACTACTATAGAAAATGGAAATGGAGAAAACTATGGAAGAAATGAAAACCATTTACCAGGTAGGGGGAAAATTATGCAAGAGCTTTATCGGTCAGATTTCCTATACCGTCTGCCTGGATCAGACTTATGAAGAACTGGATATTGAATTTTCTTTTGGACCGCAGCACTTCCGCCCGGAAGATGTGACACCGGAACTGAAACAACGCCTGCTCGACTACTGTAAAAAAGAGTACGGGATTGAAGAACCAACACCGGAAGAATGGGAGGACGCCGTCTATCACGGTATGAAAACCGAGATCCACACCATGGCAACCCTGAACGACACGTTCATCGGCAATATCCACAGACAGCTGACAACCCGGCATATGCATTTTACCGCAACAGAAGCCACGGAAGGCTGTATTCCGCAGCCGAATATCGAGGGTGTGTTGAAAGTAACCATTCTGGTATTTTCCGTACTGCTGGACAACACCGATTATCAGCTGACGGTACGCGCACGTTAAGGGGGACTTTTTATGTATAAGAGACTGGAATTACACAATCATACCAACGAATCCGACGCAGTATTTACCTGCAAAGAACTGACGGACTTTATGGTGGCAGATCACGTGAACGCGTTCGCCCTGACCGATCACAACACCATCTCCGGACATTACAAAATTGAAAATTATCTGAAAGAGCATCCACAGTCGATCGCATTCATCCCGGGCATGGAATATACCACATACTACGGACATATCCTCTGCCTGAACCTGACCGAGTATGTGCCGTGGGAAAATATCAACAAACACAAACCGGAACTTCTCTTCCAGGCTGCCCGCGAAAAAGGGGCATTGGTCGGTGTCGCTCATCCGTATTCCTTCGGATGGCCGTTCGCACAGGGCTGCCGTTTCGAGATGACGATCACTGACTATTCCTGCTGTGACTTCATCGAGATCTTCAACAACCCGGAACCGCTCCACGAAGTCAATGAAAAGGGCGTAAAACTGTGGGAAGACCTGGTACTCTCCGGTGAGAAACTGGCTGCTACCTGCGGCATGGATCTTCACGGCAACAGCAGCCTGCACGGACATTACTCCACCTATATCCTGGGCGAACCGGACGGCGATGTCTGCCAAGAACTCTCTGACGCGATCCACAACCAGCGCACCTGGGTATGCAAGGGACCTCTGCTGGAAGTCCATAACGATGGCGAAGCACTCACCTTCACCATCCACCAGACCGGTAAACCCGGCTACGAGCCGCTCGCTGAGGACGATTACAAGATCACCCTCCGCACAAAAGATCAGGTTATCACCTGCAACGTCTCCGCCCGGATCCCGCTGACTTCTTTCACAGACCATGCAATCATCATCCCGATGCTTTTCGAGAAAGAAACCATCATCGAAAACCTCGTCTGCACAAGCCCGGTGATGCATCTGTAAGGCTGCGCAGGATGTTGTTTCCAATCTTTAAAACTTCTTTTCTGAATATCATCTGGAAGACGGTAAATTTTTTCTTACCGTCTTCCTTTTTTCTGGCTTTCACATTATGTACTCTTAATGACTACTCAGAAATGCCAAACGCCACTTCCGGACAATTTTTCTTTTATTTCATCAATTCTGCCAGTTGCTTTTCCAATATAGCAATTTTCCGAAAGGCTTCATCTGCCCGAATAAATAGATACGGCTGTATGCCGTAAAGAAATAGAAATATAAATGCTTATGGTTATCACACTCTGAAAAGGCAGATTCATCAAACAGTATTTATACAAAAATCGCTACTCTCGTTTTCTTTTGAGAGCATCGGCTTTTGCATTTTCTTACCTTAAAAACCATCCACCTAAAAACATTAACATCTCAAAAACTCTACTCCGCCCTCATCCATTCGTCTATCTCTTCGCTTCCAAATGAACCGTCATCATTTTTCGGTAAGTCTTCCTCTTTCAGATTATAGTGTTTCCGGTTAATCAGGCATGCGGCTTCTTCTAATTCCAGGCACGGAGTCAGATCTCCATCCGCTATATTGACGCTGAACCAAAATCTTTTCAAGTTCTTTATTGCTCTGATAAATTGAATATCGGAAATCTTGTTATTTCCATAAATCATCAGCGTCTGAAGATTCTCCAATTTTTCCAGCACTGTATAATCTTCAATTTTCGGGCAATGGTCTATGTACAGTAATTTCAGTGTC
>OGXX01001494.1_pt1 | contig 23535 bp, 14 predicted proteins | sample 1576301 | NCBI WGS metagenome assembly OGXX01 (sample SAMEA3541469, study PRJEB24748) | human gut metagenome | biome: human gut; feature: human-associated habitat; material: faeces | place: China | collected 2012
TCACATTTTCATCCAGAATTTCAAATACTCTGTGAAATACATCCAGCCCGGCAACAATACCATCCTGCTTACAGATGAGCTGTACTTCACCTTCTACAGCTTCTTTCATAACAGAGTTGGTTGTAACGTCCTCACTGGAAATGTCTTCCTGCAGAGCGAGACGAATCAGTTCGTCTGCCTGAAGTTTCATGGAAATTGTATTCATAGGTAGTTTCCTTTCTATATAAATAATACATAAATTTATACGGCTGCAGATTCACTGAAGTCTACAGGTTTAACAGTCTGTTCTAAACCACATATCTTACGTGCGGCTCTTTTTGCAAAGACAAGACTTTCAAGAAGAGAGTTACTTGCCAGACGATTCGCTCCATGTACACCATTACAACTTGTCTCACCAACAGCATAAAGATGATCCATAGAAGTCTTGCTGTCACTATCTACCCAGATACCACCCATAAAATAATGCTGTGCAGGGACAACCGGTATCCACTCTTTTAATACATCATATCCCTCTTCCAGACATCTCTGATAAATATTTGGGAAATGATTGAGAATCGTCTCTTTATCAATATGTTCCATAGAAAGCCAGACATGACTGGTTCCGTCTTTTTCCATCTGTGCCTTGATCGCTTTCGTAACAACATCACGTGGAAGAAGCTCATTTACAAAACGTTCTCCGTTCTTATTATAGAGAACCGCACCTTCTCCACGTACTGATTCAGAAATTAAAAATCTTCTTCCCGGTTCTTTAGAATAAAGAGTGGTAGGATGAATCTGAACATAGTCAAGATGCTCTAAACGAATTCCATGCTTCTTAGAAATATCTAACGCATCTCCTGTCAGATGAGGGAAGTTTGTAGAGTGCTTATAACATCCACCGATACCACCGCTTGCAAAAATCGTATCCTCGGCACGGATGTGCATGATCCCGCCATCCTTTGTTTTAGCGATAATACCTGCACAATGTCCGTCCTGTACAATAATATCTGTCATGGTCGTATATTCATAAATCGTTACATTCGGAAGCTTTTTCACCTGTGCAAGAAGTTTGCTCGTAATCTCCTGTCCTGTGATATCCTCGTGAAAAAGAATTCTTGGTCTGGAATGTGCCCCTTCTCTTGTATAAAGAAGTTTATCACCGTCATGAGCAAAATCAACACCATAGCCGATCAGGTCATGAATAATCTCCTGAGAACTGCGAATCATAATGTCAACTGATTCTTTACGGTTCTCGTAATGCCCTGCCTTCATCGTGTCTTCAAAATAGTTGTCATAATCATTCTCATCTGTTAAAACACAGATACCACCCTGTGCAAGAAAAGAATCACTGCTCTCTAAATCTGATTTGGTAATCATAATAATATTTTTATCTTTTGGAAGATTTAACGCAGAAAATGTACCGGCTACACCTGTACCGACTATTACTACATCTGTCCTAAAATCCATTGCTGTTTACCTCCTGCTTACTACTTTGCAGCCAGCTCAAGCATCTTTTCGAGAGGCTTTTTAGAATTCTCTCTTAAAGCATCACTGACATGCACTTCATTCTCTCCTGTCTTCAATACGTGGAGAATCTTCTCCAAAGTATTTTTCTTCATATTCGGGCAGACTGGAAGCCTGTCTGGATAATAAAATGTCTTATCTGGATTCTGTGTCTTTAACTTATAACCAACACCTTCTTCTGTACATACGATAAATTCCTGACAGTCACTCTCTGTAACATAATTAATAATACCGGAAGTACTTCCAACATAATCTGCCATTAAAAGAATAGACTCCTGACATTCTCCATGGGCAACAATCTGTGCATCTGGATGCTGTGCCTTTACATTCGCAACATCTTCCGCCTCAATACGCTCATGTGTCGGGCAAAATCCATTATTATAAACAAAATTCTTCTCCGGCACCTGACTGGCAACATAATGAGCCAGATTACGGTCAGGGATAAAGAAAATATTCTTCTGCGGCAGCTCCTTTACAATCTTAACTGCATTTGCGGAAGTAACACAAACATCAGAATACTCCTTGAGCGCTGCAGTAGAATTGATGTAACATACTACTGCAAGATCATCGTATTCCGAACGGACCTTCTTTATCGTCTCGATTTCTGCCATATGCGCCATCGGACAGTCCGCATTCATATCCGGCATTAAAACGGTCTTCTTCGGATTTAAAATCTTTGCACTCTCGCCCATAAAAGAAACACCACAAAAAACGATTGTCTGCTCTTTTAACTTTGTAGCAACCTTGCTCAAATAAAATGAATCTCCTATGTAATCAGCGATCTCCTGCACCTCAGGACGCACATAATAATGTGCAAGAATCACTGCATCTTTTTCTTCTTTTAACTTCTTTATTTCTTCTACAATTGTCATGAAATACCCTCCTGTAAGGTATGGCCTTTAAAGACCCCCTTCTGATTTTTGCCAAATTTCTGTCCATTATAACACCAAAGTTTACATCTGACAAGACACCTGTTAAAAAAGTGTAAAGAAGATTACAACAATGGCAGGGATTCTATATCATATAGAAATTCCCTGCCATTGTTGCTACATACCATATTTATTTTTCCAACATGAGTGTTATTTTACAGTAATCGTAAATGTTACTTTTTCTTTATTTGCTGTATTTGTACATGTAACCGTTGTCTTTCCAGGTTTTATCCCAACAAATTCCATTTCATCATCATATATTCCATCATCCATATCTTCGAATGCAAGAACAGAAGAATCTTCTACTGTCCATTTTAACTGACGGTCTTTTACTCCTTTTCCTTTTGTTTTCTTAACTTCAAGTTCTAATTCACCATTTACTCTTATACTACGTTTCAGAGAGCCTTTTGCACAAATCGTTTTATTTTGGTAAGATGCTTTTATTGTTTTTTTAACATTTTTCACTGTAATCTTAAAATTAATTTTTTTATCGGTTTTTGTATTTCGACAAGTAATTTTTGTTGTGCCTGCTTTCAGTGCCTTAAATTTAATATCATCATCATGTCTTTCTTTCCCGGCAAATGTTACAATAGAAGAATCTTTAATACTCCAAGTCAGGTTTTTATCTTTAACAGACTCTGGCTTATCTACTTCTAGTTCAAATATCTTTCCTTTAATAATACTACGTTTCTTTTTTCCCTCTCTCGAAATGTCTTTTTTCTTTGTAGCTGCCTGCACAGTATTAACATTTCCAATTGCAGGGGTGGTATAACCTGCCGCAAACAAAATAGTAAATAATAATACAACTGCCATCCCAGTGAATAAATACCTTCTTTTTCTCATAGTTTTCTCCTTTCATTTTGCATAATTTTTGCAATCTTTTAAGATTTTATTGAATAACTTCCTTTATTTTATATCTTGATTATACTCACAAAAAATGAGAAAATCATTAAAAAGCATATTTAAAAATGACAGATGATCAAGTTAAGAAAGGAGTATAAATCTATGAGGATGCTGATTGTTGAAGATGAAAAAGATTTGTGTAATATTTTAAAAAAACGGTTGCAAAAAGACTATACTATTGATATTTGTATGGATGGCGAAATTGCTAAAGATTATCTGAATACCTATACTTATGATATTATTTTACTTGATATTATGCTCCCTAAAATAGATGGAATCACTCTTTTAAAATGGCTGCGAAACCAAAAGAAGACTACACCTGTTCTTTTGCTGACTGCAAAAAGTTCTATTGAAGAACGAGTAAACGGATTAGATTCCGGTGCAGACGATTATTTAATCAAACCGTTTGCTTTTGAAGAACTACAGGCCAGGCTTCGGGTTTTGCTTCGAAGAAATATAGCAGCAGACCCAAGCGACATTCTTATTTATGAAGACCTTGTAATGGATACGAAAAAGAAAAAAGTCAGCCGTAATGGTAAGGAAATTTCCCTTACTACAAAAGAATATAAATTACTGCAATATATGATGCGTAATCCTGGACATGTTCTTTCACGTGATCAGCTTGAACAGCGAGGCTGGGACAGTACTTTTGAGGGAGGTTCTAATATTATTGATGTCTATATCCGTTATCTCCGAAAAAAAATTGACTCCGATTATGAAAAAAAATTAATCCACACTGTATATGGTAAAGGATATTGTTTAGGAGAGTAAATATGAAAAGTTCAAAACTATCAATAAAATTTCGAATCACCTTTTGGTATACTCTTGTGTTTTCTCTCATTCTGGCTCTCGTATTTTTTTATATTTATTTTCTTTCTAAAAGCTACAGTGTCCATGATCTTCAGGAAGAGCTAAAAGATGAATCCGCTGATATACTGGAAAATTTATATGATAAGTCCAGCAGGAATGATATTTTGTATAATGCAGACTGGACAAAATTCTATGACGATAATGTTTCTATCAGTTTATATGACAAAAACAGTTCTTTTATAAATGGTGTTTTGCCAGAACATTTTCCTGATAAAGTTCCATTTATCAACAATAAGGTACGACAGATAAAATCTGATAAAAATATCTGGTTAGTCTATGACTATTGTTATGAAGAATCTCCGGAAGATTCCATATGGGTTCGAAGCATCGCTTCTTATGGACATTGGTCAAGAATTCTTTATAATATGCTATGGATTTTTGCTGTTCTTTTCCCTATTACTGTTTTCATCTCCGCCTTTGTCGGCTACCATATATTAAAAAAAGCGTTACAACCAATTTACACGATCAGTGATATGGCAAAAGAGATATCTTTTTCCGTCAATCTTTCAAAACGTATTGAAACATCAAACACTCATGACGAATTTTCTTACTTGGCTGATGCATTTAATTCTATGATTGCTAAACTGGAAAAGTCTTTTGAAAAAGAGAAACAATTCACATCCGATGCAGCTCATGAACTAAGAACACCAATTTCAGTAATACAAAGCCACTGTGAATATTGCCTTGATGAACTAAAGCTCACCGATAGTGTTCGGGAAGAAATTGAGATTATTTATAAAAAAACAACCTATATTGGCCAGCTGATTTCTCAGCTTCTTACTATATCCCGCACAGATAAGCATAGTTTTAAGCCTCAAAAAGAAGAAGTAGACCTTACTCTTTTAATAGAATCTGTCATAGAAGAACTTCAGCAAAAGGCAGCTTATAAAAATATTTCTCTTTTATTTGAATATATCCCCCAAAATGAATCATATATTATTCAGGGAGACACGATGCTCCTAATGCGTATGATTTATAATCTTATAGAAAATGCGATCAATTATGGTATAAACGGCGGATGTGTCTGGGTTAATCTTATAAAGAACCAGGAAAACACTGATATCATCATCAAAGATAATGGAATCGGTATCGAAAAAGAACATCTTGACAAAATATGGAATCGTTTTTATCGAGTTGATAAAAGCAGGAGTACCGGGGAAGGCTTTGGACTTGGACTTTCTATGGTTCGTTTTATTGTAGATATTCATGGCGGAAGTATTGCCGTAAAAAGTAAACCTGGATACGGAACTACATTTACTGTGTCATTATAAAGCAATATCATTGACCACCCCCTGATTTTTGCCAAATTTCTGCCCATTATAACACCAACATTTACATCTAACAAGACACCTGTAAAAAAAGTGTAAAGAAGTTTCTGATAGTGTTTGACCACCGCCTCTTTTCTATGTTACAATTAAGATGAACATATATATTGATATGCGATTAAGAGGAGGGCCGGATATGATTTATTTGACAATTCTCAATACAATATCTATTCTATTTTTAAGAATCGGGCGAAGGCTCTTGTCCGGTTTTCGTGGTGTAATAAAGCTGATTTTTTAAGCGTCTTTTTGTCATGTACAAAAAGACGCTTTTTTTGACCCGGAAACTCTATGAGCAAATACATACTCATTCTGTAAATGGTACGATTTCTACCTTATATGACGGAAAGTCACAGGGGCTTTTCCTGACAGAATGTTATGATGGAGCTGATTCAGATGAGGCTTATGATGATGATGTAGAAACTTCTGTTCCTTATAAAGGCAAACCGAGGCCAGACGATATCATCAAAGGAATCTACCGAATAAATGATGCTTTTGCCAATTATAATATTTTACTTAAAAAATATGGATACAGCATGAAAAAGATTGGTTTTACCAAATGGAAAAATACAAATAACTAATACGGTACCAAAGTCTCTTTCCGGTATTCTGTCATATGTCATCATAATACAGTAAATGAATAATTAATTCTTCATAAATGCAAAAATGAGAGCAGCCACGATCGCTGCTCTCTTTGGAGAAGGTATTCTTGTTACACTAAATGCAACAAAACTTATAATGTATTGGGGGGGGTTACGAGTATTATAATAGCATTTCCTACCACGAAAGTGTGCATAAACATGAAGAAATTTCAAAATATTTTTTATGCATTTTTCGCAATGAAATACCCCTATTTGCCAATATTAAACTCAATCTTTTGTTCATATATAACAACTTCCTACAGTATTCAACGAAAAACACCAATTTTGTACTTGTAAAAATACTTTTTATGAAGAAAAGAAACAGCAACCAGAAATGCTGTAAATTTTATTTTGAAAGAATCTATGAAATAATTTGAGAAAAACACAAAAAAAGATGACCAGCGAACGGTCATCTTTTTGGAGAAGGTATTTTTTGTTACTTATTGGGTGTAGCAAAACTATATAATGTATTGGGGGGGGTTACGAGTATTATAATAGCATTGGGTCACCCGAAAGTGTGCATAAAGTTTTAATGAATTGAAAAAAATTTTTGTGCAGATTCGTTCGAATTCTGACGACTTTTGTTATTCTGACTGAAAGACTATAAATTCTCCTCGGCTGCTTTATCATTTTTAAACAATGCTTCAAATTCTTCTCGGCTAATACGCTCTTTTTCAAGAAGTAAGTTCGCACAGGAATGAAGTACATCCATATTTTCTGTGAGGATTCTCTTCGCGTCTGTGTAGCAATCGTCAACAAGTTTCTTTACTTCTTTGTCAATGATGCTTGCGACTTCCTCGCTGAAGCTTCTGGAGTGACCGAGGTCACGTCCGAGGAATACTTCGTCTGTGTTCTCTTCGTAGTTGATAAATCCGAGTCTGTCGGACATACCGAACTTCGTAATCATACTTCTTGCGGTATCTGTTACCTGTTTGATGTCCTGAGACGCTCCTGTGGTTACATCGTCAAAGATTAATTCTTCGGCGATACGTCCGCCCATGCCGACTTTGATTTCCTGAATCATGCGGCCTTTTGTCTCAAATACGTTATCATTCTCTGGTACAGGCATTGTGTATCCTGCTGCCCCCATACCAGTAGGAATGATGGATACGGTGTATACAGGGCCTACATCTGGCAGTAAATGGAATAAGATTGCATGGCCTGCTTCATGGTAGGCTGTAATCTTACGCTCTAATTCTGGCACAAGACGGCTCTTTTTCTCAGTTCCGATTCCAACCTTAATGAAAGACTTTCTGATATCCTCCATGCGGATGAATCGTGCATTATTTCTTGCTGCATGGATTGCCGCTTCATTCATAAGGTTCTCAAGATCTGCTCCAGAGAATCCTGGTGTTGTGCGGGCAATCTGGTGTAAATCTACGTCTTCTGCAAGTGGTTTGCCTTTTACATGGACTTTAAGGATTTCTTCTCTTCCCTTTACGTCTGGTCTGCCAACTGCTACTTTACGGTCAAAACGGCCTGGTCTTAAAATAGCAGGGTCAAGAATATCTACTCGGTTTGTTGCTGCCATCACGATGATTCCTTCATTCACTCCGAAACCGTCCATTTCTACGAGGAGCTGGTTCAATGTCTGTTCTCTTTCATCATGGCCGCCGCCAAGTCCGGTACCTCTTCGTCTTGCCACCGCATCAATCTCATCAATGAAAACGATACATGGTGCATTTCTCTTTGCATCTTCAAATAAATCTCTTACACGGGAAGCTCCGACACCGACAAACATTTCCACAAAGTCGGAACCGGAAATACTGAAGAATGGCACGCCTGCTTCGCCGGAAACGGCCTTGGCAAGAAGAGTCTTACCTGTTCCTGGAGGACCTACTAAAATAACACCTTTCGGAATTCTCGCACCTACTTCAATGTATTTCTGCGGACTCTTTAAAAAGTCTACGATTTCTTTTAATTCTTCTTTTTCTTCCTGTAATCCTGCAACTTGGTCAAAACGGATATTCTGAGATTCCGGGTCCTGCATTTTTGCGCGGCTCTTTCCGAAATTCATCATCTTATTTCCGCCGCCGCCACCGCCGGAAGCACGGCTTATCATACCAAACATGAACATCATGATCACACCAATGACGATCCACGGCAAAATCATGGAAAGCCAGCCTGCATCGGATGACTTCACATCGTCTACCTGACAGGATACTTTATACTGCTGTGCCAGATCAATGACCTTATTCACGTCAGTTACATGTGCTACTTTCTTCTCTCCATCATTCAGTTTTACAATGGCAGAACCTGTAGGAACCTGTGCGTTCTGCACTACCTCTATTGACTTTACTTTATTCTTTGCGATATCGGACTCCAGTCTTTCGTAAGAATACGAACTGCTGCCGCTCCCCGACATCAGATTCTTTTCAGCAAAATAATTGCCAAACATATATACCGCCAGGAACACTACCAGTAAAATGGCAGTATTTCTCATATTTCTATTCAACATTGTCTCCTTTCTCTTCCCCGGAAGCCTGCTCTGCTCCCTCCTCAGCATCTTCTGCTGCCTCTGGTTCTACAACTCCGATAAATGGAAGATTTCTATATTTTTGTGCATAGTCAAGTCCGTATCCAATAACGAACTCATCTGGAATATCAAATCCAAGATAATCAATCTGAACTTCTACCTCACGGCGGTCTGGTTTATTTAAAAGGGCACACAGACGGATACTCTTTGGATTTCTCTGTTTTAATACAGGGATAAGGTAGTGAAGTGTTCTTCCGGAGTCAATGATATCCTCCACGATAATTACTTCCTTGTTCTCCATTGTATCATCTAAATCCTTCTTAATACGAACGATTCCTGAACTCTCTGTCGCATCTCCGTAGCTGGATACCTGCATAAAGTCCAGAGAAACCGGAACTGTAATTCTCTTTGCTAATTCGCAGGCAAAAAATACACCGCCCTTTAAAATACAAATGAGGTGAACTTCTTTTCCTGCATAATCTTTGCTGATCTGTTCACCGATTTCTTTAATCTTTGCGTCTACAGTTTCTTCTGGAATCAAAACATTAATCTTATCTGCCATTTCCGTGTCCTCCATTAAAAAATTCTCTAATTCTCTTCTTTCTCCTGCACCGATACTCTAAGCACCCGCTTTGTCTCGCTGCTTACCTTGTAAAACTCGCTGATGCGTCCTCCGATTATCCACATAATATGGGAACCATCTGCCAGCAGAAGCTGCCCGTCTCTGTCCGAAGCAGGAATTTTCGTATCAATAAAATAGCGTCCCAGTGATTTACGCCGTCCTTCTTTATCCATAATAAAATAATCGCCGGTATCTCTGGTTCTTAAACAGGGTTTACATTTCATTTTATCATAATCAAAGTATTTCACACAATCCCTTTTTGCAACTTTCCCGCCATTCCACGGTAAAATGGAAAAATGGATTGTAAATTTTTGCAATAATGTCTCATTTGACAATACTATCGTTTCTTCTGCCTTTGATTCTTCTGATTCGGCAGTCAGCTGCAAATATACTGGCTGCATTTTATCTTCTGAATGATTACCACATTTTTTATTTAAATTCTCTAAATTCTGTTCATCACTCTTTTGTTGCCCATCTTTTTGTTTATTTTTATCTGAAAATGTTACATCAGTCGACAACTTCATTAATAAAAGTCCATCCCGCACTCGCTTTGCAAGCACCCCATACGGACAATTCTGCTGCTTACCTTCCTTATTTGCCATCAGTGCAAGCATCTGTTCCACATGAACGAGGGAAATGTCTTTTCGGTGTCCCGATATTTCAAAAAGCATCCGTCTCATCATTTCCTTTTGTTCAAAAAGACTCATCACAGAAAATGTTTTCTCTGCCAAAAACAGCTCTCCCTGTTCATTTGTTATTACATTTTCATTATATAATTTTTCCATTTGCGGGGTAACATATGCTAAAAGCTCCTGCATCTGCATTCCAAGCTCGCTGATATGTGCCGCTGCCTTTTGATTGACATGTTCCATCTCCGGCAAAATACGGTGACGGATATAATTGCGGCTGTATTCTTCATTCGTATTCGTGCTGTCATCGACATAATTCTGCCCGATATTTTGAAGAATATCCATGATTTCTTCCCTGCTTAAACAGAGAAATGGACGGATAATCTTTCCATTGACCGGCAAAATGCCCGCCATTCCCTGCGGTCCAGTCCCTCGCAGCATCCGAAATAAAATCGTTTCCGCCGCATCATTTTGATGATGCGCCACCGCAATCTTTCCACAATGATACTCTTTCGCATATTTTTCGAAACACTCATAGCGGGCGATTCTGCCCGCCTCTTCCTCAGAACATTTTTTCTGCCGGCTCTCCTCTTTTATATTACGGTACTCCACATTTAGCGAGAGGTTCCACTTGTGGCAGAAATCCTGCACGAACTCTTCATCACGCTTTGCCTCCTCACCACGAAGCATGTGATTAATATGTACTGCGTACAATTTTAAAGAAAGAGCCTCCCTCCTTGCAAGAAAATATCTCGCAAGACAAACGGAATCCGCTCCTCCGGAAATCCCAAGTAAAATCGAGTCTCCCTCCTGTACCATTTTCCATTTTTTCAAGAAAGAATCTACTCTCTCCCAATGTTTATCCCACATTTTTGTGTTCCTTTCTCCCAGATAGCAGCTACCAGCACCGTTCGGTCATCGTCATAACCGTCCTCTAACACCGGAACTGCTTCTATCAATTCATTTGCAAAAACCTGTGCATTATTTGTCTTTATCTTTCCAATCAGGCTTTCCATACGAAATGAAATCTCTGGCATATTTTCAAATTCCAGCATTCCATCTGATACCATGATTACCATATCTCCATCATATAGCTTTTTATATTTCAAGTCAAACTGCTGTCCAATTCGGCATCCTGGAGGAAGCGCAGCTGGCATAATCCTCTCTACTGAATTTTTATGCCGGATAAATGTAGCCATTCCCCCTGCCTTTAACAATTTTAATATCCCTGTTTTTAATGAAATAACCGCCGCATCTATCGTAGAAAATGCTCCCTTATCCTGAAATAAAAGAGCATCCTGTATCATTTCCAGTGCAAACTCTTCTGAAATTCCTGCTTCAAGCAAATCTTCCAATGTCTCAATCAATCTCCGGCTATCCTCATTCGCTTTTTTTCCAGTACCCATTCCATCTGACAAAAGCATGACTGCTCTTTTTCTTCCAAAATTAGTAAATGAAAATGTATCTCCACAAACATCTTCTCCTTTTTTATTACAACATCTTTGTCCAAAAACGACATGAAAACCATTCTCCTCTATAAAAGAAATCCTGTTCTTTCCCGGCCTAAGCCATGTTGTTTCCATGTTCCTGTAAAAATTCCTCTTGTAATATGTATCCAGACATTTTCTTACCAGTTCTGCTTTCTTTGTCCCCAAAAGAGGCTGCACCTGTACCGTCACCTGAAGCAATCCACTTCCATCTTTATATTCTTTTCCCTTTATAAAATGAATTCCTTTTCTGAAAAAAAGCGTTTTCAATGCCATCTTTTTTCGTCCACAGATTTCTTCACCTTTTTGCATATTTACCCGGCACTCCCGAAGAAAAAGGCGCTGTTCATCTAACTGCCGGCACATAACCTGTTTTATCTCATCATACCTTTGTTCCCAGTATATGTTTTGATAAATGAGACGATATAACCATGATATTTCTTCCATAAATGGCTGAAAAAAAACACAATTCCTGCGAAATTCTGAGGATGCCATCCGCCCGTCTACCCCAGAACACTGGTAAGCCTGCTCCAATATCGAAGCAATTTCTCCAATCGTTTCTTTTTGTCTGCTTCCATAACATTCTCTATATTTAGGACATTTGCGGCATACATCCTGCATGATTGACTGACACAAAAAATCCATGTCATTACCCAGCACATCTTTTTTCTCTATTTTCATCAGTTCAATCAATCTGGAAAGTCCCTCTTCAAAAAGAAGCAGGCGCTGTATGGCATCCTGCTCGTTATAACTTCTGTTATGCATAATACCTTCCCTCCACAATACGATTTCAGAATCATTATAGTTGATTCTTCGAAACAGATATGTCGATTGGTGGCAACGCCGACGAAAAGCTGAGGCTTCTGGTTTGTCGCTGGCAAAGGAGACGCTCTCAGGGAATATAATAGTCCATATTTGTGACTTTCGTCGCGGCGTGTTGAATACTCGCTCTGTCGCTCGTATCCAACACTTGCTCCCAGGCCACAAATATGGATTGTTTTATCTCCTGAGGGCTGTGCTTTGGCTGTAGAAGCAAAATTAGCTTGTCTCATCCTCAAATCTTTTTCAAGTGATTTGTAGGATTGGAATATACAGAATTTATTTACTTGATGGAGTAATTTTGGGGATTCTCCAGAAGAAAATGGTATGTGGGATTGCTTTTGTAAACAAGATGAAATATTATGTCTATAAAAATATATTGAATGGGAGATATTCAAAAATGAAAGTACAGATTGAAGTGGGTAAAGGTATTCAATGTGATGGTATAGAGATTATGTTTGGAGATAGTATTTCATTCGTTGTAGAAGCTTATGGTGAAATTGACAGATATGAAGATAATTATTATTTTTATGAGTCATCACTTTTGGTACATGTGGATTCTAATAATTGTATTGATGAAATAGAAATTAGAAATGATGAAGAACATAGTCATGTTGTAATGCTAAATGGTACTAATATTTTTTCTGAGATGAAAGATGTTGTTATAGAATTGATTGTAAGATTGAATCAAAGTCCTGTCGAAGATGAATTGGGAACATATGAGGCAAAAAGAATTGGCCTGGCATATTCGTTTAGCATGACGGACGAAAAAATTGAAGAAATGATTTCTGAAGCAAAAGAAGAAGGGACATACGAAGAAATGAAGGAAGAAATAGAAGCGGATATTAAGAGGGCAAAATATCTGCAAACGATTTCTATTCGTAAAACCAAATAATAAAAAAGAACGAGAAGTCTTATTTTGAAGGTTTGAGAATAAACAGAACCACCAAATCCTGTAATATATAAAAATGCACCTTTGAGCAATGCCAAGCTGCGGTTGAGCAGTTTGGATGCAGTGAAACGAAGCATTTTTATATATTACAGGATTTGGTGGTTCGCCTATTTTTTTAAATTTAAAAAGTCAGATTTTTCGTCTATTTTAGAAAAAATATGTTAGAAAATAACAATATGAAAAGTTGAAAAAAATAATATGGTTAGTTTGAACTAAAAAACTTGACGTTTAATGGATTATATTATATGATAGTGCTAAATGTCTCGGACGATACAAAGTGATTTCTTTGTATTATTGAACAATGTGGGGAGGCTTTGAAAGAGAGACATTGTCAATTTTATACATTAAATTGGAGGAGAAGAATGAGAAGAAAAAGTAGTAAGCAGTTGTTTTCTGTATTGATGGCAGCTACCATGGTCATGTCGGGTATCAGTATCCCGGTTAATGCATCGCAGGTTGACGATGCGGTGGTGCGTTCTGTATTGACAAAAACAGAAGCAACGGCATCTGAAAGTAGGGAAATCAATTTCAACGAAGGCTGGAAGTTTCATTACGGAGATGTAGAGAATGCAGAGAAAAAGGATTTTGACGATTCTGATTTAGCTAAATGGGGGAATCTAAAACTTCCTCACGATTTCAGCATTACACAGGAGCCTTCTAATTCAAATGAAGCAGAGTCTGGGTTTATGCCAGGAGGTACAGGATGGTATCGCAAGAACTTTACTTTACCATCTGATTATGCAGGAAAGAGCATTGTTCTGAATTTTGATGGATCCTATAACCACACTTATGTATATGTAAATGGTACAAAAGTTGGAGAAAATCATTATGGATATAATGACTTTGCTTTTGATATTTCAAAGCATCTTATCTGTGACGGTAAAACGGAAAATGTGATTAGCGTAAAAGTGGCACATCAGACACCATCCAGTCGTTGGTATTCTGGATCTGGTATTTATCGTGATGTAGAACTGATTGTTACGGATGCTGTACATGTTTCCAGAAATGGTGTTTATGTAACAACACCAAATCTGGCAACAGAGAAAGGCGGAAATGTTACAGTAAAAGTTCAAACAAAAGTACAGAATGACAGTAATGCACAAGTAGAAGCGAAGATTCGTACAACAGTTTTAGATGCAGAAGGTAAGGCAGTTTCTGAACCAAGCACGACGGATGTGACATTGACAGAGAATGGCACAGAAGAAAAAGAACAGAATTTGAAAGTAAACAACCCTGCACTCTGGAGTACAGAGAAACCAAATCTCTACTATGTACAAACGGAAGTTTTGGTTGGCGATGAAGTAAAAGACATTAATAAAGAAACGTTTGGTTTCCGTTATATTGACTTTAATTCCAATACTGGATTTAGCTTGAATGGAAAGAATGTAAAACTGAAAGGTGTATGTATGCATCATGATCAGGGTGCACTTGGATCAGCATCCGAACGTGATGCTGTATATCGTCAGGTAAGTAAACTGAAAGAGATGGGTTGTAATGCGATTCGTACTGCTCATAACACACCTTCTTCCGTACTTCTTGAAGCCTGTAACGAATTAGGTATGATGGTAATGGATGAGACCTTTGACGGATGGGCATTTCCAAAGAACGGAAACAGTCAGGACTTTAGCACACACTATAACAAGACGATTAGTGAGGATAATAAATTACTCGGTGCGACTGCAGGCGATACCTGGTATAAATTTGTACTGGAATCCAACATTGAACGTGATAAGAATGATCCGTCTGTTGTAATTTGGGATATCGGAAATGAGCTGAACTTTGGTGTTACTGATCCTAGCAAGTATGAACAGTATGCAAAAAATATGAAGAGTTATATCGAGGCGATTGATAAGACAAGACCAATCACAGTTGGTGATAATAATCCATACGGGTTACGATATAACACATACGGGGATTTCCGTAATAAAGTTACTGCGGTTCTGGCAAATAATGGAGAAGGCTTAGCAGGAGCAAACTATTCTATGGCAGCTATGAGTGGTATTCATAGTGCTCATCCAGATTGGAAAATTATTGCTACGGAGACTGCTTCACCAAGTAACAGCCGAGGTATCTACACAACATTGTCACAGTATGGTAAGTCTGGTGATTATCAGTGTACAGCGTACGATACTAATGCGGTAAGCTGGGGAAATACAGCACGTGAATCCTGGTGGTATACGATTAAAGATGACTTTGTATCCGGTGAATTTATCTGGACAGGATTTGATTATATTGGTGAGCCAACACCTTGGAACGGAACAGATAAAGGAAGTGTTAGTGGTGACAAATTGGCTGTACCAAACTCCTCTTACTTTGGAGTAATCGATACGGCAGGATTTGAGAAGGATTCCTTCTATTTCTATACTAGCCAGTGGAGAGAAGATAAACAGACACTTCATATTGTACCACAGAGTTGGAATAAAAAAGATCTCAGTATTTCAGGAGGTAAAGTACCAGTTTATGTTTACTCCAATGCAGCAAAAGTAGAGTTGTATCTGAATGGAAAACTGATCGGTACTTCCACAAGAAATCCAATCAAGACGGCTGCCGGTCATGAATGGGCTACATACAGTAATGAATCTAATGATGAAGAACAGTGTGTTGCAGTCAACGAGAGTCAGAAGTGGAAAGCTCAGGCAATTCAGTTTAAGGTAAAATATGCGGAAGGTACACTTAGTGCGAAAGCATATGATGAAGATGGCAAAGAAATTACAGATACGCTGGGATCACAGAGTGTGACAACAAACAGTGATGCTGGAAGTAAGTTATCTGTTAAAGCAGAGAAGAGCAAAATTACAGCAGATGGAAGCAGTCTAAGTTATATAGCAGTAGATGTAAATGACAAAGATGGACGTTTTGTAAGTTCTGCAGACAATAGTATTCGTTTTACTTTAACAGGTAATGGAACAATTGTTGGTGTAGATAATGGAAATCCATCTACCGTTAATAAATTCCAGCAGAAATCCGTATTAACAAGCAGTAAGACAGCTAAGATTAAAGCATTTAGCGGAAAAGCACTTGTGATTGTACGCAGTACAAAGGATGCAGGTGGTTTTGCATTGAAGGCAGAATCTGCAGGTCTTACTGGAGAGACTGTATTTGTAAATACTGTAGGTGAAAAGAATGGTGAAGTATTTCTGAAAGATTATACGATAAAACCAGAGTACACTGTTATGATGGGTACAAAGCCTGAATTAGAGACAACCGTAACAGGTACTATGAGCGATGGATCTAAGCAGGAAGGTACGATTGATTGGAAACTGACAGAAGATGTGTACAATCATCCTGGTGAGTACGTTCTGGATGGAACAATGAAGTTTGGTAAAGAAGAAGTAGCTGTATCTGCAAACCTTCATGTAAAACCGATTATCGTAGCGGTACAGAACTATACAAGAGCAACTGTAAAAGGGCTTGTTCCAACTTTACCTTCAACATTAGCAGGAATTCTTCCAGATGGTACATCATACGGTGCATATCCGGTTACATGGGATAGCATTAAAGAGTCTGATTTGGAAAATGTTGGAGATGTCGTAAAGGTAAAAGGTAAAGTTGACGTAGAAGGTAAAGAGATGACAGCAACTGCAACGATACGTGTGGCAGAAGGTGAAGTAAAAGAAGCAGTCAATATAGCTCCAAAATATAAAACTTTAAAAGAAAGCTGTGGCGAACCGGCAGATAATCTGCTTTCTATTGTAGATGGTGTTAATAATGTATTGGATAGGCCAAATATGCGTTGGACAAACTGGAATGACCATTTATTAAACTCTTCGCCAACCATCACATTTACCTGGGATGAGGTCTATGAGTTGGCAAGTATCAAAGCATGGTTCTTTGGTGATATGAATGTAAAAGCACCAGAGAGCGTAACGATTGCAGTATCTGAAGATGGAGAGAACTTTAAAGAAGTTGAATTTACACATAATGATTATCAGGTAAATCAGAAGAGTGAACTGGTATTTAATGAGGTTCAGAAAGCAAAAGCATTGAGATTTACCATGAAACAGGTAGGAACAGGATATGTTGGTCTGACTGAGTTAGAAATCTGGACAAGTGAGAAGGGTTATACTTCAAACAAGACAGCGGAGTTAGAAGAACTGAAAGTGGATGGAACAGCAGTGGAAGGTTTTGCAGCCGATAAATATGAGTATACTGTAGTTGTAGACAAAGTAGATCAAGCTGTTGTGGATGCAGCTGCAAAAGATAATGCATCAGTAATGGTAGTACCGTTTAATAAAGAAAATGTTGTAAAGGTAATCGTTACTTCTGAAGATAGCAAGACAACCAATACCTATAAAATCAAGTTGATTGCTAAGGATCAGATTGCAGATAAAGCATTTATGGAAAAGGTAGAGGGCGAGATCAAGCAGGCAGAAGCTTTGAAAAAAGATGATTATACGGATAGTTCCTATGCGGAATATGAAAAAGCATTGAAGGAAGTAAAAGCAGTCATCGCAAAAGAAATAGTGACAAAAGATGAAGTAAATGCGGCACTTGAAAAATTACAGACAGCAAGAGGCAATCTTGTAAAAGTAACAAAACCGGCACCAGATACAAATAAGAATCCAGAAAAACCATCTGCGAATAAACCAGAAACAGGGGTTCCTTCTGTTGGAATGTTAATCAAGTACAAAAAAGCTATCTATAAGGTAAGAGAAGTTAACGCAACAGGTGGTACGGTAATGCTTGTTAAACGAAATAGCAAGAAAGCAAAATTTGTTATTCCAGCAGCTATTAAGAGTAGAAATTATACCTTTAAAGTAACATCGATTGCAAATAAAGCGTTCAAGGGTGATAAGAAACTCAAGAAAGTTGTAATTGGTAAGAATGTTCAGGTAATCGGCAAACGTGCATTTGAGAAAGCTAAAAATCTGAGAAGTATTACAATTAAGTCCGTTTCTCTGAAGAAAGTTGGAAGAAGTGCATTCAAGGGTATCCATGCGAAGGCAAAGATTAAAGTGCCTGCTAAGAAACTGAAAGCATATAAGAGACTTTTAAAGAAAAAAGGACAGAAATCAAGTGTAAAGATTATAAAATAATTGGTATAATCTGAAAGTATAGCTAACAGATTACCGCCCCGGCAGATTTTCTTCTGCCAGGGGCGGTTTTGCTTATAAAAGAAATTTACAGGATATAGATACTCATTCTGTTTATTCATTCGATTTTATAAGCAGGATTTTTCGTCTATTTTTTGCAATACGTGAAATTGTATAACATTAAGCGCGATTTGCTGAGAAATTCTGTTTTATTTGCCACGTTGACAAAAGTGCGTTTCTTTGCTAACATAATTTACTAATATTAGTTATATTTTTAATCATTATTCAAGGATAGAAAGGAAGAAAACAATGGGAAAAATCATTAAAGAAGCAATTACATTTGATGATGTGTTATTAGTTCCAGCATATTCAGAAGTTATTCCGAATGAAGTTAATCTGGAGACAAAGCTTACAAACAAGATTAAGTTAAACATTCCATTTATGAGTGCCAGCATGGATACAGTTACAGAGCATCAGATGGCAATTGCCATGGCACGTCAGGGAGGAATCGGTATCATTCATAAGAATATGTCCATTGAGGCCCAGGCAGAAGAAGTAGACAAGGTAAAACGTTCAGAGAACGGTGTTATTACAGATCCTTTCTATCTTTCCCCAGAACATACCTTACAGCAGGCAGAAGACCTGATGGCGAAGTTCCGTATCTCTGGTGTACCAATCACAGAGAACGGTAAATTAGTCGGAATTATTACAAACCGTGACTTAAAGTTTGAGACAAACTTTAATAAGAAGATTAAAGAGTCTATGACTTCCGAAGGTTTAGTTACTGCAAAAGAGGGAATTACTTTAGAAGAAGCAAAACAGATTCTTGGCAAAGCAAGAAAAGAGAAATTACCTATCGTAGATGATGATTATAACTTAAAAGGTTTAATTACAATTAAGGATATCGAGAAGCAGATTCGTTATCCATATTCCGCTAAGGACAGCAATGGCCGTCTTCTCTGTGGTGCAGCAGTAGGATGTACTCCAGACATCTTAAACCGTGTAGACGAGCTTGTTAAATCCCATGTAGACGTTATCGTTATTGATACCGCTCACGGACATTCCGCTAACGTATTGAAGACATTTGCTTTAGTTAAAGAGAAGTATCCTGACTTACAGGTTATCGCGGGTAACATCGCAACAGCAGAAGGAACAAAGGCCATGATCGAATGTGGTGTTGATGCTGTTAAGGTTGGAATCGGACCTGGTTCTATCTGTACGACTCGTGTAGTTGCAGGTATCGGTGTTCCACAGATTACCGCTGTTATGGATTGTTACGAGATGGCAGATAAGTATAACATTCCAATCATTGCAGACGGTGGAATTAAGTTCTCTGGTGATGTTACAAAGGCTATCGCAGCCGGAGCGAATGTTGTAATGCTTGGTGGACTTCTTGCAGGTTGTGACGAGAGCCCAGGAGAATTTGAGTTATATCAGGGAAGAAAATATAAAGTATACCGTGGAATGGGCTCACTGGCAGCTATGGAGAACGGAAGTAAAGACCGTTACTTCCAGGCTAACGCTAAGAAGTTAGTACCAGAAGGTGTAGAAGGCCGTGTAGCTTATAAAGGTAAATTGGAAGATACCATCTTCCAGCTCGTTGGAGGATTACGTTCCGGTATGGGATATTGCGGAGCGAAGACGATTCAGGAATTAAAAGAGAAGGGACAGTTTGTAAAGATTACAGCAGCTTCCTTAAAAGAGAGTCATCCTCATGATATTCATATCACAAAAGAAGCACCAAACTATAGTGTAGAATAATAAGAACGCAAAGGCTGCGCAGATGGGGTTTAGCTCTATCTGCGCAGTTTTTTTATCGTCTTCCTATTATGAAGTCAGGTGTAGAATTTAAGCAGTATTCTGAAGAAAGCAGTCATTGAATATTTCATAGAAAGAAGGGATTCGATGTTTTTTTCCAGCGGACAAAAGCAGGTCTGGATGAAAAATAGAGTGAGGAAGAGAAAAAAGTCTGGGAAAAAACGAAAAGGGAGAAAACAAATATCAAATAAAAGACAATTGGCAATTACAATACTTTTTCTGGCAGTATTTATTTCTATTTTACATAGTAGCTTTCTTTGGAAACCAAATAGCGTGTCAGGAATTTCACCAAAGCAGGAAGAGGGAAGTGATGTTGGAAGCCGTGTACTTCCCGCGGAGGATGGCCCTTGTGGCAGACCAGAGATTACAGAAGATTTTTTAGATAAGAATCCGTATAGCCGAAGTGGAATTGCTTTAAGGAAGGTAAAGGGAGTCGTTATCCACTATGTGGAAAATCCGGGCAGTACGGCAAAAGAGAATCGGGATTATTTTAATAATCTGCAAAACACGCATCTTACCAAGGCAAGTAGTCATTATATTGTTGGTTTAGATGGAGAGGTTATTCAATGTATTCCGCAGAGCGAAATTTCTTATGCATCAAATAACCGGAATAAAGATACGATTTCGATTGAGTGCTGCCATCCAAAGAAAAACGGGAAGTTTAATGACAAAACATATAATTCGGCTGTGCGCCTTACAGCGTGGATTTGCAAGACGTATGGTTTATCTTCCCAAAATGTGATTCGTCATTATGATGTTACCGGAAAGATGTGTCCGAGATATTATGTAAAACATGAGCAGGCATGGAAAGATTTTTGCAATAAAGTGCAGGAATGTCTGGAAAAAGATTGATTATAATAGAAAAATGAGATATGATATTTAATTGTGAGTACCTATACCCATGAACACTTAGATTGTTAATTTGCAGGAAATGATAAGATGTAATTCATAAAGGGTATAAACGATAGAAGAAAAAGGAAAGGGATGAAACAATGAGTTATAAAGTAGGTGTAATCCGAGGAGACGGAATCGGTCCGGAAATCGTGGCAGAGGCACTTAAAGTATTAGATAAAGTGGCAGAAAAATATAACGAAACGTTTGATTACACAGATATCCTTCTTGGCGGTGCATCCATTGATGCAACAGGAAAGCCTCTTACAGAAGAAGCATTAGAGACAGCAAAAAGCTGTGATGCCGTACTGATGGGTTCTATCGGTGGTAATACAACAACTTCTCCATGGTATAAGCTTCCGGCAAACTTAAGACCAGAAGCAGGACTTCTGGCTATCCGTAAAGGACTTGGATTATTTGCCAATATGAGACCGGCATATCTTTATGAAGAGTTAAAAGACGCCTGCCCATTAAGAGAAGACATTATCGGAGACGGTTTTGACCTTGTCGTTATGAGAGAGTTAACAGGTGGTCTTTACTTTGGAGAAAGAAAGACATTTGAAGAAGATGGAGTGACAAAGGCTGTTGATACCCTTACATACAGTGAGGAAGAGATTCGTCGTATCGCTATCCGTGGTTTTGATATTGCTATGAAGAGAAGAAAGAAAGTAACAAGCGTAGATAAGGCCAATGTACTCGATTCTTCCCGCTTATGGAGAAGGGTTGTCAACGAAGTTGCAAAAGACTACCCGGAAGTAGAGTTAGAGCATATGTTAGTTGATAACTGTGCCATGCAGTTAGTGAGAGATCCTAAGCAGTTCGACGTTATCCTTACAGAGAACATGTTTGGTGACATTTTATCTGATGAGGCAAGTATGGTAACTGGTTCTATCGGAATGTTATCTTCTGCAAGTTTAAAAGAAGGAAGCTTCGGTTTATATGAGCCAAGCCACGGTTCTGCACCAGATATCGCAGGACAGGATATCGCCAATCCAATCGCAACCATCCTTTCTGCATCTATGCTTCTTCGTTATTCTTTCAATATGGATGAGGCAGCAGATGCTGTAGACAATGCAGTAAAACAGGTATTAAAAGATGGATACCGTACTGTAGACATCATGTCTGAAGGAATGACAAAGGTTGGATGTAAAGAGATGGGAACTCTTATCGCAGAACGTATCTAGATGTAGTTGAAAGTTATTTAGAATTGTATCGGATAAGGGCATATTCAATGGAAGAAGTATCTACATTGGATAAATAATTTATATTTTAGAAAATGAAGATTTCATTTCTAAGTGAATCATTGGAGGTTAATTATGAATAGTGACCACGTAAAAAAAGGAATGCAGCAGGCACCACATCGTTCCCTGTTTAATGCATTAGGTTATACAAAAGAAGAGATGGAAAGACCTTTAGTAGGTATCGTAAGCTCCTACAACGAGATCGTTCCAGGACATATGAATCTTGACAAAATCACACAGGCTGTAAAGATGGGTGTTGCTATGGCTGGTGGTACACCAGTTGTATTCCCTGCAATTGCTGTATGTGACGGTATTGCTATGGGACATACTGGAATGAAGTATTCCTTAGTAACAAGAGAGTTAATCGCAGATTCCACAGAATGTATGGCAAAAGCTCATCAGTTTGATGCTTTAGTTATGATTCCAAACTGTGATAAGAACGTACCTGGACTTTTAATGGCAGCAGCACGTATCAATGTACCAACTGTTTTTGTAAGTGGCGGTCCAATGTTAGCAGGACACGTTGATGGAAGAAAGAGAAGTCTTTCTTCTATGTTTGAGGCAGTAGGTGCTTATGAAGCTGGTAAAATGACAGCAGAAAAGGTAGAAGAATACGTTAACAAAGTATGTCCTACCTGTGGTTCCTGCTCTGGTATGTACACAGCCAACTCCATGAACTGTATGACAGAGGTTCTTGGTATGGGGCTTCGGGGTAATGGTACAATTCCAGCCGTATATTCCGAGAGAATCCGTCTTGCAAAACATGCAGGTATGAAGGTTATGGAATTACTGAAAAATAATGTACGCCCAAGCGACATTATGACAAAGAAAGCTTTCTTAAACTGCTTAACAGTAGATATGGCACTTGGATGCTCTACAAATACAATGCTTCACCTCCCTGCAATCGCACATGAAGCAGGCGTAGAACTGAACATGGATATTGCGAATGAAATCAGTGCAAAAACACCAAACCTCTGCCATCTTGCACCAGCAGGACCAACTTATATGGAAGACTTAAACGAAGCTGGCGGTGTATATGCTGTTATGAATGAACTTAGTAAAAAAGGACTTCTTTATGAAGACCAGATTACTGTAACAGGAAAGACAGTAGGAGAGAATATCAAAGACGTTCATAACTTAAACCCAGAAGTCATCCGTCCAATCGACAACCCTTACATGGCACAGGGTGGAATCGCTGTCTTAAAGGGAAATATCGCACCAGATACTGGTATCGTAAAACAGTCTGCCGTTGTTCCTGAAATGATGGTACATGAAGGACCTGCAAGAGTATTTGACTGTGAGGAAGATGCGATCAAGGCAATCAAAGGTGGCGACATTGTTCCTGGTGATGTTGTTGTTATCCGTTACGAAGGACCAAAGGGTGGCCCTGGAATGAGAG
>OGXX01001495.1_pt1 | contig 23530 bp, 15 predicted proteins | sample 1576301 | NCBI WGS metagenome assembly OGXX01 (sample SAMEA3541469, study PRJEB24748) | human gut metagenome | biome: human gut; feature: human-associated habitat; material: faeces | place: China | collected 2012
ACTGTAAAAGTAAATGGTACAGCTTTAACTCCTGATTCATCGAAAGCTGTAAATGTAGATTTATCTGCTTATGCTAAATCAGCTGACGGCTCAGTTGAAGTTGTTGCCGGCTTCGGAACAGTTAATGAGTGTGCAGTTTATGCATTTTCACAGGATGTAACTGTTGACAGCGGTGCTGTAAGTGTTGCACAGTGTGCTAAAATTAAAAAGATTTATGAACTCGCTTTAAAAACCGGTTGCCCGGTCATCGGCGTGTATGATTCAAATGGTGTTAAGCTTACCGAAGGTTTTGAAGTTATGAATGCTTACGGTGATCTTGTTAAAGCATCAACATCAATGAGCGGCGTATGCCCTCAAATTTCAATTGTTGCAGGTTCTTGCCTCGGCACATCTGCTCTTATTGCAAATATGGCTGATGTTGTAGTAGCGGTTAAGGATGCTGATTTTTATGTAACAGCTCCAAGTGAAGTTACTGCCGAAGAAAGCTATGAAGCAGGAACTGTTGATATTCTTTGCGATACTTTTGAAGATGCAGTGGCACAGGTTAAAAATCTTGCTTCGCTTCTTCCGTCAAATAACCTTGCCCCTTCTCCTCTTTTTGAATTTGAAGCACCAAGCACTTTTGCAAATGACGGTGATGATGCAATGGCTGTTATTAACAGTATTGCAGATGCAAATTCAGTAGTTGAACTTAAGGGCGGATATTCAGAAAAGAAATGTAAAACAGCTCTTGCAACAGTTATGGGTACAACAGTAGGCTTTGTTGCATTTGAAGGTGAACCTATTTGCCCTTGCTGTTCTTATAAGGCTGAAGCTATGGTTAAGCTTTGCGATGCTTATTCAATTCCGGTTGTAACTTTGGTTAATGCAAACGGTACTGTTAATAAGCCGGGCAAGGAAAATCAAAGCCTTATAGCATTTACTAAACTTACAAGTGCTTATGCAACTGCAACTACACCTAAAATTTCTGTAATTACAGGTAATGCAGTCGGCCTTGCATATATTGTTCTTGCAGGTAAAGGCTCAAATGCAGACTTTACTTTCGCTTGGGATAAGAGTGTTGCTTCTCCGCTTCCTACTGAGTCTGCTGTTCAATTTTTATTTAATGACAGACTTGCAAACGGCGAAAGCAAGCAAGACCTTGAAAAAGAATATATTGAAAAGGTTGCTTCACCATTTACTGCCGCAGCTTGTGGCGCAGTTGATGATATTTTTGCTCCTGCCGATACCCGTGCAAAAGTTATTTCTGCACTTGATATTCTTGCAGGTAAAAGAGAAAATACTTTACCAAGAAAACATTCTGTTAAATAATGGAGGATTAAAATATGAAAAACTATACAATTACCGTAAACGGTACAGCTTATAATGTTACAGTTCAGGAAGGTGCAAATGCTCCTGCTCCTGCTGCTGCACCGGCACCTGCTGCTGCACCTGCACCGGCTCCTGCCGCAGCACCTGCACCGGCAGCTCAGGGTTCAGAAGGTTCAGTTAAGGTTGAAGCTCCTATGCCTGGTACTATCCTTGATGTTAAGGTTTCAGTAGGCGATTCAGTTTCAAGCGGTTCAGTTCTTTGCATTCTTGAAGCTATGAAAATGGAAAATGAAATCGTTGCTCCACAGGACGGTACTGTTGCATCAATCAATGTTTCAAAGAGTGACAGCGTTGAAGCAGGCCAGGTTATCATTACATTAAACTAAGAGGTGTCATAAATGGCTAAAATCGGTATTACTGAAACAGTTCTCCGTGATGCTCATCAGTCTTTGATTGCAACTCGTATGAGAACTGACGAATTTGAAGACATCCTTGAAAAAATGGATAAAATCGGCTACCACTCACTTGAATGTTGGGGCGGTGCAACTTTCGACAGTTGTCTTCGATTCCTTGATGAAGACCCTTGGGATAGGCTTCGTCTTATTCGTAAAAAATGTCCTAACACAAAGCTTCAAATGCTTTTCAGAGGTCAGAATATGCTTGGCTACCGCCATTATTCTGATGAACTCGTTGATTATTTTGTAAAAAAGAGTATTGATAACGGTATTGATATTTTAAGAATATTTGATGCTCTTAACGATGTTCGTAACCTTCAAACAGCTATTGATGCAGCCAAGAAATACGGCGGTCATGTTCAAGCTGCTATTTCATATACCACCGGCCCTGTTTTTGATATTGATTATTATTGCAATTATGCAAAGCAACTTGAAAACGCCGGTGCAGATTCAATCTGTATTAAAGATATGGCAGGTCTTTTAACTCCTTACGGAACTTATGACCTTGTTAAAGCACTTAAAAGTACAGTTGATATTCCTGTTCAGCTTCACTCTCACTATACTTCAGGCCTTGCTTCTATGGTTCACCTTAAGGGTATTGAAGCAGGTGTTGATGTAATTGATACTGCTATGAGTCCGCTTGCTATGGGTACTTCTCACCCGGCTACCGAATCAATGGTTGCCGCACTTAAAGGTACTGAGTATGATACAGGTCTTGATATTAAGGCTCTTTCAGAAATCAGAGATTTCTTCACACCGCTTCGTGAAAAGTATCTTAAATCAGGTCTTCTTGACCCTAAAATGCTTGGTGTTGACGCTAATACTCTTCTTTATCAGGTTCCGGGTGGTATGCTTTCTAACCTTGTGTCACAGCTTAAGCAGGCAGGCAAGGCAGATAAGCTTGATGAAGTTCTTGCCGAAGTTCCGAGAGTAAGGGAAGATTCAGGTTACCCACCGCTTGTTACTCCTACATCTCAAATCGTTGGTACACAGGCTGTTTTCAATGTTATTATGGGTGAAAGATATAAGATGGTAACCAAGGAATTTAAGGATATGGTTGCCGGTAAGTACGGTAAAACACCTTGTGATATTGACCCTGAATTCCAGAAGAAGATTGTAGGCGATGATGAAATTATCACCTGCCGCCCTGCTGACCTTATTCATGATAAAATTGATGATTTCAAGGATGAAATTAAAGAATATTATGAGCAGGAAGAAGATGTTCTTTCATATGCCCAGTTCGGTCAGGTTGCAATTAAGTTCTTCCAAAAGAGAAGAGATAAAAAATACAATCTTGACGGTAAACATGAAGACTTTGAATCAAAAGTTCATCCTGTTTAATTAACAAATTTATAAAAAGTGCCACTTTTGTGGCACTTTTTGTTTATGTTCTGCCGTTTTTATACATTGTAAAAGTAATGTATAAAATATTGCGTAAAAATACAGTATGATATTAAAAAATATGTACAAAATATTGCAAAAAATGATTTCTTATGTTAATATAAAAACAATACTAAAACTATATTATATATGTGGGAGGAATAATCTATGCTTACATTCAAAAAAACCATTGCATGCCTTATGTCGCTTATAATGATAATGACTGTAACTCCGTTTACAGCTGTTACTGCATCTGCGGCTACGGCAAAGAGCGTAAGCTCAAACATTGACGAAACAAACAAAAAGTACCATGCAGCTCCGTCAAAAACCTTTACAGCAAAGACAGGTATGAGTGAAGTTTCTTGGCGTAACAGTGCCGAGGTTAATGAAGTAAGCTCATCAGACGGTGAATTTCATAAGCAGTCATATGCTCCGTCTTCAAATGTACTTTATTGGCCGAGCGCTTATGTCGGTACAACTGATTGCTTGCAATTTCAAAAGAATCATTTAGATTTCAGAGCATATTATCCGTCAGCTGTACTTATGTGGGATGGCACGACTGATGCTTATATGCCGATTATGTGTATAGCACAAAACACAAGTAAAATTGACGGAAGAAGAGTTATTTATTATGCTGCACCTTATGACAGTGAGCGTATATCTAATGCCACTTCGCCGGCTCACAGCGCGAATTTCTATGCTGATACTTGGCGCGGAACTAAAGTTGAACAAAACGAAAATTTCAACGGTAATATGTACGGTAATAATACACCATTTGGTTTTGAAGCAAAGGTTTTAACTGAATTTATCAGTACAGGGGAAAATACAAATAAATGTTATTCATTCGGTACGGATATTGGCAGCAGAGATTTGGCAAGTTTTCTTCATATTGATTCAAATATTGATAATGACGCTTCTTTTATCGCAGACGGTTTTTTGGCTAAAAAACTTTATTGGACAACAAATTCAAGTAATGTAGATTTTACAACTGCTTATGATAATAATTCAAAAGAGTCAAGTTCAATAATTTATGTTGTAAACTATAAGCCGATTGTTACAGCTGCAAATGAAGCTGCAAAAGATTTGGAAAGTTTTGACCAGACATTGTATACTCCTGATGCAGTTAATGAGTATTACAAAGCAATACAGGATTTGTATGATTGTGACCCGAATTCATTTTTTAACCAAAATGACGGTAAGGATGTAACCGATATATCAGACACTGCAGTTAGAGTCTCAAATTGTACAAACGATATTAAAAATCGTATTAGTGCTTATGAAAAAGCAAAACTTAAGCTTGAAAACAGTAAGCAATATCGTATTAAGTTTACAAATTCAAATACAGATCTTCTTTCAGATAACTATTATAAAGCAGGAGATACAATAGTTGCACCTGTTCTCAGTGATAGTTATGAAGATCGCGATGAAACAGGCCATTGCACTGTAACATTTGAATGGCAGCCTGCTTTTGAAAAAACTGCAAGTAAAAATGTTGCCTATGTTGAAAATAAAATAATACCGGCAAAAACGCCGCATAATTATGGCGCATACTCACAAGTTACACAAGATGGTAAAAACGGTCACATCCGCACCTGTTCAGAATGCGGATATAAAGATTGGGCTTTGTGTGATGACTCTTATGTAAAGAAATCTTCGACACCTGCAACATGTACACAGGACGAACAGATTGTATACGAATGTTCGTTTTGCCACAGAACAAAAACTGAAGTAGGCGAAAAGAAAAAAGGCCATGATTATGAAGTTGTTTCGCCAAAGGTTGATGCCACTTGCGAAACTCCAGGTAAAACTGAAGAAAAGAGATGTAAAAACTGCGGTGATACAATAGGCGGCGATGTAATTCCTGCTCTTAAGCACGATTATTCAATTTTAGTATCAGAAAAACAAGAAGCTACCTGTACAGCAGACGGTAAAGAAGCTGAATATGAATGCTCAAAGTGCGGAAAGCATACCGGCGGTGAAGTAATTAAGGCAACAGGCCATAAATTTACAGTTCTTGTTTCAAAAGAGCAAGAAGCTACTTGCACAACAGACGGTAAAAAAGCAGTTTATAAATGCGAAAACTGTGACGAAACAAATGGTGGTGCAGTTATTCCTGCTTTAGGCCATAACTATCAGTATGTTGAAGCTGAAAATAAACTCGTTTGCAGCAGATGCGGCGACGAAAGAAAAGTAGGAACATCATATGCAGTACCTGAAGGATATACTTCTGTTGAAACAGTTAAACCTAAATGTACTGAACCTGGTTATACAATTTACCATTACAGTGACGGTAAAGAAATCTATAACGATGTTAAATCTCCAACAGGTCACCAATACGGAGATACGACAGTACATCCGGCTACTTGTACAGAAGATGAATATAGCGAAAGAATTTGTACTGTATGTAACTATAAGGATGTTGTTACAAAAGAAGGTACAAAGCTTGGGCATTCATATATTAAAAATGTTGTAGCACCGACCTGTACCGAACAGGGATATACAATTTATAAATGTAAAAATTGCGATGACACATATAAAGATGATTATGTAAAAGCATTAGGTCATACAGAAGTAATTGATAAAGCGGTAGCACCGACTTGCACTCAATCAGGTTTAACAGAGGGTAAACATTGCTCGGTTTGCAATGCTGTTCTTGTTAAGCAAGAAAAAATTGATGCAAAAGGTCACAAATTTCCAAACAACGCACAATTTTGTTTGAACGGTTGCGGTACTGCTAATCCTAATTATGTTGCACCAAGTCAACCGTCAACACCTTCAACACCATCAACTCCGTCAACACCATCAACTCCGTCGACACCATCAACTCCGGCAACTCCGACACCGTCAACACCTCCGCTTACTCCGGGTGAAAACAAAATTGCCAATAGTTACGGTGTAGATTCTGCAACAGCCAAGTTAATTTATATTTATCTTACCCAAAATAATATTTCAAGTGAGACTTCATCATTAACCGAAAAGGTAATGACAGGTACACCTGTTAAGGGTGACGGTGATTATAAAGGTTCAAACTTTGGTCTTTTAAAAGCAAAAACCACTAAGATTACTAAAAATAGCGTGACTGTAAAGTGGAATAAGGTTAAGAATGCAGACGGTTACATTGTTTACGGCGCAAAGTGCGGTGCTAAGAGTAAGTACAAAGTGCTTAAAGTCGTTTCAGGTAAAACAACATCTTATACTCAAAAGAAGCTTAAGAAAGGTACTTATTACAAGTACAATATCGTAGCATTTAAAAATATTAACGGTGCTAAAGTTACTACCGCTGTGTCAAAGAAAATTCACGCAACTACTCTTGGCGGAAAATACGGTGTAGCAAAGGCTGTTAAGGTAAATAAAACAAAGGCTACAATTAAGAAAGGTAAGACTTTCAAAATCAAAGCTTCTGAAATCAAGAAGGATAAAAAAATCAGAAGACACAGAGCTATTTGCTATGAATCATCAAATACCGCTGTTGCAACTGTTAATGCAAAAGGTAAAGTTAAGGGCGTTAAAAAAGGTAAATGCACAATTTATGTTTACGCTCAAAACGGTGTTTATAAAACAGTTAACATTAAAGTAAAATAATAATATTTAAAGGGAATGGCTTTTGCCATTCCCTTTGTTTTATCTGACCACAAAGTATATGTATGTTCCGTAAATTATAAGCAGTAATATTCCTTGCCACCTTTGAAATTTTTGGCTGATGATAGTAGGCAAAACAGCTATTAAAATTACGCCTAAACACATTACACAATCAAAATTAACGCAGGAAAGTGAAACCGCAAGTTCGCCGCTTCCTTTTGTAATTGATATTAGTGAGCAAATCGGAAGAATTAAAGTTAAATCAATTATATTTGCACCAAGTATATTTCCGGCTGAAAGTGAGCCGGATTTTTTCTTTAGTGCTGTAAGAGCTGTTACAAGCTCCGGCAGGGAAGTGCCGATAGCAACTGCGATAACGCTTATTACTCTTTGCGAAATATTTAGGCTTATGGCAATTTGTGTGGCATATTTAACAAGAAGTTTTGCACCGAATATTATGCCCACAGCACCTAAAATAAAAAGAATTATGCAACTCACTTTTTCTTTTGTGCAGTATGATATTTTGCTTTCATCACTTTTTGTTTCGCTTTTTATGCATTTTATGTTTTCAAAAATAAATATTGCAAATACTGTAAATAAGAGTGTTACACCCAAAGCCGAAAGAAAATAATATTCTCCGACTTCACCTTTAAAGCTTAGCTCTTTCTTTTGCGTTACTATGCAGCCTATTATTATAAAAACAACAGCAAATATCATAGCGATACTTTTAAATGAAATATCTTTTCTTTTTATTTCAAATGGCATAAATGTAATAAAAAGTCCTAAAATCAAAGCTGTATTTGCCGTGACGGAACCTATCGCATTGCCGACCGCCATATCAACATTTTTGCTTAATGTTGCCTGAATACTTACTATAATTTCTGGTAGTGTGGTTGCGATTGATACTATTGTAGCGCCAATGATAAATTTAGGAACACCAAGCATATTTGCAACTTTTGTTGCACTGTCAACGAAAATATCACCGCCCTTAATTATTAAAATTAAGCCGATAATAAAGAACACATAAGTTAATGCTGTTGCCATTTTCTCACCTTAAAAATTTGTTGTTTTGCAAATTGATATATGATATAATATTTAAGCTAATACTGATATGAGGTGACATTATGTCTAAAAATAAAAAATTCAGTCCTATAATACTTATTCCTATTTTTGTTGCAATATTCGTTTTGATTGTTCTTGCAGTGAGTGGGCATTTAACAAGAACAGAAGATATAAAAGAACCGACTGCCAAAACTTCCGTTTCTGCAGTTAATGAGCAAAACAGTGAGCCTGTAAGCGAAAATTCAGATGGAAAGGTTACACTTTGCGCTGTCGGCGATAATCTTATTCATAATACATTGATTGACGCAGGCAAGCAGGAAGACGGAAGTTATGATTATACTTCGCTTTACCAAAACATTGCCCCTGTAATTCAAAAATATGATGTTTCCGTAATCGACCAGGAAACTGTACTTGGCGGCTCTGATTTTGAATATACGGGCTATCCTGTGTTTAATTCTCCTCAGGAAATCGGTGATGCCGCAATAAATGCCGGATTCGATGTATTTAACTGTGCCAATAATCATATAATGGATAAAGGCTCACAAGGCATTATGAATGAAATTGAATATTTTAAAAAGCATAAGAATGTTGTTTATCTCGGTATTAACGAAGATGAAAAGAGTTATAACACTATAAAGTATTATGTAAAAAATAATATTACATTTGCATTGCTTAATTACACTTATGGCACTAACGGTATTGACCTTCCTAGCGATAAACCTTGGATTGTTAATATGATGGACAAGGATAAAGTAACTAAAGATATTAAGGAAGCAAGGGCAAATGCCGATGTGGTAATTGTATTTCCGCATTGGGGGACTGAAAACAGCTTCAGTATTTCAGATTATCAAAAGGAATACACCGATTTGTTTAGCAAATTGGGTGTTGACCTTGTTATCGGTTGTCACCCGCATGTAATTGAGCCGGTTAAGGAAGTTACTAATAAAAGCGGCCACAAAATGCTTGTTTACTATTCGCTTGGTAATTTTATTTCACATCAAATTGAAATTGACCAGCTTTGCGGCGGTATTGCAAGTGTTGATATTGAAAAGAAAAACGGAAAAATAACTGTTAACGGTAAGTTTATTCCGATTGTTACTCATTATAACAGAACAGACGGTGATAAATTTAGATTTGATGTTTATAAACTTTCCGATTATACAGATGAACTTGCAAAGTCACATTCACAAAACGGCGGAACACCTGAATACTATAATAAACTCGTGAAAAAAGTAATTGATGAAAAGTATCTTGATTTATCATAGTATCTTATTTTTGGCATATCATACAAAAAGTTTCAACATGAATTGATGCTCACGCAGTAAATTAACAAAATTGAATAAAATCGTTGACAAATTTATACCTGCCGGCTATAATGAAAGTGTAGTAAGAACAAAGGCGTTCCGAGTTGATTCGGAGCGCCTATTTTTTTGCTTTAATTTACAAAATTACTCAAGAGAGGAGTATTTACTATGAGTAAGTACACAAAAGAAGACATCCTTAAAAGTGCACAGGAAAACGGAGTTGAATTTATCAGACTTCAGTTTACAGATGTTTTCGGCATTATGAAAAATGTCGCTATCACAAGCTCACAGCTTGAAAAAGCACTTGACAATGAATGTATGTTTGACGGTTCATCAATTGATGGATTTGTAAGAATTAACGAAAGTGATATGTATCTTCATCCTGATTATGATACATGGACTATTTTCCCTTGGAGAAAGCACCAGAACGCACAGACAGCTCGTCTTATCTGCTCGGTATATTGTGCCGATAATAAAACACCGTTCCTCGGTGACCCAAGAAATGTTCTTCAAAAGGTTATGGATGAAGCTGCTGAAATGGGTTACAGCTTTAATGTAGGCCCTGAATGTGAATTCTTCCTTTTCAAACTTGATGAAGACGGCAACCCAACTACAACAACAGGCGACGAAGGTGGTTACTTTGACCTTAACCCTATTGACCATGGTGAAAACTGCCGCCGTGATATTTGCCTCGCTCTTGAGGAAATGGGATATACAATTGAAGCATCACACCACGAAGTAGCTGAAGGCCAGCACGAAATCGACTTTAAGTTTGATGAAGTAATGACAACAGCAGACCGTGTAATGACTTTCAAGCATGTTGTTAAAACTTATGCTACAAAGCATGGTCTTCATGCAACATTTATGCCAAAGCCGATTTATGGTATCAACGGTTCAGGTATGCACACAAATATGTCACTTATGACTAAAGATGCTAACGGTAAAGTAGTTAATGCTTTCTATGACCCTGAAAGCGAAGACGGTTTGAGTGAAGTTGCACATTATTTCATAGGCGGTCTTTTAAAGCATGTTAAGAGTATTGCAGTATATTCAAACCCAACCGTAAACTCATATAAAAGACTTGTACCTGGTTATGAAGCTCCTACCTATATTGTTTGGTCAGCATCTAACCGTTCATGTCTTGTTCGTATTCCTGCAGCAAGAGGAATGGGTACTCGTGTAGAGCTTCGTTGCCCTGACCCAACTTGTAACCCATATCTTGAAATGGCACTTTGCCTTGCAGCAGGTCTTGACGGAATTAAGAATAAAATCTCTCCTGCTCCTGCAGTTGATTATAATGTATTTGACCTTTCAGATGAAGAACTTGCAGCAAAAGGTATTGATTGCCTTCCTGGTTCACTTAAAGAAGCAATTGAAGCTTCAGAAGCTGACCCATTTGTTAAAGAAACAGTAGGCGACCATGTATTCAATGCTTATACCGAAGGCAAGAAAGCTGAATGGGATGAATACAGAACAAAGGTTTCACAGTGGGAAATCGACAGATATATGGTTAATTACTAATCTGTATCTTTTACTTAACCCTCTCTTATGGCAATTATGCCATTTGTTAGGCCGGCATCGCTTTCCGGTGTCGGCTTGACATATATTTTTAGCACAATGAGGTGCGACAATGTTATGTGTTGTCGTGCCTCTTTTTTTATTTTCTTTTTATCATTACAAACTATTTAATTTTAGGAGGAAGAATATATGGATATAACATCTATTCTTGAAAAAGTCGACAGTGAAGTGTTCGGCATTTGGTTTTTAATCGGTGCGGCTCTTGTTTTCTTTATGCAATGCGGTTTTGCTATGGTGGAAACAGGTTTTACCAGGGCTAAAAATGCCGGCAATATTATTATGAAAAACCTTATGGATTTTTGTATCGGTACTCCGATGTTTATATTGCTTGGTTTCGGTCTTATGATGGGTGAAGAAGTTTTAGGTGGCTTTTGCGGTATGCCAACCTTGGGCGTTTTCACAAATTATCAAAATTTTGATTGGTCTAATTTTGTATTTAATCTTGTATTTTGCGCAACAGCGGCAACAATCGTTTCAGGTTCAATGGCTGAGCGTACAAAGTTTTCAAGCTATTGTATTTATTCAGCTGTAATTTCTGCCGTTGTTTATCCTATTGAAGCAGGTTGGATTTGGAATCCAAACGGTTGGCTTGCAAATCTCGGCTTCCACGATTTTGCGGGTTCTTGTGCAATTCATATGGTTGGCGGTATCACAGCATTTATCGGCGCAATTATGGTTGGCCCTCGTATCGGCAAGTATGTTGAAGATAAGAAAACAGGCAAAAAAGTTGCTAAAGCTATTCCGGGACACTCTTTGACTCTCGGCGCACTTGGTGTGTTCATTCTCTGGTTTGGTTGGTATGGTTTCAACGGTGCTGCTGCAAAAAGCGGACCACAGCTTGCTTCAATATTTGTAACCACAACTTGTGCTCCTGCTGTTGCTACTTGTGTAACTATGATTTTCACTTGGATTAAAAACGGTAAGCCTGATGTTTCAATGTCACTTAACGCTTCACTTGCAGGTCTTGTTGCAGTAACTGCCGGTTGTGATGTTGTTGATGCACTTGGCTCTTGCATTATAGGCGTTGTATCAGGTATTCTTGTAGTTGTTGCAGTAGAATTTATTGATATTAAGCTTAAAGTTGATGACCCTGTCGGTGCTGTTGCAGTTCACTGTGTAAATGGTATGTGGGGTACTGTTGCAGTCGGTCTTTTCGCCACTACAACCGTACCGGGTAATGATTCATTCCAAGGCCTTTTCTACGGCGGCGGCTTCTCGCTTCTCGGCAAGCAGTTATTAGGTCTTGTTTGTGTTGCCGCTTGGACAATTGTTACTATGACAATAGTATTTTTCATTATTAAGAAAACTAACGGACTTCGCGTATCTGAAGAGGAAGAAATCAAAGGTCTTGATGCTACCGAACATAATCTTCCGTCTGCTTACGCAGATTTTATGCCGGCTATGGCTTTTGCAACATCTTCTTCTATCAAAGCTTCAGCTCCAAAAGCAAGTGTACCTGTAACTCCGCTTGCTCCGGTTGAAAAGGCAGTTGAAGTTGAAACTTATACGACTAAAAAATCACCGGCTTTATCAAAAGTTGTTATGATATTTAATCCTGCTAAGTTTGAAGAAATTAAATCTGCTATGAATGGAATCGGCATTACCGGTATGACTGTTACAAATGTAATGGGATGCGGCACACAAAAAGGCCACATCAGAAAATACCGTGGTGTTGAAATCGAAGAAATGAATCTTAACCCTAAAATGAAGCTTGAAATGGTTGTTTCTGCTGTTCCGGTTGAAACAGTTGTTGAAACTGCAAGGAATGTGCTTTATACCGGTAATATCGGCGACGGTAAAATCTTCATCTATGATGTTGAAGATGCGGTTAAAGTTCGTACCGGCGAAAGAGGATATGATGCTTTGCAGGGTGAGGATGATGTGTAAAACAGATTTGTAAAATCTCTTTTATATAATTGTTTTTGCTATTTTCTACCGAAGAAAAGGGACTGTTAATTCAGTCCTTTTTCTTTTATGCGATATGTATAAAAATGCAACCGTATACATTGGATGTTGAATAAATATACTAAAAACTGTATGGATACTGTGATATTATACATAAAATAACTCAAAAATCGCACTAATTTTGTAATTTGTATAATTGACTAATAAGTGTTATTTATTGTAAAATTAAGAAAACGCAATATTTATTGAACATTATGTTCATAAAATATATTGTTATTTACACATAACTTAAGGAGAGGATACTATGTTGAAAGAGGGAGAAATCAGAATTCCGTCAGGCTGTGCCATTGCCGCTATTATTGACAGAAAAGGCAACCGCATAAACGGTTCTCAAATCATTAAATCTATTGCACTTATGCACGATAGGTCAAATGGTCTTGGCGGTGGTTTTGCTGCTTATGGTATTTATCCTGAACATAAGGATGAATACGCTATTCATGTTTTCTATGATTCAAGCGAGGCAAGAAAGCAGTGCGAAGATTTTCTTTTTAGGCATTTTAATATTGATGTTGCGGAGAGAATACCTACCCGCCAAGTTCCAAGCATTGAAAAAGGCCCTGATATTTGGCGTTATTTCGGCAAGGCAAACCGTGTGCGAATGAAAGACGCAAGACTTGATGAACTTGAATATGTTGCACAGTGTGTAACCAAAGTTAATAATGCAATTGAGGGTGCTTATATCTTTTCGAGTGGTAAAAATATGGGTTGCTTTAAAGCAGTAGGTTATCCTGAAGATGTAGGCGAATTTTATATGCTTGACCAATATGAAGCTTATATTTGGACAGCGCACGGCAGATTCCCGACTAACACACCCGGCTGGTGGGGAGGCGCTCATCCGTTTAATATTCTTGATTGGTCAATTGTGCATAACGGCGAAATATCATCATATGATGCCAACCGCAGATATATTGAGCAGTTTGGATATATTTGCACGATGCAAACAGATACAGAAGTTATCACTTATCTTTTTGACCATCTTTTGCGCCATCATAATCTTCCTATTGAAGTTGCCGCAGATGTACTTACAGCACCTGAATGGGATGAAATTGACAGAATGGACTATGATAAAAAGAAATATTTTACCGATCTTCGTTCTATTTATAACGGTGCGCTTGTTAATGGCCCGTTTTCTGTAATTCTCGGTTCTAATAAAGGACTTCTTGCTATTAACGATAGGCTGAAGCTTCGTTCACTTACTGCCGCAACTAAAGGAAACCGTGCTTATTTTGCTTCTGAAGAATCGGCAATCAGAATTATTTGCCCTGATCCTGATGAAGTATGGTCTGTTTCAGGTGCAGAACCTGTATTTATTCCGCTTGAAATTGATGAAGAGGAGGATGAGAACTGATGATAAATTATATTCCACGCAGATTTACTGTTATTCGTGATAAAGAACTTTGCATAAATTGTGGATGCTGTGTTCGTCAGTGTTCAAATGAATGCCACTTTTTTGATGAAGACGGAAAAACAGTATTAGTAAATTCAAAAAATTGTGTTGCCTGCCACAGATGTGTTGACCTCTGCCCGACAGGAGCATTGCGTATAGAAAAATATGTTTGTGATTATCGTGATAATGCGAATTGGACACCTTCTTATCAGCAGGAAATCTGCCGCCAGGCAGAAACGGGTTCGGTTCTTCTTTCCGCTATGGGTAATCCAAAGCCTTATCCTATTTATTGGGATAAAATCTTGCTTAATGCATCACAGGTTACCAATCCATCTATCGACCCTCTTCGTGAACCGATGGAAATCCGTACTATATTAGGTCGCAAGCCTGATAAAATTGAGGTTGAAAAGAAAGGTAAGTCTATCACTGAAATGCCGCCGCAGGTTATGCTTGAAACACCTATTATGTTTTCGGCTATGAGCTTTGGTTCTATTTCACTTAATGCTCAAAAGTCACTTGCTATGGCAGCCGTTGAACTCGGAACATTGTTTAATACAGGTGAGGGCGGTCTTCATCCCGACTTGCGTTCTTTCGGCGATTATGCTGTTGTTCAGGTAGCGTCAGGCCGTTTCGGTGTGCATAAAGATTATCTTAATAATTCAAAGTTCGTTGAAATTAAAATAGGTCAGGGTGCAAAGCCGGGTATCGGCGGTCACCTTCCGGGTGAAAAAGTAAATGTTGAAGTATCAAATGCCCGTATGATTCCGGAGGGTTCAGATGCTATTTCACCTGCACCGCACCACGATATTTATTCTATTGAAGATTTGCGCCAGCTTATTTGGTCACTTAAGCAGGCTACACATAATAAAAAGCCTGTTTCTGTTAAAATCGCAGCTGTACATAATATTGCAGCTATTGCTTCCGGTGTTGCAAGAGCCGGTGCCGATATTGTGGTTATTGACGGATTTAGAGGCGGTACAGGTGCCGCACCTACAAGAATTCGTGATAATGTAGGTATTCCTATTGAACTTGCACTTGCTTCTGCTGACCAAAGACTTCGTGATGAGGGTATCCGCTCAACAGTATCACTTGTTGCTGCAGGTTCGTTTCGCTGTTCGGCAGATATTGTTAAGGCAATAGCTCTCGGCGCAGATGCCTGCTATGTTGCTTCTGCTCCCCTTATTGCTATGGGCTGCCATATGTGCCAAACTTGTAATACAGGTAAATGCAATTGGGGTATCGCTACTCAAAGGCCTGATTTAACACGCCGCCTTAACCCTGAAATTGCACATCAAAGAGTAATTAACTTAATCAATGCTTGGAACCACGAAATTAAAGAAATAATGGGTGGTATGGGTATTAACTCTATCGACTCGCTTCGCGGTAACAGACTTATGCTTCGTGGTATAGGTTTGAGCGATAAAGAACTTGAAATACTCGGCATTAAACACGCAGGTGAATAAGGGGGATATGCAAATATGAAAAAAGTTTTCGCAAGAGAAGAACTTTGCATAAACTGCCGTCTTTGTGAGGTTTATTGCAAAACAGCTCATTCAAAATCAAAAGATATAGTTAAAGCTTATAAGTCGGAGAAGCCTGAACCGGTAAGCAGAATTTTTGTTTTTGGTGATAAGGTTGCTTCGGTAGCAGTTAATTGCCGCCATTGTGATGACCCGGCTTGTGTAAAAGCTTGCATCACAGGTGCAATGACTAAAGATAAAAAAACAGGCATAGTTTCTGTTAATGAGGATAAATGCATTGGCTGTATGACCTGCCTTGCTGTTTGCCCGATAGGTTGTATTAAGCAGGGAAACATTGCATATAAATGTGACCTTTGCCAAGGCGAAGAACCTGCCTGTGTTAAAAATTGCCCTAACCACGCTTTGTTATGGCTTGAAGTGGGAGGTGCTAAATAATGAATTATGTTATTATCGGTGCTTGCGCGGCAGGCCTTTCAACAGCGGAAGCTATCAGAAAAGCTGACGCTAAAGGCAATATTACAATGCTTACAGAGGAAGCGTATCTTCCTTATTCACGCCCGTCAATCAGCTATTTTCTTAAAGGTAAAGTTAAAGAAAGTGATATGGCACTGCGCAAGCCTGCATTTTATAAAGCTAATAATATAAATGTTGTTACAGATGCCAAAGTAACTTCTATTGACAGAAAAAATAAAACCGTTAAAGTCGGCAAAAAATCATACCCTTATGATAAACTTTGCCTTGCAACAGGTTCAAAGCCTTTTGTTCCGCCAATGGAAAATGTTGACGGTAAGGATAATGCAGTAACTTTCCTTGATTTAGCATCTGCAAAAGAGCTGAAAAAGCTTGCAAATGAAAATACAAAGGCGGTAGTTATCGGTGCGGGTCTTATCGGTATGAAAGCTGCCGAAGGACTTGTAAAAATATGCAAGAGTGTTGATGTTGTTGAACTTGCACCAAGAGTTCTTCCGTCAATTCTTGATAAAACATCTGCCCGCCAGGTAAAAAAACATTTAGAAAATAACGCAATTAAATTTCATCTTGAAAATACCGTTGTTAAAGCACAGTCAAAGGGTAAGCACATTACAAGCGTGACTCTTAAAGACGGAAAAGTGTTAAAATGCGATTTGCTTGTACTTGCAGTCGGTGTAAGACCTCAAACCGAACTTGCCGAAAAAGCAGGACTTGAAGTAAACAGAGGTATTATTACAGATATTCATACAATGCAAACAAGTGATAAAAATATTTATGCGGCAGGAGATTGCACTGTTTCGGTTGATATGCTTGACGGTTCAAAGAAAATTATTGCTCTTTGGCCTAATGCTGTGCAGCAGGGTAGAGTTGCCGGCAATCAAATGGCTTGCGAAAGCGAAGTTGTAAACGGTACTTATTCAGTCAATGCAATTGACTTTTTCGGACTTCGTATTTGCACCTGCGGTCTTATAAATGCACAGGGCGAGCAGTATAGTGATAAAATCAAATCTGACGGTGATGTTTATAAAAGGCTTGTTTTTGAGGGTGATAAACTCGTAGGCTTCGTGCTTATCAATTCAAGCGAAAATGCCGGTATTTATACAAATCTTATTTCAAATAAAGTTGACCTTAATTCACTTGAGGGTGATATTATGGATACACCGTCAATATTTATGTTTGATAAAGAAACAAGAATTCAAAAATTGAGAGGGGGCATTTTGTTATGATTATCGAAGCAGGGCTTACTCGATACGAAGCAGTAAATGAAGAAATTGAAAAGCAACTTAAAAAGCAAAACAAAGTTACTGTTAAAGATGTTAACGGCCAGCGATATATCGGTTGCGCTCTTGATGAGGGTAAAACCGTTGAAGTTTACGGTACACCGGGCAATGATATGGCTTGCTATTTAAATGGCGGCAGAGTTGTTGTTTACGGTAATTGCCAAGATGCAGTCGGCAATACAATGGGCGGCGGCGAAATCGTAGTTCACGGCCATTCGGGTGACGCTATGGGCTATGGTATGCGTGACGGTCAAATTTACATTCGTGATAATGTAGCTTGCCGCGGCGGTATTCATATGAAAGAATTTAGGCAAATGCGCCCGGTTCTTGTTATCGGCAAAAATGCAGGTTCATTCCTCGGCGAATATATGGCGGGCGGTACTATTGTTCTTCTCGGCCTTGATATGAAAAGGGGAGAAAAGCTTTTCGGTACTCACTGTGCTTCGGGTATGCACGGCGGCAAAATTTTTGTTCGCGGCTCTTTTCCAAAGGAAAATATCAGCGATAATATTAAGGTTCAAAATCTTGATGAAACTGATAAAAAAGAACTTGATATGTATATTAAAAAGTATTGCAAATTCTTTAATGCCGATTATAACACTATTATGGCAAAGCCTTTTAAAAAGCTTGTTCCGGCATCATCCCGCCCGTATGCAAATCTTTATACACCAAACTAAATAAAAATAATCAAAAGCACCGAGATTCATAATTGTGAACTCGGTGCTTTTTGCAATGTTGCAAATTTTGATTTTAAATGATACAATATAAAAGTAAATATTTTGTTTTTACAGGAGGTTAATTATGAAAAAAGTTATTAGTTTATTTTTATCCGTTGCAATGCTTTTGAGTATTGTATCGGTAGTTGATTTTTCAGCATTTGCTGATGTTAAAACCGGTAAGTGCGGTGATAATGTAACGTATTCACTTGATACTTCAACAGGTGTGCTTACAATAAGCGGTACAGGCAAAATGACTGATTATTCAGCTGAAGATTGTCCGTTTAATAGTAAAACTTATAAATCGGTAATTATTGAAAGCGGTGTAACAAGTATTGGAAATTACTCATTTTCCGCTTGTACAAGTTTAACAAGCATAACAATACCAAATAGCGTAACAAGTATTGGTTATGGCGTATTTCAAAATTGCACAAGTTTAACAAGTGTAACAATACCTGATAGAGTAACGAATATTGGTTATTGGGCATTTTATAATTGTATAAGTTTAACAAGCGTAACAATACCGGATAGTGTAACAAGTATTGGTGAGCGTGCATTTTCTGATTGCACAAGTTTAACAAATGTAACAATTCCTAACAGCGTAACAAGTATTGTGATGAAGCATTTGATGGTTGTACAAGTTTAACAAGTGTAACAATACCCAATAGTGTTACAAGTATTAGTTATGGGACATTTTCTCATTGCACAAGTTTAACAAATGTAACAATTCCTAACAGCGTAACAAGTATTGGTTATTATGCATTTTATAATACAGCATATTATAATGATGAATCAAATTGGAATAATGGTGTATTGTATTTATCAAATTGTTTAATCGATACAAATGATGATTTTGATTCAACAACTGATTACATAATTAAAGACGGTACGAGAATTATAGCTGATTCTGCATTTGAATATTGCAGAAGTTTAACAAGCGTAACAATCCCTGATAGTGTTATAAGTATTGATGACAATGCATTTGAAGGATGCACAAGTTTAACAAGTATAACAATATCAAATAGTGTGACAAGTATTGGTAATTCAGCATTTTCAGGTTGCGAAAGTTTAACAAACATAATAATACCAAATAGTGTGACAAGTATTGGTTATTATGCATTTTACGGTTGCTATTTTACATTAGAAAATTTTGTCAATAATTCTAATGTTGAACTCAATGATTCTTCAAAACCGACGATTGTTGATTCCGATAATGGTGGTTTTTGTATAAAAGATAATGTGCTTGTAAAAATGCGTCCAGTTTATGCAATTGGCGAAGTAACAATACCGGATAGTGTAACAAGTATTGGTAGCTATGCATTTGAAGGTTGCACAAGTTTAAGAAATGTAACGATACCAAACAGTGTAACAAGTATAGGTGAAGACGCATTTTGCAGTTGTACAAATTTGAAAGACATATATTATACAGGAACAAAGGCAGAATGGGATAAAATTTCAATCGATATTTTTAACGACTGTTTAACAAATGCAACAATACATTTCAGTTCAATTTCGACACCTAAACCAACACCAACCCCAACACCAAGTCCGGCACCTACTCAACCTACCACAACCACTCCGACTACATCGGCTAAAGCTGTAGCTAAACCGAAATCAGCTAAATTCAAAAAGGTAAAATCGGCTAAAAAGGCAATATCTGTTGAATGGAAAAAAGTCAGGGGCGTAAAAGGTTATCAAGTTCAAGTAGCTACAGATAAGAAGTTTAAGAAAAACAAGAAAACCGTAACAATCAAGAAGCAAAAGACAACCAAAACCACCGTTAAAAAGCTTAAAGCAAAGAAAAAGTATTATGTAAGAGTTCGTACATACAAAATAGTGAACGGTAAAAAGGTTTATTCTTCTTGGTCAAAGGTTAAGAGTGTTAAAACCAAATAAAGATAAACGGAGAACAATATTTTGCCATTGTTCTCCGTTTTTGTTATGTAAATTATTTGTTTATGTTATTGCAAGTAGTATTTTATTGTGATATAATACGCAAAACAGAAAAAATTTTATAATTTTGGGAGTAGGGTTAATGTTTAACAGTCTTCACGAAGAATGTGGTGTATTCGGCATTTTTGAAAACAAAACAACTTATGTGGCTCATTCAGCTTATCTTGCACTTTATGCGCTTCAGCACAGGGGTCAGGAAAGCTGCGGTATTGCTGTAAATGATGACGGTGTGTTTAGGCATCATCGCGGTGACGGTCTTGTTCCCGATGTGTTTACAAGTGAAAAGCTTGATACACTCGGTACAGGTAATATGGCAATAGGTCATGTAAGATATTCTACCACCGGCGGTAAAAGTGTTAATAATATTCAGCCGCTTGTTATTCGCCATATTAAAGGTAATCTTGCCCTTGCGCATAACGGTAACCTTGTAAATGCACATGATATAAGAAAAACTTTTGAACTTAAGGGCGGTATTTTTCACGGTACTTCAGATACCGAATCTATTGCTTATTCAATTGTTTCGGCTCGCCTTACAAGTAAAAGTACGGAAGAAGCTATTGAAAAGATAATGCCTACGCTTAAAGGTGCATATTCTTGTGTTGTAATGACTGCAACAAAGCTTATTGCTTTTCGTGACCCTAACGGCTTTCGTCCTCTTTGCCTTGGTAAAACAGAAGGCGGCGGATGGATTGTTTCATCCGAAAGCTGTGCGCTCGATACTTTGGGTGCAGAGTTCGTTCGTGATATTAGGCCGGGTGAAATTGTTGTAATCAGCACAGAAGGTGTTAAATCAATTGATACCCATTGTACCAAAAAAGGCCATATTTGCGTATTTGAATATATATATTTTGCTCGCCCGGATTCTGTTATTGAGGGTTCATCTGTTCAGCAGGCAAGAATGAGGGCAGGTAAGTTTTTGGCAGAGGAGCATCCGGTTGATGCCGATATAGTTATTGGCGTTCCTGATTCAGGGCTTGACGCTGCTTTGGGCTATGCAAATGCCAGCGGTATACCTTACGGTATCGGATTTATTAAAAACAGATATATCGGCAGAAGCTTTATTCAGCCAACTCAAGGTCAGCGCCGTGATGCAGTAAGAATTAAGCTTAATGTTGTCAAAGAAAATATTAAAGGTAAAAGAGTTATTATGATTGATGACTCAATAGTGCGTGGTACAACCTGTGCGCGAATTGTAGGCCTTTTGCGTGAAGCAGGTGCTAAAGAGGTACATATGAGAATATCATCACCTCCGTTTAAATATCCTTGCTTCTTTGGTACTGATGTTGACAGCCAAGAAAATCTTATTGCCTGCCAGTTTGACACTGTTGAAGAAATTGCTAAAGAAATCGGTGTTGATTCATTGGGCTATCTTTCAGTTGAAGCTACGCATAAGCTTGCTGAAAATACAGATTTTGATTATTGTGACGGTTGCTTTACCGGTAAATATCCTATTGAAGTTCCAAAGGAACAGCCAAAGGATAAGTTTGAAGAAAAGCTGAATAAATTTTCAGCATATTATCAGGTTCTTGACTAATCTTGGAGAGGTTAATTATGAGTGACAGATTAAATTCAATTCTGTCAAAGCTTGTAACATCTATTGAGGGCGTTAAAGATGAAAAGGAAATGCTGCTGAGACTTATAATAGGCTTGGCAGTATTTTTGTTACTTGCTTTGTTTAGAAAACAGATTTCAAAAGCTATCGTTTGGCTTTGCACAAAAACTATTGCAAGAAAAAGTGATGTTGCACAAAGGGCGCTTGTTGACGCACTCTCTGTTCCGCTTTCGTTTTTTATTTTTGTATTCGGTATTTATATTTCTACCGAAATTATTGCGCCGAGCGGTGAAATTCGCAATCCCGTTTTGCTTATCTTTAAACTCGGTGTGATTTTTTCTATATCTTGGTTTTTAATAAATTTCATAAACAGCGATTTTTCATTTGTACTCAGCGATGATGATTCCAAAACTAAAAAAACAGCGGTGAATTTTATTGAAATTGACGAATTGCATAATCGCCGTGAAAATAAAGACAAAAAAGTCCAGTAAAATCAAGGGTTTTGTGAAATTTCACAATATGAAATTTGTTGATTGTTGATAAGCGATGTTTTATAGTAAAGCCACAAGGTTTTGAAAAACCGAAAGAACCACCCATCAGGTAACTTGTACTTACCTGACCGGGGAAAACAAAAAAAAGGAGAACATGAAATGAAGAAGTACATTGCACTCATTCTCACGCTCTGCATGGCCTTCGCACTGTGCGCATGCGGCCAGTCCGCAGCCCCCGCTGCGACCGAGGCCCCCGCTGCGACCGAGGCACCCGCTGCCGCAGACACCGCTCCCGCTGCAGAACCCGTCGTCCTGCGCGTCGCCGTTTCCGAGGCTCCCGAGTCCAACCTCGCAAAGTGCCTTGAGATGGTGAAGTCCGGCGTTGAGACCCGTACCAATGGCCGCGTTATCATCGAGCCCCACTACGCAAACGAGCTCGGCTCCATCGCCGACTGCATCGAGCAGATCTCCCTCGGCGGCAACATTGTCTCCGAGACCTCCGCTTCCTCCTGGGCTCCCTACGGCTGCGCTGACATGACCGCTATGGATGCCATGTTCGCATTCGCTTCCACCGATGAGATTGAGAAGTTCGGCGAGTCCGACATGTGGAAGGCTATGGTCGCTGAGCTTGAAGAGAACGGCGGCATCCACATGATCTGCATGAACTGGGCTGCTGCTCCCCGCGTGATTCTCTCCACCAAGCCCATCAACTCCGTTGATGACATCAAGGGCCTGCTCGTCCGCGTTCCCACCAACACCTACGCTGCATGGTTCGATGCACTGGGCGCTTCCCCCGTTTCCGGCATCCCCTTCGCTGAAGTCTCCCCCAATATCGAGTCCGGCGTTATCGAGGCTGCCGAAGCTCCCTTCGCCACCCTCTCCGACTACTCCGTGCAGGAAGTCGCAAAGTACGCTTACTGCTCCAACCACACCTATGCTACCGGCTGCGCTGGCACCTCTGTCGCCATCTGGAATCTCCTCACTGAGGAAGAGCAGCAGATCGTGACCGAAGAGTTCACCAACGGCGGCAAGGAGTACACCAAGATCTCCGCTGCGACCAATGCCGAGTACATTGAGAAGTTCAAAGAAGCTGGCGTTACCATCGTTGAGCCCTCCGAGGCTGACGTTGTCGCCATGCAGGAAGCCGCCGCAAAGGCCGCTGTCACTCTTGGCCTCCGTGACGGTGTTCTCGACGAGATCGCCGCTGCAAGCAAATAAGCCTGCACAAAACTTAACACACCCATAAAGGGGAAGGGTTCGTCCCTTCCCCATCTTAATAGCAGGCTATGCTAATTTTCTTAACGGCAAAAGCGGCAGAGCCTTGCTTCGATACTTGTACACAGAGGTGAGACAGTGAAAAAAGTATTAAATAGTCTCAAATGGTTTGCTCTCCATATCGAGGAGATAATAGCCGTCATCGGCATTGCCGTCATGCTCTGCGCGGCGGTTGCGCCGCTGGGGCTGCTGACCACGCTGGCGCTTCCGCGCTTTCTGCCGATGGATTCGCTGGTGATGGCGCTGACGAATTTTCTCTGCGGCGTGGGCGTCGTGGTGCTTTACACCGT
>OGXX01001501.1_pt1 | contig 23491 bp, 23 predicted proteins | sample 1576301 | NCBI WGS metagenome assembly OGXX01 (sample SAMEA3541469, study PRJEB24748) | human gut metagenome | biome: human gut; feature: human-associated habitat; material: faeces | place: China | collected 2012
TCAACCAGTTCTCCGCATCGCCCACGGGCACGGAATTCGCCGGAGCCACCCTGTACATCCTGCCGGCGCTGTTTGTGTATCTCTATTTCCAGAAGGACATTCTGGACGGCATTCAGCTCAGCGAACTGAAATAACAAAACCGAGAGGGTTGTGTTTTATGAAGGCTAAGAAAATTGCGATCAAGGGACTCATCGCCGTGGCGGCGCTGGTGGCCGTGTGCATGTTCTTTTCCGGCACCATTCGCACCATCGCCACCGCCAAGGTGAAAATGACCCAGCCCCGCTCCGGAAAGCTCACCCAATCGGTGGAGCTGAAAAGCACGCTGGAATTCTCCGTCAATAACGACGTGGTGCTGCCCGACGCGCTGGATGTGAACATTGAAGTCAAGCGCGTCAAGGCCGAGGTGGGCTATCAGGTGAAAAAGGGCGACGTGATCTTCACCGGCGCTGTGGCGGATTTTGATAAAACCATGCAGCAGTACCGGGATTCCTATAACGAAGCTCAGGCGGCCCTGAACGCCCTGGAGGACAAGGGCATCCGCCTGACCATCCTCTGCTCCTGCGGCTGCCGTTGGCTGCTGCTGGTCTACCACCAGTCGATGCTCGCAGCACAGCTCAAACAGCCTGCTGTCATCCGTCTGCTGGCACAGGCAGGCTATCCGGTGGATGCACCCTTCTCTTTGGAGCAGCTGCTGCGGTGTTTAAGCCGCCGTCTGCGCCAATCGGAGGGCTTCCCGCATGAGATTGGGGTCTTTCTGGGTTACCCGCTGGAGGATGTCATCGGATTTTGCCGCCATAAAGGCGAAGGCTGCAAGCTGTGCGGATATTGGAAGGTGTACGGCGACGTGGACCATGCAAAACGGTGCTTTGCCGCCTTTGACCGCTGCCGCGATGCACTGTACGCCCGCCTGCTGTCCGGTTCCCCTCTGGAACAGCTGGTGTCCGCTCCCGAATTTGCTGCCTGAATGACTTTTTAGAAACGATATTTTTTACAGGAGGTTTTGTCGATGAATCGAATTGCTGTAATCTACTGGTCTGGAACCGGAAACACCCAAATGATGGCAGAGGCTGTTGCACAGGGCGCCAAGGATGCCGGAGCCGAGGTAACCTTGCTGTCGGTATCGGACACCGATGCTGCCGCTGCCTCCTCCTATGATGCGCTGGCGCTGGGCTGCCCGGCTATGGGTGGAGAGGTGCTGGAGGAATCGGAATTTGAGCCTTTCTTTTCTGAATTGGAAGGCAAGCTGTCCGGCAAGAAGGTCGCGCTGTTCGGCTCCTATGACTGGGGAGATGGACAGTGGATGCGGGACTGGCAGCAGCGCACCGAAGCAGCGGGCGCAAAATTGGCTGCTGCCGAAGGCTTGATCGTCCACCTCACACCAGAGGCAGCGGACTTAGAGCAATGTGCTGCACTGGGAAAAAGCCTGGCAGAATAATCGAGAATTTTCATTCGGCTCCCCCTTGCCGGATGAAAACCAAACCACCAACTGCTTCTTTTTAATTTGAATGCTCTCTTTTCAAATTTCTCTCTTACCAAAATTTCCCTCAAAACAAACGCGGAGTCTTTTGTACAAAAGACTCCGCGTTTGTTTGTTGATTCGTATCAGAAACGGTTGAGCGTTTTAGTAAGCATTGTCCAGTATCTCCAAAATGTCCTGTTTACCGGCAGCCTTTGGGTTGACCAGCAGGGCGCCGTCCTCCAGCGCCTTCTGTGCAATTTTGGAAAAGTCCTGTCGATGCACCTGAGCATCCCGCAGCCGGGCGGGAATCCCTGTTTTCTGGTGCAGGTGGACCAGCATCTCCTCGATTGCCTTCACCAGCGCCTCTCCGCGCTTTTTCTCCGGGATGTGCGCATAGTACTCGGTCCCGCAAAAGGCAGCCAACAGCTGCGCATACTGCGGCTGAAGACAGTCCATCTGCCAGCGCATCACCCAAGGCAGCAGCAGTCCCACCGCCTCGCCGTGCGGTACCGAGCAGACCGCGCCCAGCGCGTGCCCGATGGCGTGTACCAAACCGACCATCGAATTGGAAAATGCCATCCCAGCCATTGCCGATGCGCAAGCCATCGCCAGGCGATATTCCTGCGAATCCGGCTGCCGCACCGCAGCAATCAGGTTTTTTCCAATCATCTCGACGGCGGTGCTGGCGTAAGCGTCGGACAACGGATTTTTCTGGCGGCAGGTGTAGGCTTCCATCGCGTGCACCAAAGCGTCCATCCCGCAGGCAGCCGTCTGTCTGGGCGGCAGCTTTTCGGTACAGCGCGGGTCCAGCACCGCTACATCTGGCAGAAACCGGTCGGACACAATTTCCTGCTTGCACCCGTTTTTTTCGTCCATGACCACCGCGACCGCCGTACACTCCGAGCCGGTTCCCGAGGTGGTGGGCACCATGATAAACGGAATCACCCGCTGCGCACGGCTCATCCACTCGCTGCCCAACAGCCGACGCAAAGCGGTCTGCTCCTGCTCCAGCAGCACTCGCACCGCCTTGGCTGTATCCAGCACCGAGCCGCCGCCGATGGCAACCACTCCGTCACAGCCCTCTTCCCGCGCGTGCGCAGCCAGTCGCTCGACCAGCTCGAAGGAAGAATCCTGTGGGATGCCGCTTTCCAGCACCATCGGCATCGGTTCTCCCATCATCTGCAAAATCCCCTGTTGCAGCATCGTACCGCTGACCAGCATCAGCGGCTTTTTCACCCGCAGCCTGCCCAGCTCATACGGGATGTTTTCCAGCGACCACTGCCCGCACAGCAGCTTGACCGGGTTATAGAATTCAAAATATTCCGGCAGCATCTATCCTTCCTCCTCTGCGCTTTGCGCCCGTCTTTTCTTCAGATGGAGCATCCGCACCCACACCCGCCAACGCCGGCAGGGAAGTTCCTGGTCCTCCGGCAGCAGCTGTCTTGCCATTGTTCGCGGAAAAAGATAGCCTTCCACCCGCTGGATGGCGCGCAGAAAGCGCATCGCCTGACCGATTTCTCCGCGGATGATGAGATCGTGTCTGGCATACGCCTGCTCGGCAGAGAGCTGTCCGGTCACCATCCGAAAGGCAGCCTCCACACTTTTAAAGCGAATCTCCAGCATCTGCCGGCGGTCATACTCTCCGGCAGAAAAATGCTTTGCCAGCGCAGTTGCCGGAGGCAGCGGAATCTTCTGGCTTGCCGCAGCCACCGTTTCGTGCGCGCGATACAGCCCTGTGCGGCGGTTTTGCAGCACGACCGGATGGCGGCTGCCGTACACACCCAGCACAAAGATGAAGTCCTCGGGAAAACCGTCAAACAACTCCCGCCCCGGTTCGTCCACGCTGCGGCAGACCTTCAGTCCCCGCGCCAAAACAGAAAGGACCAGTGCAACCGTCTTTTTTTGAAAGGAGCGGCGCATCAAAATTTCCTCCTGCTGCTGTTCCATCGGTCTTTCCCTCCTTCTATCCTGCTTCTAAACTGCGACCGCTCCCGCATAGGATAGAGCATCCACATCCATACGCAGGAGGTGTCTTATGCGTTTTATCTCTTTCTTTCTTAAACCCACCCGCCGCAAACGGGCAGTTTCCATTGCGGCAATCACCGCAGCGGCTGTTGTGGCAGCCATAGCGCTCATCCTTTGGCTGCTGCCAAAACCCGAAGCGCCGCACCGCTTGCAGGGCAGCTGGCAGTGCGACGGATTTTTCCTGACAGCCGATGCGCAGAACCTGTGCTTAAACGGGTTGTGCTTTGTCTACGAGCTGCTGGAGCCGCCGGAGGAAAACCCGCGGGCGGACTGTCCGCAGCTCTTTGTGCTGGATGCCGGCTCGATGGGTGTCCTGCGCGGCGAATATTACTTTGAAGATCATCAGCTGCATCTGTCGGTGGACGGGCAGGAAAAAATTTTTTCTCCGGTTATCGCTCCTCCTGCTGCGCAGGTGATACTTCCACAATCTCCGACGACTGTGCCGTCTGCAAAAAACGGAGCTTCTGTGCAGAGGAACCATGGATAAAGCTGTCCACCGAATAGCTGATGAGGATACGCTGGTAGCCGGTGCAGTCAAACTGCTCAAGCTGCTGCTGGGTCATCTGCGCGGGGTCCAAAAAGCGAATCTCGGAATAATGCGCTGCCAAAAACGGAAGCACCGGCAGGATGCTGTCGTCCCCGACGATGAGCAGGGTGTTCTTGTTGCGCAGATTGCTGCGAATGGTGATGTCGCCGGTGTTTCCGCCCAGCAGCACCTGTGTCGGCTCGCCCAGCTGCATCATCTGCTGCGGGTACAGCGAATCGTAGCTGTACGAATAGCCCTCGTTGTGTGTAACGGTGTAGGTGCGGTTGTTCTTCTGATAGCGATAGAGTGCGATGACATCCGGCGAAATCTCCTGATAGGTCGAGCGCCGGTAGGTCGGTCCATAGTAGTTGTGGGTAACATACTGGATATCAAAATCCTCCTGCGGCTTCGGGGTATTGTCCAGCCGCTGCGCCAGCACCTCATAGACACTGTATCCGCCCAGCGCTGTCAGCGATGGGGAGGTCTTGTAGTACAAATCCTCCTCAAATTTTGCAAACAGCGCCGGATAAACGTCCACGACGGTCGCCTTACCGAGCAGGTGGTTATAGGTCTGTTCGATGAACTGCTTTTGGTTGAACAGCGGGACGCCGGCGGGCAGCTCATTTTGTTTGATGGCGCACTTGGTAGGCAGCAGCATAAAGTAAGTCGGAATCCGGCTGGACTGGCTGAACTGGGTCAGCGTCTGGATATTCTGTTCGGTCTGCCTTTGGTTGGGCTGACCGATGTCCTCAATCAAAATGTCGTCGCCGACGAAGATTCCGTCGAACTCCTTGGCTCCTCCTGCCATCTTCAGCTGCACCGCCAGTTCGGAAAGCTGCCGGGAAAAGGGCGCGAACCTGGCCTGCGACAGTGTGATCTGCCAGGAGACCCCGGACGACGAAGCCCTGAGCGCCTGCCGCAGCCTGGGCGAAGCACTGGCGTAAACATTACCACGCTGTATTAACGGATGCCAAATCGCAAAAATACCTCCTAATCCGATTTCCTCAATCTGTATTGCACACACATCCTTCAAACTGTACCGCGATTAGGCAGCCGACAGATAATCCCCCCAAGGCCTATCGAAAGCTGTCAGAACGTGCAGGCGCGCGTTTGCCTTCCAAATCCCCCTTGGAATACGATCCGGTATTCCCGTGAGAAATGGCTTACCAAGGGCAAACAGCCGCAGCCGAACCGTTCTGCCAGCTTTCGGATACGGCCGGTAACGGCACAGCCGTAAAAAAGCACGCCGAAGGCGGGGCTGGAAAATGAAAAGAGAGGCATTCTTTGCGGAATGCCTCTCTTTTGCTATGAAAGCGCCCCCCAAAAGGGCGCAAAACAGCCCCCACCGTTTGATATGTTTCCCCCCAATACTGTACCCCCAGTATTGGGAGGATATATTAATGTGGTTACAGGGGGAAGAAACGACAGGAAGCTTGTAGAAGTTGCAAACTGCCCTTCTTGTGCCGTCCCTTTAAGGTTATATTAACTTTTCAAAAAATCCTTGACTTTTCTGTCTACAGGTAGTAGAGTATAATTGTCTACTGACAGTAGAGCAAAGGAGGCAACTCATATGGCGGAATATAAGCTGGGTGAGATCGAGACCATTTTTGCGGATATTATCTGGGATAATGAGCCTGTCACTTCTCGCCGCTTGACGGAACTGGCGGAGGAACGCCTGAACTGGAAACGAACCACGACATACACGATTCTGAAAAGGCTTTGTGATCGGGAGCTGTTCCGGAATAAGGATGGCAAGGTAACATCTCTGGTCAGCCGGGAGGAATTCTATGCACGTCAGAGTGAAATATTTGTGGATGAGACATTTCACGGTTCTTTGCCTGCGTTCTTAGCCGCATTTGGCAGCCGCAAAAAGCTGTCTGACGGCGAAATCGACGAACTGCAAAAGGTCATTGATTCCATGCGGGAGGATTCCCATGCGTAATCTGTTTTCTCAAGTGCTGAATATGAGTATGACGGGCAGCATCGTCATTCTGCTGGTCATGCTGGCCAGACTCATGCTGAAACGATCTCCAAAGATTTTTTCTTATGCACTCTGGTTGGTGGTTTTGTTCCGGCTTCTGTGCCCGGTGGCATTTACGGCACCCGTTTCCGTTCTGAATGCGTTGGAACCGGAAATTCGGGAGACATCAGGCGCAGCCAGCGTGGTTTATTTTCTTCCTGCCGAAGCTGATCAGAATTCCGATTTCACGTTTGTTCCGGCTGAAAATCAGTCGGGGGCGGAACTTGCGCAGGTAGGGGAGCCGGAGCATACCGGATCGGATATTATGGCAATCGTTCCTTATGTCTTGATCGCCGGAACCGGCAGCATGATTCTTTACAGCATCGTGCAGTATATCCGTCTGAGACGGAAACTGGTAGGCGCTGTGGCTTACACAGGAAACGTTTATTGTGCCGATTATATTGACACGCCATTTGTTATGGGCATCTTCGCCCCCAAAATCTATTTGCCCTCCGATATCCCAACACAAGAACAAAAGTATATCATTGCTCATGAGCGGCATCATATCCGCCGCTGTGACCATATCATCAAGCTGCTGGCATATTGTGCCTTGTGCATCCACTGGTTTAATCCTCTGGCGTGGGCCGCATTCATTCTGGCCGGCAAAGATATGGAGATGAGCTGTGATGAGGCAGTGATCCGGGAAATGGGACCTCAAATCAGGGCGGACTATTCCGCTTCCCTGCTGAGGCTTGCAACCCATAAAAAGATGATTGCCGGCATGCCCCTGGCCTTTGGCGAGGGTGATACGAAAGGTCGCATTATGAATATGGCGAAATGGAAGAAGCCCAAGTTATGGGTAAGCCTGATTTGTGTATTGCTGTGCGCCGCTGTTTTGGTAGCTTGCGCAGTCAACCCCCAAACGTCAGACGCCATCGACGACACCCCTACCGATGGCTCTACAACACCTACCGAAGAGCGTACAGCTGCTACTGACGGTTCTGCTGTCGTTACAGATACGAGGCTGGTTCAGTATGGGGCATTGAAGATGCTGCTGCCTTCCGGCATGGAAGCAGCGGACGAAGCCGGCAGCATCACATTGACTGTGGATGCCAAGACTGTCGGTGGTATTGCTCTGCGGCATCAGAAGCAGGCAAACAGCCCAGACACATTCTCTGCGGATTGGATGGCTGAAATCGGTGTTCCGGAAGCTTCTGATGCCGCCATGAGCTATATGAGCGGCAGTTCAAAATACGCAGATTACGAGATCATGTATTTCCCGGATATTCCGGTAAATCGGGACGCTAACGGCAATATCATTGCGGATGAGCAGGGAACATATGTACTGGAGAATGAAGTGACACACTATTTCTTTGTCAATGGTACAGATGTCTGTGATATTTGGTTCTACAACAATCAAATTCCGGATATTATGCGGGAAAATGTTCTGAAAACCTGTGTTTTGGAAGGCATTACGGATATTGCGGTTACGCAGACTGCATTGAACGAGGAAAAGGAAGCTTTGCAGCAGTGCCGTTCCGTTCTGGAACAGATCCAAAGCAGCGACACCTGCAAGATTGAAACAAAGCAGGAGAATGGGCCGGGTGCGCTGAACGATACTACGCTCTGCACTGACTGGATTCATGGTAAAGACCGGCTGCGTATCAGCATTATTCCGGAAAGCGGCGGCGCCTCAATGTTTGGTGGCTTGCTTGTAGATGGGAAACAATATGACTGTGATTCCGCACAGCAGTGGCGGGAAAGCTCTTGGTGGGAATGGACTGATCCATGGCTGGTAAGCTTTCAGTGGGATGATTCTGTTGTTGCCTATATGGATACGCTCGAAGACGAAAGCGGAATCACGGTAATGCTGCGGATCGACCAGCCTTTTGCCGAAGGTGAAAACGAACAGCCCCATTATTTCGTAAATTTCAATTTTGATACGGATGGCGCTTTCAGGAACGTCTATGTGCAGACCAATCTTTTCATGAATTATTCCACTTCAAGAACAGAATCTGTTGTATCGCTTGATTCTGAGTTGATTGAAGCGGAGATTCAGAAGGAATATCAGAAAGCGATCGGATAGCAGTCAAAATATATCAGACGCAGCTTCCATACGGAGGCTGCGCCTACGCTAAAGACCCCCTGCCTTCGTTTGCTGAAAGCAGGGGGTCTTTGACAGAATGACAAAAAAGCACGCTGAAAAGCGTGCTTTTTTGTGGCGACCCGGAACGGACTCGAACCGTCGACCTCCAGCGTGACAGGCTGGCGTGCTAACCGACTGCACCACCGGGCCACAGAACAGGAATGATTGTATCAGAAAATATTGGATTTGTAAAGAGAAAATTTCATTATTTGAGGCGGGGTTCCCGGAAACGACCGGTTTCGTTTCCGGGGTTGCTTTCTTTTGATGGGTGTGGTATGATAGCAAAAAGTATATTTTCTTGGAATTGTGTCATATTTTGCATAGAGGACGTGTATTATCAATGAGAAAGCTGAGCCGCAGCGCGTATGAGGACACTAAGGGACTTGTCCGGGCGGCGGAAACGCTGCTGGAAGTAGTGGTCATGACCCTGCTGTATTACGGCGCGTTCCGCAAGGGATACGAAATCGAACATTTTGCGTACAAGGGCAAATATGTGCTGATGGGCGTCTATGCGGCGCTGCTGTACGTCATGTTCCTGAACTCCGACTGCACCCTGTTCGGGCAGCTCCACAGGCTCGATCTGATCATCGGACAGGTCATCTCCCTGTTTGTGGTGAATTTTCTCACGTATTTCCAGCTGTGCCTGATCGCCAATGCCATGATTCCCGTGGGGCCGATGCTGCTGCTGCTCCTGGCGGAGATCGTCGTGGCGGTGGTGCTGATTTATGTGTACACGGAGCTGTATTATAAGCTGTATGCCCCACACGATATGCTGCTGGTGTACGGCAACAAGCGGGGCATCGGGCTGAAGATCAAGATGGACTCCCGCCGGGATAAATATAATGTCAGCAAGCTGATGAGCATTGACGAGGGGTTGGAGGCAGTGTGCCAGGAGACCCGCAGGCACGACGCGGTCATCCTCACGGACATTCCCGCCCAGATCCGCAACGATATCCTGAAATATTGCTACCGCTACCGCATCCGTACCTACGTCGCCCCCAAACTCACGGACATCATGCTCCGGGGGGCGAAGAACAATACCCTGTTCGACACCCCGCTGCTCATGGTGAAGGGCACCGGCCTGACCCCCATGCAGCGCATCATCAAGCGTGCCATGGATCTGGTGCTCTGCGGCATTGCCATGATTCCCGCCGCGCCGGTCATGCTCATTATCGCAGCTGCTATTAAAATCGAGGATGGCGGCCCGGTGTTCTACAAGCAGAAACGGATGACCCGGGGCGGGCGGGAATTTGAGATACTCAAGTTCCGCAGCATGATCGTGGACGCGGAAAAATACGCCGGCGCGGTGCTGGCCTCGGAGGACGACCCCAGAATCACGAAGGTGGGCAAGGTCATCCGTGCCGCCCGTCTGGACGAGCTGCCTCAGCTGATCAACATTTTGAAAGGTGACATGAGCATCGTCGGCCCCCGGCCGGAGAGAAAGTGCCTCGCGGACGAGATTTCCAAGGAAATTCCGGAATTCTGCTACCGTCTGAAGGTGCGGGGCGGCCTGACGGGCTATGCCCAGATCTACGGAAAATACAACACCAGCGCCTACGACAAGCTGCGTCTGGACATGATGTATATTGAAAACTATTCGCCGCTGCTGGACATCCGGCTGATCATCCTGACGCTGCGGATCATTTTCAGCAAGGACAGCACCGAGGGCATTGACGTGGCGATGGAGAACCAACGGCGGGCGGACGAGCTCTGGCGGGAACTGGACGAGGAGAACGAAGAGAAGGAAAAAGGAGGTGCGGAATGAGCAGAGGTCGTAAACGCAACAGCATCCCAAGAATCGCGTTCGTGGGACTGGCCATTATCATTCAGATCGCATGGCTGATTGTCATGGCGGTGAAGCTGAACGCCCACTCCGCTTGGATATCCGCGTGCGTCAACCTGTTGAGCATCGTGGTGGTGCTTCGCCTGTACGGCAGACACACTTCTACTGCCATGAAAATGCCGTGGATCATGCTGATTCTGGCGGCTCCGGTGATGGGCCTGAGCCTGTTTCTGCTGTTCGACATTCTGGGCGACCCGGGCAGGGCGGGGAAGCGTATCCGCCGCTTCCGGGAGAAAATAGAGGGCAGCCTCCCTCAGGACGAGGCAGTTCTGGCGCGGCTGGAATCGGAAAACCGCGCCGCCGGCAACCAGTTTCACTATCTTTCCGTCCATGAAAACTGGCCTGTGTACGAAAATACCAGCGTCCGCTATCTGGGCGACGGGGCGGAAACGCTGGAGGCCATGAAAGCGGATCTGGAAAAGGCCGAGAAATTCATCTTCATGGAATATTTCATCGTGGCGGACAATTCGGCCTTTCAGGAGATACGGGAAATTTTGGTACGCAAGGCGCGTCAGGGGGTCGAGGTGCGGCTGATGTACGACGACATCGGCAGCCTTGGCTTTGTGAACATGCGCTTTGCCAGAGGGCTGAGCGAGGACGGCATCCGCTGCAGGGTGTTCAACCCCGCTGTGCCGGTGGTCAATCTGTTTCTGAACCACCGGGATCACCGGAAAACCACGGTCATCGACGGCAAGGTGGGCTATATCGGCGGCTACAACCTTTCGGACGAATACTTTGGCCGCGCCCAGCCCTACGGGGTGTGGAAGGACACCGGCCTTCGGCTGGAGGGCGAGGCGGTCCGGAGCCTGACGGCGTCGTTTTTTGAGCTGTGGAACGTGACGACCAAGGAAGACGAGGACTTCGCACGCTACCTCAACATCTGTCACAAGGTAACGTCGGAGGGGTTCGTGCAGCCCTTCAACGATAACCCGCTGTCGGAGGAGCGCACGGCGGAAAATGTCTATCTGAATCTGATCGCTCAGGCGGAAAAGACGCTGTATATCACTACACCGTACCTGATCATCACCGACGAAATGAGCCGGGCGCTGCGCCTTGCGGCCAAACGGGGTGTGGACGTGCGGATCATTACGCCGGGAATTCCGGACAAAAAAGTGGTATTTGCCATCACCCGCTCCTATTATTCCGGCCTTGCCCGGCAGGGCGTGCGGATTTTTGAGTATACGCCGGGCTTCTGCCATGCAAAACAGTGCCTGTGCGACGGGAAGATCGCCTCCATAGGCAGCTCGAACTTTGACTACCGGAGCCTGTATCACCATTTCGAGAACGACGTTCTGCTCTACGGCTGTGACGCGATTGGCGACATGGCGCGGGATTTTGACGTGTTGTTCTCCCAATGCAGCGAGGTCACTCAGCGATACAGCACCGGAAGCGGGGCAATTCTGCGGATTTGGCAGTGCATTCTTCGGCTGTTTGCGCCGCTGGTCTAAGAATAACGGAAAAAAGCAAGAGTTTTTGTGGAGCGTATCGGCAAAGATGCGCTCCATTTCTCGTTTCGTGGTACAATCCCTTGGCTCTCCCTCCGGGAGAGCTGTCACCGAAGGTGACTGAGAGGGTATTGCAGCCTGTTTTCCCCTCTCCGTCTTCGCTTCGCTCAGCCACCTCTCCCAAAGGGAGAGGCAAGGGGTGCTGGCATTAACAGGCACAGCAGGTTATCCTGCTGTGCCTGTTTTGGTATGTCAGCGAATCAGTACTTGGGATTGGGGCCCCACTGGTTGTCGCCGGTGCTGTCCTGGCAGAACCAGACGAGCAGGATGATCGAACCTACCAGAGGAATCAAAACAAACAGATAATATGTGCCGGGCTTGCCGATGTCGTGCAGACGGCGGACACCGAGAGCAATCGAGGGAACCAGAATGGCAAGCGTCCAGAGCCATGCGTAGTTCTTCAAAATAGCACTGGCAACCATACCGGCAAGGGCGCAAAACAGCGCAGCCCACCAATACTCGCTTCTTCTGGAACGGGTGTTGAAGTCCGCGTACTTGGTGAAGAACATCTTGATGGCATCAATGAAGCCGACGGAAGGCTTCGGCTCCCGGCCATTGGTGTAGGCGACGTACCCGCTCTTGACCTGCTGTGCGCTGTAGCCGTCATCGACCTGCCGCGCGCCGCACCCGTCGCAGAACTGTGCGCCGTCGGGCAGCTGCTTGCCGCAATTCTTACAATACATAAATATCTCTCCTCTTTACATTTATTTTAGCGGGCTTTCCCGCAGTGGTACGTAGTTTATCCCTTCACGCTGCCGTCCGGGTTGAACAGGGGCAGCTTTTCCAGATAGACGAGGTCGGAACGCTCCTGCGCGTCGCCCTCAGCCAGGACGGCCATGCGTCCGCAGATGATGCCGCCCGCTTCCTCTACCAGCGTTTCCAGCGCCTTCAGGCTCTCGCCGGTGGAGATCACGTCGTCCACGATGAGGATGCGCTTGCCCTTCATCAGTGCGGCGTCCGCACCGTCCAGATACAGCTTCTGCTCCTTGGCGGTGGTGATGGAATGCACAGAAACGCTGAAAATGTCCCGCATGTACAGCTTGGGGGCTTTCCGCGCCAGGATGTACTTCTTGTCCCCGGCCTGACGGGCCATCTCGTGGGCCAGAGGAATGCCCTTGGCCTCCGCGGTGATGATGTAGTCATATTCCGGCGCGCGCTTCAGCAGCTCCCGGGCGCAGGCCACGGTCAGCTCCTGATCGCCGAAGATCACAAATCCGGCAATGGACAGAGAATCGTTTACCGGGCAGATGGGCAGATCCCGCTCAAGGCCCGCAATGTTCATATGATAATACATAGAATTTCCGCTCCTTCTTTTCTGGAAATAATCCTGAATTTATTATAACGCCCCAGTGAAAAAAGTCAAGGGAAACGCGGCGCAATTCGACAAACGCTTTTCACAGGCTTTTCTTAGGGTCTATCTGAAAACCGGAAATATGACCAACAGCGAGGGATTTTTCGCCTGATGAAGTCATTTTTCCGCAGGAATACTTTGTGTATTGCAAGGAAAAATGGTGCACAGCAGGCGGAAAAGACCCGCTGTTTGGGCGTGTTAACGGTTTTCAGATAGACCCTAAATAAAATGATGAAATCATTTTATGAAGAAATAGTATTATACGGCTGCGCTGGTAAAATATCCTATGCACGGTTTTTCCAAAAAGCTACACAATTTCAAAATTTGTGACCTTCAATGACAGAATGCGCCGTTCTTTGTAGAGAATCTCGGCGTCTTCCGGGCAATCGTCCTCCCCCAGCCAGATGTCCAGATGAAGCGCGTCGTCCTCGTAGCTGTCGTCAATACTCAGCCGCAGACGCCCGCCGTCCATCCCGGCGGAGGTGATATAGCCGCTTCGCAAGGTTTTCATGAGTATCCACGGGGCGCTGACGGGGGTCAGCTGTTCCTCCGCCATCAGATCGAATTGCAGCGCCGTGTCGTCAAAGGTCAGCTTCCCCCCGGCGTCGGATACCTTGCCGGTGATGCCCGTGATGGTCTCAGGCGCGGTGACGGCAAAAGTCAAATTGCCCTGAGGATCGCACTGGCAGTCCATGGAAAAGGTGTACACTTTGTCTGAGTAGTCCGCCGTAATTTCGCAGGAAAAACGGCATTCGGAAGCCTTCAGCAGCTCCGAGCGGAGGTCAAGCCCCCGCTGCATCTCCTTTGACCCGCCGGAACACCCGGTGAGAAATACAAGCACCGCCACAGCCGCCGCGAATTTTTTCAAAGAAACCCCGCCTTATTTCATAAGTCGCGGAAGCGCGCTGAGCATGTCCGTGGGCAGCATCCCATACTGCCCCAGCTCCGCCGCGCACCGGTCCCCCGCCGCGCCGTGGAGCCACGCCCCGCAGGCGGCGGCTTCCAGCGGCGGCAATCCTGCCCCCAGCAGCGCCGTAATGCCCCCCGCCAGCACGTCCCCGCTGCCCCCGACGGCCATGCCGGGATTCCCGGTGGGGTTAAGATAGCCGTTCGTGCCGTCGGTGATGCAGGTCTCGTGACCCTTCAGCAGGACAACGCATCCCAGTTCTTCGGCAAGAGCAGCAGCCGCAGCCATGCGGTCTTCCCCGATGATGCCGCCAAGGCGGGCAAATTCCCCGTCATGGGGCGTCAGGATGGTGGGCGATTTCCTTCCGCGCAGTAAATCTCTATGCGCCCGCAGAACATTTATGCCATCGGCGTCCACAACTACCGGGCATTCCGCTTTTTCCAGCACCGCCCTGACCACCGCCAGCGTTCCCTCGGACTGCCCCAGACCGGGGCCGACCAGCACGGCGTCCATCTGGGGAAGTCGTGTAAGAATTTCCGGCACGGCATCGGCGCTGAGCCTGCCGCCCGCGTCGGGCAGGGGAAAAATCACCGGCTCATTGAGTTTCACCGCTTCAATGCCGTAGATGCTCTCAGGCACCCCCAGAAACACCAGTCCCGCGCCTGAGCGCAACGCTCCCATGGCGGCAAAAAACGCCGCCCCCGTATAGCCCCGGCTGCCGCACAGCAGCAGGAGCTTGCCGAAATTCCCCTTGTGTCCCCATGGATTCCGGTCAGGCAGGAGGGACAAAACCAACTCGTGATTCAGCCGTCTTATCATGGTCTTACAGGCCGTACAGCTTCGTGTACTTTTCCGTCAGGTAGTCGGTATAATACTTTGCGTCGAACTTGCCGCACACGGATTCAAACAGCTCGCCGGGCTTCTTGAAGCTGGCATAGCGGTGGATATGGCTTCTCAGCCAGTCCGTGACCTTGCTCAGGTCACCCTTTGCCACGTCCGGCCAGATGTCGCCGATTTCCTCCTGCATTTTGTGCAGCATCTGTGCGCCGTAGGCGCTGCCAAGGGCATAGGAGGGGAAGTAGCCGATGCTGCCGCCGCTCCAATGACTGTCCTGAAGGCAGCCCTCCCGGTCGCTGGGAACGTCCACGCCCAGATACTTTTTATACAGCCGCTTCCACTCCGCCGGAACGTCTTTGACCGCCAGCGTCCCACCGATCAGCTGCTTTTCGATCTCGTAGCGCACCATGATGTGCAGGCAGTAGGTCAGTTCGTCGGCTTCCGTCCGGATGAGAGACGGCTCCGCCTTGTTGATGGCGCGGTAGAACATATTCTCGTCCACATCGGCCAGCTGCTCCGGGAACAGCTCCTTCAGCTTCGGGAAAACGGCGTGGACATAGGCGGGACTTCTGCCGATGATGTTCTCATAGAACCGGCTCTGGCTCTCGTGAATGCCCATGGACACGCCGCCGGCGAGGGCGGTGTAATTGTAGCAGTCGTCCGCCCCCAGCTCATACAGGGCGTGGCCGCCTTCGTGAATGACGGAGAACATGGAGGAAACCAGATTGTCCTCAAAATAATGGGTGGTAATGCGCACATCCTTGTTGTTGAAATTGGTGGTGAAGGGATGCTCCGTCTCGGCGATGCCGCAGTGGGTGCGGTCAATGCCCATGACCTCCATGAGATAATCGGAGAGCTTTCTCTGAATCTCCACAGGATAATGGCGGTACAGGAAAGCGTCGTCGATCTGCTTCGTCGCCCGGATCTTCTCGATCAGGGGTACGATGGTCTGCCGGAGCTGGGCGAAGAAGGCGTCCAGCGTCTCCACGTTCATCCCCTCCTCGTATTCGTTCAGCAGTGCGTCGTAGGGCGCCATTTCCGGATGGTAATACCCGGCAAACTTCCGGTTATAGTCCACGATCTTTTCCAGATACGGGGCAAATGCGGCAAAATCGTCCTCCGGCTTCGCCTTGTGCCATACGCTCTCGGCGTCGTTAATCAGCACGGAATAGGCGACATATTCCTCCGCCGGGATACGGTGAATCTGGTCGTAGCTTTTGCGCAGAACCTCTACCTCCCGCTTTGTCTGGGCATCCAGCTCATCGGCGTGGGCTTCCAGATAGCTTAGAAGCTCGTCATTCTCATCGTTCACCAGCAGATCATAGGTGATCTGAGACATGACCTCCATGGTCTTGCCCCGCCCCTCCCATGTGTCGCTGGGCGCGGCGGTGGTGGCGTCCAGATACAGAACGCCCAAGGCGTGGTTATACGCCGCCTGGGTCTGTTCCAGCTTCTTGAGGGCTTCTCGCGCCTGCTGTACGGATTCATATTTCATGGCAATGCACTCCTTTGTTTTTTCGATACTCCAACCATATCACTCCCCCGCGCCTTCGTCAAGAGATTTCCCGTTTTGGGCGGGTTCCGTGAAAAAAATGCTTGCATATTTTAGCCGTATATGCTAATATGAGGGCGATACGGAAAAAGCGTTGAATGGGCTGCCTTGTGTTGGTTTGCGCTGTCAGAGAGAGCGGGATGGTGAGATCCGCTTGCGTGCAATGCCGGGCTTTCTCCCGGGAGCTGCCGCTTGAACGAAAAGTAGAGTTGGCCGCGTGACTGCGTTAACGGTCTTGGATGTGTCTGCATCCGAAAAGCGCGCCGTTTCGGCGAATTGCGGGTGGTACCGCGGAAGGAATGCCTTTCGTCCCGGTTTCGGGATGAAGGGTCTATTTTTTTGTAGTAAACCTTTTCAGGAGGAATCAGTATGAAAGAACAGTTAGAGCAAATCAAAGCCAATGCCCTGACAGCGCTGGAAGCTGCCGCCACCCCGGCGGCTCTGGAAGAGCTTCGTGTCAAGCTGCTGGGCAAGAAGGGCGAGCTGACCGCCGTCTTAAAGCAGATGGGCAAGCTCTCCGCTGAGGAGCGCCCCGTCATGGGTCAGCTGGCGAATTCCGTCCGGGCAAGCATCGAGCAGGAGCTGGAAAAGCGGAAGGCCGACATCCACGCCGCCGCGCTGGAAGCCAAGCTGGCTTCCGAAGCCATCGACGTGACCATCCCCGGCAAGGCCGTATCCATCGGCCATCAGCACCCCATGAATCAGGTGCTGCAGACCATCAAGGACATCTTTGTAGGTCTGGGCTATCAGGTGGTGGACGGCCCCGAGGTGGAGCTGGCAGACTACAACTTCACCCGGCTGAACATTGAGGAAGGCCACCCCTCCCGCGACCGCTCCGATACCTTCTATTTCACCGATGACGACAGCGTCCTGCTCCGCACCCAGACCAGCCCCATGCAGATCCGCTACATGGAGAAGCACAAGCCCCCGCTGTGCATGCTGGCTCCCGGCCGCGTGTTCCGCAAGGACGAGGCCGACGCGACCCACTCCCCCATGTTCCATCAGATCGAGGGTCTGGTGGTGGCGGAGAACATCACCATGGGCGACCTGAAGGGCGCACTGACCACCATCATGCGGAAAATCTACGGCGAGGACGCCGTGATGCGGTTCCGTCCCCATCACTTTCCCTTCACCGAGCCGAGCTGTGAAATGGACATGCAGTGCCACAAGTGCCACGGCACCGGCGAGATCGACGGTCAGGTCTGCTCCACCTGCCACGGCGAGGGCTGGATTGAGCTGCTGGGCGCGGGTATGGTACACCCCAAGGTTCTGGAGAACTGCGGCATCGACCCCGAAAAATATTCCGGCTTTGCCTTTGGCATGGGTCTGGAGCGTATGGCCATGGGCCGCATGAAGATCAACGACCTGAGACTGATTTTCGACAACGATATCCGGTTCCTGAACCAGTTCTAAGGAGGGAAAAACAATGAAACTCAACAGAAAATGGCTGAACGAGGAATTCGTAGACCTGTCTAACGTCTCCGATAAGGAATTCGTGGAAACCCTGACCGTTTTTGGTCAGAAGGTGGAAACCTGGGAGCGGCTGGACGCGGAGATCAAAAACGTGGTCGTGGGCAAGGTTCTGTCCATGGTGCGCCATCCCAACTCCGATCATATGTGGATCTGTCAGGTGGACGTGGGCGGCGATGCCCCCGTGCAGATCGTCACCGGCGCCCAGAATGTCCATGAGGGCGATCTGGTACCCGTGGCACAGCATAACTCCTGGCTCCCCGGCGGCGTTCACATCACCAAGGGCAAGCTCCGGGGCGAAGTGTCGGGCGGTATGCTCTGCTCCTTCGCCGAGCTGGGTCTGACCCAGAACGACCTGCCCGGCGTGTTCGCCGACGGCATCTGGATTCTCAACGACGAGGACTGCACCGTTGGTGAGGACATCAACCTCGTCATCGGCAACGACGACACCGTTGTGGATTTTGAGATCACCAACAACCGCCCCGACTGCTACAGCATCATCGGCCTTGCCCGGGAAGCTGCCGCCGCCTTCGGCAAGCCCATGCGTCACCACGAGCCTGTGGTTCACGGCTCCGACGCCGGGGATATTTACGACCATCTGGACGTGGATGTCCCTGCAACGAAGCTGTGCAACCGCTACACCTCCCGGATGGTTGCCAACGTAAAGATCGCCCCCTCCCCCAAGTGGCTGCGCCGCCGTCTGCGCGCCAACGGCGTGCGTCCCATCAACAACATCGTGGACATCACCAACTACGTCATGCTGGAATACGGTCAGCCCATGCACGCCTTTGATTACCGCTATGTTTCCTCCGGCAAGATCGTGGTGCGGGAAGCCGAGGACGGCGAGACCCTGACCACGCTGGACGGCAATGTGCGCAACCTGAAAGCCGGTATGCTGGTCATCGCCGACGAAAATAAGCCCATCGGACTTGCCGGTATCATGGGCGGCGAAAACTCCGAAATCAAGGACGATACCGCCATGGTAGTCTTCGAGTCCGCCAACTTCGACGGTACCTCCATCCGCCAGACCGCTCTGGCGCTGGGTATGCGCACCGAAGCCTCCGGCAAATTTGAAAAGCGCCTTGACCCCATGATGACCGTCCCTGCCGTGCAGCGTGCCTGCGAGCTTGTGGAAATGCTGGGCTGCGGCGATGTGCTGAACGGCACCATCGACGTCATCAACTATGTCCCTGAGGAAAAGACGCTGCCTCTGGAGCCGGAGAAGATCAACCGGCTGCTGGGCACCGACATCTCCAAGGAGGACATGGTCAAGTACCTGAACCGGCTGGAAATTCCCGTGGAGGGCGACACCATTCTCGTTCCCTCCTTCCGTCCCGACCTGAACCTGATGGCGGATATCGCTGAGGAAGTGGGCCGTTCCTATGGCTACAACGAGATTCCCACCACCGCTTTCAAGACCTCCACGCAGGGCGGCTATTCCCCCGTGATGAAGCTGGAAGCCAAGGCCGGAACCCTGTGCCGCGCCATGGGGTACAGTGAGATCATCACCTATTCCTTCGTCTCCCCCACCGTTTTCGACCAGATCCGGCTGCCCGCCGATTCTCCCCTGCGCAACGCTCTGCGCATCCAGAATCCTCTGGGCGAGGACACCTCCATCATGCGCACCATCGCCCTGCCCTCCATGCTGGAAATCCTCTCCCGGAACAACGCCTACCATAACAAGGCCGTGAAGCTCTACGAGCTGGCAAAGATCTACCTGCCCGTAGCCGGTCAGCCTCTGCCCGAGGAGCCGAAGATGCTGGTTCTCGGCACCTACGGCGCAGGCGAGACCTTCTTCACCCTGAAGGGCGAGCTGGAAGCCATCTTCACCGGTCTGCGGCTGAAGAAAGCGGAATACACCGCCGTGAAGGACAATCCCAGCTACCATCCCGGCCGCTGCGCCAAGGTGAGCATCGACGGCGCGGACGTGGGCGTGATGGGTCAGGTGCATCCTCTGGTGGCCGCGAACTACGGCATCGACACCGACGTCTACTGCGCCGAGATCGACTTCACCAAGCTGTTTGAGATGCAGCTGCCCGACGCCACCTATACCCCCCTGCCCAAGTATCCCACCGTGTCCCGTGACCTGAGCCTCATTTGCTCCGAGGATGTCACCGTCGCCCAGGCGGAAGCCGTCATCACCGCCGCTGCCGGAAAGCTGCTGCGGGACGTGAAGCTCTTCGACATCTACCGCGGCCCCGGCGTTCCCGAGGGCAAGAAGAGCATGGCCTTCTCTCTGGAGCTGCGGGCGGACGACCGTACCCTCACCGATACGGACTCCGAAGCCGTCGTGACCAAGGTTCTGGCCGCGCTGAAGGAAAAGCTGGACGCTGCTCTGCGATAATTTGGTACTTCGGCAAAAATTCTGCAAAGATTCACAAAAATTTCCGATTTCAGGGCTTTACAGCCCGAAAGAATTCGGTTATAATGACAACAGTACAAATATAAAAGGAGGCTGAAACCATGACGGATAAGGACACTGTAAAATTCACCGTTCCCAGCGATGACAAAGAGAATATGCGCCGTATTCTCCGGAATGTGTATGAAGCCCTCACCGAAAAAGGCTACAACCCCGTCAACCAGATCGTCGGCTACCTGCTGACCGAAGACCCCACCTATATCACCAACTACAACAACGCCCGGAGTATGATCTGCAAGATCGACCGGGACGAGCTGATGCAGGTGCTGGTGCGCGAGTACCTCTTCGAGAAGGAAGCCCAATAACCTGACCCAGCCAAGGGGCTTTTGCCAAGGCAAAAGCCCCTTGCTTTTTGGCCGTGAGCTTGGGGAACCTCTGAATAAATCGCCTTCGGCTGGCGGCGAATCTTTTGCCCCATCCGCGCAGTTCTGAAAGCGGGAAATACACAAAGTATTTCGCCGCTTTCAGAACTTTCGGCTGAGCCAAAATCTTCTGCCGCCAGCTCTCGTCGATTTAATCAGAGCTTCCCCTGAAATATGCAAACAGATGCGGCCGACATGCACCTTGACAATCTCATACTTTCTTCCTCCGTCTTTCCGTTTTTCAATCTTTTTTCAGGAAAAGTTATGTTAACGAGGGTCGTTCCCCGACCGTTTCCAACAAAAAACTTGACATTCTCATTACAGTGTGTTACAATCTGATTACATTTTGCATAGGAGGTACCTTTGATGGCTGATGAAAATGCAGTTCTGATGTATAAAGGACATCCGCTGATGCGGAAGGACAACTTGATTTACTATGGCTCCATGGCTGACAGTCACATCGTTATGCTTCAGGTTCTCGAGACCAAAAAAGTGAACGATCTGGACGTTGCCACACGGGTTTCCGTGCAGCTCCAGCTGACCGACCCCACCGCCAGAAGCCGCGACCGGATCGTGAAGAAGAGCGAAAAAGACGGCCTGTACACCGCCCTTGACTTTGGCTGTGTCTGGCTGGAACGCGCGCTGGCCGGTAAATAATTCTCTAGAATTCCCCGCAGTCCGAGGGAATCTCTGAATCAATCGTCTTCGACTGAGCAGCAGATCTTTTTCCCCAGCTGTGCGGTATTAAAAGCGGGAAATACACAAAGTATTCCTCCACTTTTAATACCTTCATCTGGTGAAAAATCTCTTGCTGTCAGCTCTCGCCGACTGAATCAGAGCTTCCCTAGCTTAGGCTGCCTACCAAAGACGGAGGCAAAAGTATGAAGATCAAAAGAATCCTCAGCATGGTGCTGGCGCTGGTGCTGTCTATCGGCGCCATGTCCATCACCGCATTCGCCGCAGAAGAAACCATGTACGGCATCGGCTTTGTTAACGCAAGCTCCCTGCGGCTCCGCAGCGAACCCGACGCAAATTCCGCAACCCTTGTCTACGCCCCCCGCAATGACTGCGTAGTGGTCATCAGCAAGAGCGGCGAGTGGTACAAGGTCAATTACAATCTGCAAGTCGGCTACATGCATCAGGACTACCTGAAGGTACTTACCCGTGAAAACGCCGAGCTTGGCTACGGCGAGGTTTCCGGAAGCGGCGTCAACCTGCGTTCCGGCCCCTCCACTACCTATGGGAAAGTGGCCGTCGCTTCCAGCGGCGAGAAATGCTACATTCTCGGCCTGAACAACGGCTGGTACAAGGTCATCTACAATGGCAGCATCTGCTACATCCGCAGCGACTACCTGAGCCTGACGGAAATCCCCTACGAAAATCAGGCTTCTCCCAACAGTCCCAAATTCTATCGTCTCGGCAAGTCCACCGGCGTTGCCCCCAGCGCCGCCGCGCTGAACGGCACCGCGTCCGTGGGAAGCTCCGCCTCTGCGGATTCTTCCTCTGTCAGCTCTGCGCCCGCCGCTGACACAGCTCCTTCTGCCGCCGGTTCCGACATCGTGGCGGAAGCTCAGAAGTATCTGGGCACCCCCTACGTTTACGGCGGCGCTTCTCCCAGCGGCTTTGACTGCTCCGGTTTCGTGTACTACGTCCTCAAGCAGCTGGGCTTCTCCCCCTACCGCACCCCCGCCGACCAGTACAATCAGGGTACTTACGTTGAAAAGGGCAGCCTGCAGCCCGGCGACATCGTTTTCTTTGCCGGTACATATGCCAGCGGCATTTCCCATGTAGGCATTTACGTTGGCGGCGGCCAGTTCATCCATTCCCCCAATTCCCGCTCCACGGTCTCCTATTCCGACCTCACCAGCGGCTACTGGGCGCAGCACTACTACGGTGCCCGGCGAATGGTGTGACATCTTCTGCAATAATTTCCCAGACGTCAGATTTTTGACGTCTGGGTTTTTTATCGAATTGAATCACAAAAGCGACCTTGGCACATACTAGAAGCACCTCGATTCCACAGAAAAACGAAAAGCAGGTGTTTTTATGGCAAATCAAAAGCGGGGACGGCAGAGCTTCATTCTGTCTGATCCACCGGTCATTACCCACTGGGCAAGCGTGGCCGGGAAAAAGGAGTCCGAAGGCCCTCTTGCCCATACCTTCGACATCAAATCTCAGGATACCTATTTCGGGCAGAAAACCTGGGAGCAGGGCGAAAAACAGATGCAGAAGCTGGCTCTCGGGAAGCTGGCCGAAAAGGCAAACATGAAGCTGGAGGACTTCGACCTTGTTTTCTCCGGCGACCTTCTGAACCAGTGCATCGGCTCGTCCTTCACCCTGCGCAATCTGGGAATTCCCCACCTCGGGCTGTACGGCGCCTGTTCCACCATGGCAGAAAGTCTGCTGCTGTCCTCCATGGCTGTGGGCGGCGGCTTCGCGGACAACGCGGTGGCTATAACCTCCTCCCACTTTGCCTCCTCCGAGCGGCAATACCGATTCCCTCTGGGCTACGGCGGGCAGCGGACGCCCACTGCCCAGTGGACGGTCACCGGTTCCGGGGCAGCGCTGGTGCGCAGCGACGGCCATGGCCCCCGGATCACCGGCTGCACCGTCGGCACCGTTACCGACCTTGGCATCAAGGACGCAAACAACATGGGAGCTGCGATGGCGCCCGCTGCCATCGACACTATCCGGCAGCATTTTGAGGATTTCCATCGCCGCCCGCAGGACTACGACCTGATCGTCACCGGAGATCTGGGGCTTCTCGGCAAACAGATTGTCCTCGAGCAGCTGCGGCAGGACGGGTTTGATCTTGCCGGTCGCTACAACGACTGCGGCGTCATGATCTTTGACACCGAACGGCAGGACGTTCACGCCGGTGGCTCCGGCTGCGGGTGCAGCGCCAGCGTCCTGTGCGGACATCTGCTGCGCCGGATGCGCGAGGGCGAACTTCATCGGCTGCTGTTCTGCGCGACGGGCGCGCTGCTGTCTCCGGTTTCCTCGTGGCAGGGCGAGTCCATCCCCGGCGTGTGTCACGCCGTTTCCATCGTCACGGAAAGAAGGTGAGACTGTGGAATATCTCAAGGCATTTCTCGTCGGCGGCGCAATCTGCATGGTCGGTCAGATTCT
>OGXX01001508.1_pt1 | contig 23390 bp, 23 predicted proteins | sample 1576301 | NCBI WGS metagenome assembly OGXX01 (sample SAMEA3541469, study PRJEB24748) | human gut metagenome | biome: human gut; feature: human-associated habitat; material: faeces | place: China | collected 2012
GCCCGAGTGTGGCAGGTGTGATAGGCTCGGCTGTAGCTGCCGGTGTGCTGCTCGGATTCCTTGCATAACTGCTGAACAAAGTTATTTTATCCTGTTATAAGTTAAGGCCATTCGTAAACAGGATGGCCTTAACATTTTTAAATCAACCCTTAGACAGTTATAGTCGTTTTAACCTAAGATTATCAGTAGTCGTCAATACACACTATCAATCATAAAACTGTAAAATAACCATGAATTTTCTAACAGACGAAAAGCTCCTTATTGTAGGTGCTGCCGGAATGATCGGTTCCAATATGGCTCAGACAGCCATGATGATGAAACTTACCCCTAATATCTGTCTTTATGATCCGTATGCCCCTGCACTTGAAGGTGTGGCTGAGGAATTGTTCCATTGCGGATTTGAGGGCGTGAATCTTACGTTCACATCCGATGAGAAAGAGGCGTTTACAGGCGCCAAGTATATCGTATCATCAGGCGGTGCGGCCCGAAAGGCCGGCATGACCCGCGAGGATCTGCTTAAAGGCAACGCTTTGATTGCTGAGAATTTCGGAAAGAATGTGCGGCAGTATTGCCCTGACGTTAAGTTTGTGGTGGTGATATTCAATCCTGCCGACATAACAGGCCTTATCACACTCCTCTATTCAGGTCTCAAGCCTTCACAGGTGGCAACTCTCGCAGCTCTTGATTCCACACGCCTCCGCAGCGAGCTTGCAAAATGGTTCAAGATTCCGGCTGACAGAATTGTCAACTCACGTACTTACGGCGGACATGGAGAACAGATGGCCGTATTTGCCTCTACCACTACTGTTGACGGCAAGCCCCTTAGCGAGCTTATCGGCACAGAAGCTCTCCCCACAGCCGAATGGGAGGCTATGAAACAGCGTGTGATTCAGGGCGGTAAGAACATCATAGATCTGCGCGGACGTTCATCATTCCAGAGTCCTGCATATCTTTCCATAGAGATGATTGCGGCTGCTATGGGTGGTGCGCCTTTCCGTTGGCCGGCTGGCACTTATGTCAACGATAACCGTTTCCAGCATATCATGATGGCTATGGAGACAACTATCGATAAGACCGGTATACACCATGTCGATGTAAAAGGAACTGCCGAAGAGGACAACGAACTTCAGAAGAGCTACGAACATCTGTGTGACATGCGTCATGAAGTGATCGAACTCGGCATACTTCCTCCTGTAAAGGACTGGAAGACCATTAATCCCAATGTGGACTGATATTGTCGACAGTCCATTAGATTGAGACTTATTGAAAGATCCGGTAAACAACCGGATCTTTTTTATTGCTCCTCTTCGTGAGGTGTGAGTTTGTAGGTAGGACGGGAGGGAATGAATCGGGCTGCGAGGGCTAAGGCAGCGGCGACAACAATGCCTGCGGCAGTGGCTGTATCAGGGCTGTGGCCTATGGCTAATGTAACGGCCGTTGTTATGGCAAGCGCACCGAGAGGAGCTATTACGCGTGTGCATAGCAAACGTCGTCGGGAAGGGGGAATTACTATCAGTGTGGCTTTGTCGCCGGGTTGGAATGTTCCGGCAACGTTGTCAGCCTTTATGAACAGATTTTCTGACGAGGCCCCGCAAGCGGTGCCTAAGGCACAGTTGGTGCATGCGCTTTTCCCGGAAATGTTTGCCCTGACTTCTGTTCCCCGGGAAGATACGGAAATCACGGTGGCGTTATGTGTTATCATGTCGGCAAATTTAAGGATATATTTTCATGTGTTTGGAATCACCGGGCCTAAATATTAAATTTGCAGCTGTATGGCACAGCATAACGATATCGGCAAATGGGGCGAGCGGATTGCCCGGGATTATCTTGTTACCCAAGGGTATGCCATAACGTCGCTGAACGAGAAAATCGGGAGTGTGGAAGTGGATATCATAGCATCGAAAGGCGAGCGTGTGGTGTTTGTGGAAGTAAAGACGCGAGCTTCGCTTGACTATGATCCGATTGATGCTGTCGATGATAAAAAGATGCGGCGCTTGTGTCGTGCAGCCGATATTTATGTAAGGTCAAATGATTTGAAGCTTGATCCCCAGGTAGATGTGATAGCTGTAATCGGCTCTCCGGAAGAAGGATTGCTCCGTCTTGAGCATTTTCCGGATGCTATAATGCCCCCTATGGCAGGCTCTATCTGAAATCCTGATAGTTTTATTATGACTTTACGGGTTGCTGTTACATAATTTTAAGATGTGATTAAGTTGGTTTTTATCTGAATTGAGCTATATTTGCATGTCCGGAAACCATATGATACGGACATATTCAACACGTTACAACTCAACACTAAAATTGTAATTATAACTATGAAGAAGAAATTTATCTGCACTGTGTGCGGCTACGTACACGAAGGTGATGAAGCACCTGAAAAGTGCCCTGTATGCGGAGCTCCCCGCAGCAAATTCCGTGAACTTGACGAAACTGCAGCTCTGAAATTTGTCACCGAGCATGAACTCGGCGTTGCAAAGGAAGGCACCGATGAAGAAATGATAAAAGACCTTACAGCTCATTTCAACGGTGAGTGCGGTGAGGTTGGCATGTATCTCGCAATGTCGCGTCAGGCTGACCGCGAGGGCTATCCTGAAATAGCCGAAGCTTTCAAGCGCTATGCATGGGAAGAAGCTGAACATGCTGCCAAATTTGCCGAACTTCTCGGTGAGACTGTATGGGACACCAAAACCAACCTTGAAAAGCGTATGGCTGCCGAGGCCGGTGCCAATGAGGACAAGATGCGTATCGCACGCCGCGCCAAGGAAATGAATCTTGATGCCATCCATGACACTGTTCATGAAATGGCTAAGGACGAGGCACGTCATGGCCGTGGTTTTGAAGGCCTTTACAACCGTTATTTTAAGAAATAAACGGAATTAACGTTATTATTCCGGGGCCGGGAGTTGACACAGGCGTGTCACGTCGGCCCCGGATTTTCCTATCTGTTGTTCCCGTCATGTTTTAGTTCTTGGAAAGTTCTATGGCATCATATCTTAAAAATATACTGACAGCATTAGTCTTGATTTCAGGTAGTAATGCAGTTGCCGAAACTACATTCGCATTTGCCGGCGATATAATGCAGGGCACCAATTATCCGGAGGATGGCAATTATATGCCATTGAAGGGTGGCGCCGCTTTGTTCGATGATGTTAAGGAAGTGTTGGCGGCGGCAGATATAGCGGCAGCCAACAATGAGGGCACATTGGCCGACAGCGGTGTCGGCACTCCCAAGCGATGCAGCGATCCGTCAATATGCTATGCTTTCCGTACACCCGTGTCATATGTCCGGAATCTGGTGGATGCAGGCTTTGACTTTATGAGCATAGCCAACAATCATATCAACGACTTCGGTCCTGCCGGTGTGGCCTCCACAGAACAGGCGTTGCAACAGGCAGGTATAGCTTTCGCCGGGCTACGTAACCGTTGTGAGACGGCCGTGATAGAACGGGATGGCAAAAAAATAGGGTTTGCCGCGTTCGGACATAACCGCGGCACTCTGAGCATCCTTGACATGGAGGAAGTGAAACGTGTGGTTTCGGGCCTGGACAAAATAGCCGATATAGTGGTGGTGTCGTTTCATGGCGGTGGTGAGGGTCAGCGTTTCAGCCGCATTCCATCAGGCATGGAAATATGTTTTGGCGAAGAACGCGGCGACCTGCGCAAATTTACCCATACGGCCATTGACGCCGGTGCGGATGTGGTCTATGGCCACGGCCCGCATGTTACCCGCGCGTTAGAACTGTATAACGACAGGCTTATAATCTATAGCCTTGGAAACTTCTGCACTCCCTACCGCGTTAATCTTAACGGTATCAGCGGGTATGCTCCGGTGGTGACTGTAACGGTGAATGATGACGGATCATTCAAGGAGGGACGTATACATTCGTTCATACAGCAGAAAGGAGCAGGCCCTAAAAAGGATGACTCAAACCGGGTTGCCCGCCATATGTCGGATCTTACAAAAGCTGATTTTCCTTCTACCCCGCTTGACATTTCTCCAGAGGGCCATATAACACGAAAATAAAAACCGCAATCCTTACGAATGATGACTGAAGCAGAAGCACTCCAGCGCATAGCCTCTCTTTCCGAAGCTCTTAATGAGCACAACTACCGTTATTATGTGCTCAACGAGCCTACCGTTTCCGATTACGAGTTCGACATGATGATGAAAGAGCTCGAACGGCTTGAACATGAGTTTCCTGCGCTTGCCGATCCCAATTCTCCTACAAAGAGAGTAGGGAGTGATATCAACACAAAGTTCTCTCAGGTGGCGCATATTTACCCGATGTTGTCGTTGGCCAACACTTATTCCGTTGAGGAGGTGGACGATTATCTAAACCGAACCAAGGCTGCCCTCGGGGGGGAGGATCTTACAATGGTGGGTGAGATGAAATTTGACGGCACATCGATATCGCTTATTTATGAGCATGGCCAACTTGTGCGTGCTGTCACTCGCGGCGACGGTGAAAAAGGCGATGTCGTTACCGATAATGTCCGGACAATCCGCTCTATACCGTTGAAACTGCGGGGTGAGGGATGGCCTGATCTTTTTGAATTGAGAGGTGAGATTGTGCTTCCGTGGAAAGAGTTTGACCGGCTTAATGCCGAACGTCAGGAGGCTGGGGAACCATTGTTTGCCAATCCGCGCAATGCGGCTTCAGGCACGCTTAAACTCCAGAATTCCGCTGAGGTAGCACGCCGCGGACTTGATGCCTATTTCTATTATCTGTTGGCCGACACACTTCCTTGCGATAATCATTTCGACAATATGCAGGCCGTAAGGTCATGGGGCTTTAAGGTCAGCGACATAATGACCCCTCTCCATTCCATCGGTGAGGTGGATGCTTTTATCCGTAAATGGGACGAAGGGCGTCATGCCCTTCCGGTAGCTACTGACGGACTTGTGTTTAAAGTAAACTCATTGCGCAGGCAGCTTAACCTTGGATTTACGGCCAAATCGCCACGCTGGGCTATAGCATACAAATTCAAGGCCGAACGAGCCCTGACACCGTTGAGGTTTGTGTCATTCGAAGTGGGGCGTATGGGTGTTGTCACACCTGTGGCCAATCTGGAGCCTGTTCTTCTTTCAGGCACTGTCGTGAAGCGGGCTTCACTCCACAATGCCGATATTATAAGCAAGCTCGACATTCATGAGGGGGACTCCCTCTATGTGGAGAAAGGGGGCGAGATAATACCCAAGATAACAGGGGTGGACATATCGCGGCGTCCCTCCGGTGCTTCGAAAGTGGAGTTTGTGACATGCTGTCCGGCATGCGGCACCCAGTTGGTAAGGGACGAAGGGGAGGCTTCGCACATTTGCCCGAATAAGTACGGATGCGCGCCGCAGGTTATGGGGCGTATTGAGCATTTTGCCTCGCGCCGCATGATGGATATCGACGGAATAGGTGAGGAAACCGTAAAGGCATTGTGGGAGGCCCATCTTATTACGAATATAGCCGATCTCTATGATCTTGTTCCGGAGCAGTTTGCGAAGCTTGACCGGTTTGGCGAACGCAGTGCGGCGCGGGTGGTTGATAACATCAAAGCATCCGCCAAAGTGCCTTTCGAGCGTGTGCTTTACGCTCTGTCCATTCCGTTTGTGGGTGAGACTGTGGCCAAGAAGATAGCCAGGCGTGTACGTAGCATAGACCGGCTGATGGCCATGAGCCTTTCAGAACTTCAGGCACTTGACGATGTAGGAGTCAGAATCGCGGAAAGCATAACGGAATATTTTAATGATCCCGTGAATATCGACATACTCCGACGGCTTCGTGAGGCCGGACTTCAGTTTGAGTGCGGCCCTGAGGATGAGGCTGTGCGCACTGACATACTGGAGGGCAAGACAATTGTTATTTCCGGTACGTTCACACATCATTCGCGTGAGCAGTACAAGGAAATGATAGAGGCAAACGGAGGTAAGAATTCGGGGTCTATCTCCAAAAAGACAACCTTTGTGCTTGCCGGTGACAATATGGGCCCTGCCAAATTGGAAAAAGCGCAATCATTGGGCGTGCCTATCCTGAATGAGACGGAATTTCTTGATTTACTGAAAACCGAACAGGCAGCCCGTTCATTATAATAATATAAATAAACTCGCGGCATGAAAGGGATATTCGATAACGGGATGTTTGATTTCCGCACTGTAAAGCGGCCGCCGCATCGTGGCTCGCTTCTTGTGGCGCAGCCGGGTCTTAGGGAAGGCTGGTTTCGTCACGGAGTCATCACGTTGTTTGACCATGACAGTGAGGCCGGATCAATGGGTGTGGTGATGAACAATCAGCTTCCGCTTACCCTCGGCTCTCTTTTGGACGGGATAAAACGGAAGGAGGATGTGCCTGTATATTGCGGTGGCCCTGTCAATGGTGACCAGTTGTTCTTCATGCATACATTGGGCGATATTCTTGATGGAGCTCTCGAGGTTTCGCCTGGTCTTTTTGTAAGCGGGGATTTTGATGCAATGAAGGATTATATCAATTCCGGCTATCCGGTCGAAGGGCATATACGTTTCTTTGTGGGCTACAGTGGCTGGGATGCCGGACAGTTGCAACAGGAGTGTGCCGACGATGTATGGGCCGTGACACCTACACCGTTTACTCCTGCCGAAGCATTGACCGGTGCGGATGATGCTTATTGGCATAAAACAGTTCGAGCTATGGGGCCCGCATATGCTTCATGGTTGCGCCATCCTAAAAATCCTTCGCTTAACTGAGGCGGTGGTGGCATGACGGCAATAGGTTCCCACCGCTATGCTAAAATAACAAAATCATTGCGTTAATAAGGGTGAATTATTGTAAATTCGTCCGGTGTTCGGATTTTGATGGCTTTGTGCTGATAGGTAGTTGTTTAGACTTGTTTATGGGCTGCTTTGGTGATAGTTTACATTAACATTATCCACGGTTTTGTCGGCGCATTTTTGCAGATTTCCACAATTTTGCACGCTTTGAAGCTGTGTGTGCAGGAGCTAATCGCGTTTGTGTTGTTAACTGTGTTATAGTCAGTAGGATATGATATTATATAGAGGAGCGCTGTAAGAGAATATTGTCAGTGAAATTATGTTAATAATTGTATTTCTATGTGCCATATGAGGGTTAAATGTTAACAAATGATTCGGATATATAATTTGGCTTTAGTTGTGTGTAATTTTGTTTTAATTAGTACAATATGCCTATTCCTAATTAGTTAGGTTTTTCAGAGTGGTGGAAAATGCGTAATTTTGCAATGTCGATAAACAAAGTATATCACATTCGGCAACATTTTCTGTTAACTCTCATTTTAAATAAATATGCGTCTTAACGCAATTCTTGCATCACTTATCATAGGGTCTTTCGGCATGACTGCCTCCGCACAGCTTCCGGTAGCACATAAGGCCGCTGCTGAAGAGGCCGCTGCAACCGAATCAGGTAAAACTTTTATTGTGCAGGCATTTGAATCGGCCCGTGTAAATTCTCCATTTGCCAACGTAGTGGCAGCCCCCACTTCCTATGTAAGTGATCTTCATCTCGCCTCACGTATGGCCGATTATGCCTCACGGTTTCTCGGCACACGATATATATTGGGTGCCACCGGTCCTTCGGCGTTTGATTGCTCCGGTTTTACAAGCTACATTTACCGTAATTTCGGAATAGAGATAAAACGCACATCGCGTGAGCAGTTCACCCAAGGCAGAAATGTAAACCTTGCCGACCTCCAGCCCGGCGACCTTTTGTTTTTCAGTTCGCGCAGCAGCGGTCGTGGCAGGGTAGGCCATGTGGCTATGGTGGCTTCAGTGGATAAGGAAAACGGCACTTGCCGCTTTATACATGCCTCTACCAAGAAAGGTGTCACTTACCAGACTTTTCCCGACAATGCTTATTACAGCACACATTTCATAGGTGCGCGTAGAGTTCTCGGAACTCATGCCGATACACGTGATATCTGATATATTTCCAAATAGCAATAAAAAAGACGCGTTCAAATACGCGTCTTTTTTATTGCTATAGAAGTGGAAGGTCAATCAAGATAGCGTGATGTCAGCGGGCCGAAAGCGTCAATCCTTCTGTCGCGCAGAAACGGCCACCAGCGGCGCACCTGTTCGCTACGGTGCATATCCAATTCAACGGTTGCCTGGCATTCTTCATCCTCTGAGGCGCGGAATAGGAATTCACCTTGCGGTCCTGCCACGAAACTGCTTCCCCAGAAATTTATGCCTCCGGTCACGCCTGACGGATCAGGTTCGTAACCCACGCGGTTAACTGATATTACCGGTAGACCGTTTGCCACTGCATGTCCTCGTTGCACAGTGATCCATGCTTCGCGCTGACGTGCTTTTTCCTCTGGACTGTCCGTAGATTCCCAGCCTATCGCGGTAGGGTAGATAAGCATTTCGGCTCCGCGCAGGGCCATGAGCCGCGCAGCCTCGGGATACCATTGGTCCCAGCATACAAGAACTCCGAGCCGTCCCACGGAAGTATCAATGGGCTTGAAATCCAGATCTCCAGGAGTGAAATAGAATTTCTCATAGTATGCGGGATCGTCGGGGATATGCATCTTTCTGTACATTCCGGCTATTGAGCCGTCGCGTTCCATGACTACGGCTGTGTTGTGATACAATCCGGGAGCACGTCGCTCAAAAAGCGATGTCACTATCACTACACCGTTACGCTTTGCAAGGTCCCCGTAAAAGTCGGTTACCTCCGATGGTATGGGCGTTGCGAGGTCAAAAATATCCGTGCATTCCGTCTGGCAGAAATACAGGGAGTCATGAAGTTCCTGATTTACTATGAGTTCAGCCCCTTCCGAAGCAAGCAGGGCTGTTTTTTCTGCTATTCTTGCCCGGTTGGCAGTTATGTCGGAAGTGTTGTGCTGTTGGATTATGCCTATCTTCATAAGGGAATTGAATTATAAGGGAGTTGCATTGTGGCGCAATGCAGCGAGCCGTGCTGCTGAATGAGCGCACGGCAATCCACTGTTATTATGTCGTGGTCGGGAAATGCTACTTTCACCGTCATGGCCGCGAGTGAGTCCTTTTGCGGTGATCCGTATACAGGCATGAATATGGCGTGCCGTGTCACAAGAAAATTGGCATACGTTGCCGGAAGCCGTTGTCCTTGCGTATCGTACACAGCATCAGCCATAGGCAGAGCCACAAGGTGATATGGCGTGCCTTGAGGTGTGCGCATGGCTTTCAGTTCATGGCGCATGGCTTTCAGCTCCCTGTAGTGTGGATCCATCGGATTCTCAGGCGGAGCTACATATATAATGGTATCATCAGGCGCTATCCGTGCAAGAGTGTCTACATGGCTGTCGGTGTCGTCACCTTCCAGGAAACCATGGTCAAGCCACAGTATATGGCTGAAGCCGAGCATACGGCTCAGCTCCTCTTCTATTTCGGCTCTTGACAATCCCGGATTGCGGTTGGGCGATAAAAGGCAGCGTGATGTTGTGAGCAGAGTGCCCCGACCGTCGCTCTCCACCGAGCCGCCTTCCAACACCAGGCGCTTGCAGTTGTCGAGCGGCAACGACAAGGCATGCAGGGCCTTCATGCGCCGGTTTGTCATGTTGTCGTTCGCGGCGGCGAATTTAAGTCCCCAGCCGTTGAATGTGAAATCGCGCAATCTGGTTCCTTCGGATGTTTCCACAGTAAGCGGACCGAAATCACGGGCCCAGGTATCGTCCGTAGGTATGTCGCAATACAGAATGCGGTTTTCACCTCGGTCTATCTCAGTCAACGCCTCGCGTGCATCCGATGTGTCGGGCGCAATGATTATTAGCGGATGGTATTTGAGCAGAGCCTTGGCAAGATTGACGTAACATTCGGTTATTTCATCTATCATCGGTGCCCAGTCGGTGTCCGCATGGGGCCATGCTATGAGTATGGGGCCGTCAGCTTCCCACTCTGCGGGCATTCTTACCGCATCTTCACCGGTCTTCGTCATAGTCGTTTAATGATTCCCATACTGAGTCCTGCGAGTTTCTGTACTCCTCGCAGTATTCACTGAACCCGTATTTTTCGGAATGGCCTGTTTCGGCACACCATTCCCGGTACATTGCTTTGATCTCCGGATCTTCGTTGACAAGGCGTTTGAAATCCGACTCGGCTATGTCAAAACTGCCGGCCTGTTTGATTACCCTGTCAAAAATATCTGTCATAGTTTATAGTTAAGGTTAATTTCAGGTCAAAATTACTGTTTCATAGGCTATCGGCCAAATTTTTAGGATTTATTTGCATATTTCAACTCTCTGGCTGAGTTATGCGTTAGATATTGAAAGATAATGTTTATCCACGGACTGTAAGGACCGTTAAAATGTTTCAACTATGGATAATGACACAAACAACACTCCCGCGGTGAAATCCGATCCGGCAGCTCCTGGGAAACTTCTATCTACTATATTGCACGTGGTGGTGCTCGTATTGTCGGTTCTTCTTATATTGTACATATCTGTCGACACATTAAATAACGTCAATATCCTTAATGAGCCGAGATTTCTTAATTTCGAGTTTTGGGTATGCGTGGTGTTTATGGCGGACTTTGTTATAGAGTTCATTCTTACCAAGCGTAAATGGCATTATCTGTGGACTCACTTTCTGTTTCTGCTGGTATCTATTCCTTATGTGGCTATAATCCACCATTATGGATGGTTTTTCTCGCCTCAGCTTGAATACCTGTTGCGCTATCTTCCGTTGGTAAGGGGAGGTTATGCGTTGGCTATCGTGGTTGGATGGTTTACCTACAACAAGGCTTCCGGCCTGTTTGTAACCTATGTAGTCACTCTTATAGCCACGGTTTATTTCTGTAGCCTCGCTTTTTTTGTATTTGAGAAAGGGATAAATCCTAATGTCACTACCTATGGCGACGCTCTTTGGTGGGCAGCCATGGATATGACCACAGTTGGAAGTAATGTCGTTGCAATGACCACTGTAGGACGCGTATTGTCAGTTGTCCTTGCCGCTTTGGGAATGATGATGTTCCCTATTTTTACTGTTTACATCACTTCACTCATTCAGAATAAGCGTAGTCAGGGTTCCGCATTAAGCTGATTACTATGGGAATTAAACTTGATATACCCTTTTTAGGGTATTGCATGAGGGTGTATTTGTTGTTAAATTTGCGCAAACGTTACATTATGCCCTATATGGATCAATATCTGCCCTCACACAGAATGCGTGATATAATAGCCGATAACACGCTTTTACTCATGGCTTTGACTCGCTTCGACATATCACTCGGATTCGGTGACAGCACTGTGGCCGATGTGTGTAAGGCCACCGGAACGGATTGCTCCACATTTCTGGCTGTGGCCAACTTCATAAGCGGTAAGCCTTACAGCGGGTTTGAAGTGTCATTGCCTTCGCTTGTGGGATACCTGCGTAAAGCGCATGTTTACTTCCTTGATTACGTGTTGCCCGGCATACGTGGACGTCTTATCTCAGCTATAAGTTCAGGTCAGCAGAGTAATGTAACGCTTCTGATACTTAAATTCTATGATGAATATGTGGAGGAGGTGCGCCGTCATATGCTTTATGAGGAACAGCATGTGTTTACTTATGTGGACGACCTTGTGGCCGGGCGCCGTAGTTCCTCGTTCAGGATTGCCGATTTCCGGAGCAATCATAAGCCCATAGCTGCCAAGCTCAAGGAACTTAAGGAGATTTTCATATGCCATTTTACAGCCGAACGCGCCAGAGTGGATATGCTTAATGCCGTGTTGTTCGACATTGTGACGTGCGAACGCGATCTGACCACACATTGCCGTGTGGAGGATGCTCTTTTCGTTCCTGAAGTGGAGCGGATGGAGGAGGCGTTGGAAAATGCTGAATCCGGAATTGCCGGCAATGTGGGATCGTCCTCAACTGCCCTTGATGCCAATGGCGACATAGAACTTACCCCTCGTGAGCGTGACATTGTTACTGCCATAGCCCGCGGACTATCCAACAAGGAGATTGCCGACAGGTTGTTTCTGTCTCCTCACACAGTGGCCACACATCGCCGGAATATATGTTCCAAGCTCAATATCCACAGCGCTTCCGGCATGACTATTTTTGCAATTATCCACGGCCTGATATCAATTGATGAAGGCGACAAACTTATTCATACTGTATGACTTATATTTTGGAATTTATTTCGGATCATAATCTTACCGGACTTGCGATAGGAATAGCCACATTTCTGATAATAGGACTGTTTCATCCTATGGTTATAAAGGGAGAGTATTATTTCGGCGTTAAGTGCTGGTGGGTGTTCCTCATAATGGGCATTGCTGCGGTTGTGGCGTCGGTCATGGTGTCGCAGCTGCTGTGGTCCACTCTTCTCGCCGTGTGGGGAGCCTCGTCGTTCTGGTCCATAGGTGAGCTGTTTGAGCAGAAGCGCCGTGTGGAGAAAGGATGGTTCCCTGCCAACCCGCGCCGTCGCAAGTCATGATTGACAGGGTGAACAAATTGTGGGGATAGCGGTTTTATATTAAAACTATTCCCACGATGTCAACTGTTCCGACCCCTTCCGCATCCCGTCCCGTTTCCGGCAATACCATCACCTGGACGGGATATATGAAATTTCTTGTGGTTTATCTGGCAGGATTGAGCGCATTCGGCTCTTTTGTCAATGATATGTATCTGCCCACATTGCCTGCTATGACCAGAAGTTTCGGATGCTCCGTGTCAACAGCCCAGTTAGGGCTTACAATGGGAATGGCCGGGTTGGGCCTCGGTGAGCTGTTTCTTGGGCCGCTTAGTGATAAATTCGGTCGTAAACTGCCCCTGATGTGTTCGCTTCTGCTATTTGTTGCGGCCTCGGCAGTGTGTATTTTCTCTCCCAACATTCAGTTTTTCCTAGTGTGCCGTTTCCTGCAAGGGGTGGGGGCTTCGGGAGGCTACCTGCTTGCACGTACCATTCCGGCCGATATTTATGGCGGACGCACATTGGCTAAAATGATGGCCGTGATAGGTGCTATCAACGGTTTTGCACCGGCAAGTGCCCCTGTGCTCGGCGGCCTGTTGGCCAAGGATGTGGGTTGGCAGGGAATATTCATTGTGCTGATTCTGTTTGCCTTGCTGCTGGTGTTCTTTATGAAGAAACTTCATGAATCTCTTCCCCCGGAGCGACGCATTAACCTTCCGTTATTGGAGATGCTCGGCACATATAAGGTGCTTCTCCGCAACCGATCTTTTCTTATCCATGCCATGCTGAAGGGATCAGCCCTCGGTGTCCTGTTTGCCTATGTCTCCTCCGCTCCGTTTATAATGCAGAACCATTATGGATTTTCGGCATTGCACTTCGGCCTTTTTATGGGTTTCAATGCCTTGTTTCTTGCTGCAGGGGCCGCGCTTGCCTTGAAATTCAAGGTGCTTGGGCAGGCGGCGACTGTAGGTGGATGGTTGTTGCTTGTGTTTACCGTGGCTGAGAGTGTGGCTTTGTGGCTTGGATGCGGTTTCTGGGTATATGAGTTGCTGCTTCTGCCGATGTTGTTCTCCATGGGCATGATATTCACTGTGGGCAACACTCTTGCCATGAATGAGGGGCGTGCCCACGGAGGCGACGCTTCCGCGCTGATCGGTATTCTCGGTTATATATTCGGAGCTATTGTCGCACCATTGGTAGGGTTGGGCGATATCCTCCGTTCCACCGCCATTGTTTTCGTAATGCTTGCCCTGATAGTATTTGTTGTGTCAAGACTGTCGAGCCGTTTACCGGTTGATCTCACCGAGTGATAAGCCTGTGGACTGACCGCTTTGCCTTGGCTGTTTCGGCGGCCGACAGCGTATGTTTCTTTGCCGTTCCCCCTTTTTGGATCGATCCTATGGTCTTTATGCCGGCGGTGTCAAGTATAGCTTTGATGTTACGGATCACTCCTCGTGTGGCTGTGAACCGGTTTATGGGCCACGGAGTAGTGGATGAGGCAACAATCAGCGCCCGTTTACCTTTGTGGAGCCCGCATGGAATGCCACGGGGCGAAAGTTCCATCAGAGCATAGACCATGCGGTCGAACATCGTTTTCATCGGTCCTGGAATATTGTTCCAGTAACATGGTGCGCCGATCAGGAATGCATCCGCCCAGACAAACGCATCTATCATCCGAAGTGAGTCGTCAGGCGCGAGCACACACTTTTTCAATGAGCGGCATGACATGCATCCGGTGCACGGTGCGATATTCAGTTCTGATACTTTTATCTGCTTCACGTCGCATCCGGCCGATTCAAGTTCGGCACACATTATTTTGAGCAGGGTAGCTATGGTGCCCTCTTTGCGCGGGCTTCCGTCAATGGCCAGTATATTCATAATTATGCAAAGGTACACGCTATTTCATTAACTATGTATATGATCGCATCACAAAATAAATGTTAATTCAGTGATCGGGAATGACATCATAGGTAGCTCTGATTGCGGGCATGGCGGAAATGTAGTATATTTGCAGCTTGATAGGTAGCGTGCTTTCGTGTACGTTCCCATACCATATGTCGCATTTTATTTTGCAAGATGAAACGTTATAACCTGCTTAACGACTGTCTCGGCTGGCTCTGTTTTGTAGTGGCCGCAGTCACCTATCTGCTCACCCTTGAGCCTACGGCAAGTTTTTGGGATTGCCCCGAGTTTATTTCACAAGGTTTTAAACTGGAAGTGGGCCATCCGCCGGGCAACCCTATATTTATGCTGGCGGCACGCTTCTTTGTGAACTTTGCGGGCGGTGACGTGTCGAAAGTAGCCCTGATGGTCAACGGTATGTCGGCACTGCTTTCGGCTGCCACTATTCTGTTGCTTTTCTGGACTGTCACACATCTTGCCAAGCGTCTTCTGGTCAAGGACAGCGCCACGGAAATCACCCCGTTGCAGATGATCCTGATTTTCGGCGCCGGAATTTGCGGTGCGCTCGCCTACACATGGAGTGATACTTTCTGGTTCTCGGCAGTGGAAGGTGAGGTTTATGCGTTCTCGTCGTTTTGTACTGCATTGGTGTTTTGGCTCATTCTCAAATGGGAGAATCGTGCCGACAAACCGCACAGCGACCGTTATCTCGTTCTGATAGCATATGTGATAGGCATATCCATTGCCGTCCATCTTCTGAATCTTCTTTGTATTCCCGCTATAGTCCTTGTGGTATATTACCGTAAATGGACTGATACCACAGCCAAAGGGTCGTTGATCGCTCTCTTTGTATCATTTGTAATAGTAGGTCTTATCCTTTACGGACTTGTGCCGGGATTTATCGAAGTTGCCCAGTATTTCGAACTCTTCTTTGTCAACAAGTTGGGATTAAGCTATAATATGGGTGTGCTGATATATGCCGTTCTGCTTGTGGCATGTTTCATATGGACTATCAGGGAACTTTATGCCGAGCGCCATCCACTTCGCATGAAGATTTCATTTATAGTAATGATAATTCTCTCCGGAATTCCGTTTATCGGCGACAGCCTGTGGGTTCCGGTTGTGGTGTCACTTGCGCTTATTGCATATTTCATATGGGCCAAGAAAATATCAGTGCGTATCCTTACCCTTGTGGCTCTGAGTGTTTTTGTGATATTCATAGGTTACTCGAGCTATGCGCTCCTGCTTATCCGTTCTTCGAGCAACACCCCGATGAATCAGAATGCCCCCGACAATGTGTTTGCCCTCAGTTCATATCTTAACCGTGAGCAATACGGCGAGCGTCCTTTGTTCTATGGCCAGACGGTGAATTCGTCGATAGTGTATAAAGTCGACGGGCAGACACCCGTGCCAATGGTCAACTATGGCCCGGAGCAATACGCCAAGGCAGTGAAGACCTCGCCTGACGATCCTGACAAATATGTGGCTACAGGGCGCAAGCGTAATTATGTCATGACACCTGAGCTTGACATGGTGTTCCCGCGTATCTACAGCGGTGCTCATGCTCAGGCTTATAAGGACTGGACCGGTATGGTGGGGCGTCCTGTCTCGGCCACCGTGTATACCGACATGGATGGAAATTCCCTTCAGAAGGAAACCAAGATAAAGCCAACTATGGCTGAGAATCTTAAATTTTTCCTCATTTATCAGCTCAATCATATGTACTGGCGTTACTTCATGTGGAACTTCGCAGGGCGCCAGAACGATATAGCCGGTAACGGTGAGGTCAATCAGGGAAACTGGATATCCGGCATTCCGTTCATTGACAACCCGAGGCTCGGTGACCAGTCGCTGCTGCCTTACGATATGGGTGAGGGAAACAAGGGGCATAATGTGTTCTATCTTCTTCCGCTCATTCTCGGCATTATAGGGCTGTGCTGGCAGGCTTTCTCGTCAAAGCGCGGCATAGAACAGTTCTGGGTGGTGTTCTTCCTGTTCTTCATGACAGGTATAGCCATAGTGCTTTACCTTAATCAGACTCCCACTCAGCCCCGTGAGCGCGATTATGCTTTTGCCGGCTCTTTCTATGCTTTCGCCATATGGATAGGTCTTGGAGTGCCGGGACTTTGGCGTGTTTTCAGTTCGGCCTTCAAGAATCCTAAAATGAGTGTGCCTTCGGCTGTGGCTGCTGCTGTTATCGGTCTTCTTGTTCCATTGCAGATGGTATCGCAGACTTGGGATGACCATGACCGTTCGGGACGCTACACCGCACGTGATTTCGGATTCAACTATCTTAACTCGCTTGACGAAAATGCCATAATATTCACTAACGGCGACAATGACACATTCCCCTTGTGGTACGCTCAGGAAGTGGAGGGTGTGCGTACGGATGTAAGGGTAGTGAACCTGTCATATCTTGCCACCGACTGGTATGCCAACCAGCTTAAAATGCCCGCTTATGACGCCGCTCCGGTAAAAATGCTTGCGCATCCTGCCGATTATGCGTACGACAGGCTGCAATTCAACTACTTCCTTGATCCGGATACAACCCAGACCCAGGCGTTGGTGTCGCTCGCATCGCTCTATGATCCGTCCTCCAATAAGAATGCCTATAACCTGCCTGTGCTCAAACGGCCTAACATGTATGTGCCGGTTGACCGCGATGCTATGGTAAAAGCCGGACGCATCACACCTGCCGAAGCGCAGATGGCTGAGGATTATATAAGCTTCAATATGCTTGCCGATCAGTCCACGGCCAGTGAGGGCGGCATGACTCTGAGCAAGGTGCTTTCGCTTGATATCATTGCCTCCAGTGCCGCTGATGGATGGCCCCGTCCGGTATATTTTGCAACTACTGTTCCCTCAAGTTACTATCTTGGCCTCAATCCGTATCTGTGTCAAACCGGTATGGCTTATGAAGTATCACCTATTGTGAAGGGATATGACGGATACAATCCTAAAGTCAATACCGATAAGATGTACCGTAATGTGACCGAACGTTTCCGTTGGGGCGGTCTTGAAGAAGTCAAGAACGGCAAGGAGATATATCTTGATGAAACAGTGCGCCGCATGGTCGTTTCCACCCGCTCGGCACTCGCCGATCTGGCCCAGGAGCTGATATTGGAGGGCACACAGGCCGGTGATTCAACTGCTTATGCTGCCGACAGGTTCAAGAAAGCTCATACCGTGCTTGATCTGATGCTTGACAAGCTTCCTCTCGAAGCCATGCCGTTCGGCATATAGATGGGGCAGCAGGTGGCCGAGATGTATGGCAACCTCGGACATCTGACCGGCAATAAGGCTGACACCGCAAAGGCTCTTAAACTCCTTGAGGACGAGATAAAAGCTTATTCCCAGAACATCATCTACTATCAGAGCCTCGCACCGTGGCAGTACGCCTCCTTGCCGTCGACTGACCGGTGGATTGAACAATACTATTATATGTCGCTTCTCCAGTCGTATAGCGATTTTGGAGGCGATGTGGAGAAACTTATGCTTGAACAGCAGGACCGCGGGGTCAATTTTGAACGTATAGCGGCTTTTGCCAACCGTCAGTAATACCCCCTGCGGTATATAATCTGTCATGCTTATCGAGCAACCGTCATTGCTATATCGCCTCCTGTTTCCGGAGGCGATATGGCGTATAAAACGTAAGGGCCGAAAAGTTGTCTATATAACTTTCGATGACGGCCCTATTCCTGAAGTAACTCCGTGGGTTCTTGACACTCTTGACCGTTTCGGGGCCAAGGCCACCTTTTTCATGGTAGGGGATAATGTCAGGCGTCATCCCGGACTGCTTGAAGAAGTGAAACGCAGGGGTCATTCGTGGGGCAACCACACTATGCATCATCTACAGGGGTTCAAGGAGCCTACTTTGCGGTATATGCGTGACATAACCGAAGCGGATACGCTGATCGGAAGTCCGCTGTTCCGTCCGCCACACGGATTGATACGTTGGGCACAGGCTGCGGCTATAAAGCACCATTATAATATAGTGATGTATGATCTGGTTACGCGTGATTACAGCCGTAAGCTGACCCCTGATAAAGTGATGGCCAACGTGCGCCGGTATACACGCAACGGATCTATAATAGTGTTTCATGACTCCCTGAAAGCCGAGCGTAATCTTCGGGCTGTGTTGCCTCAGGCATTGCAATGGCTAAAGGAAAAGGGGTATGAATTCGAGAAGCTCGACATGTGATGCGGGAGCCAAGGCCCGCGCAATGCTTTCCGATATGCTGCCGGCTGCCGGGGTAGTGGCATGGGGCGTTGCCGAAGCCGCCTTGGTGGATGAAGAGGCTCAGCGTCGGTATAGCCGGTGGATTGAATGCGGGTATAATGCTTCCATGAAATATATGGAAGCTCATGTCGAGGCACGCATGCACCCTTCCGGAGTGCTTGAAGGTACCAGGACTGTTGTGGTGGCCGCGTTCAATTATTTTTATCCGGATCCGGATGATATGAGCATCAAAATAGCCCGTTACGCCCGCGGGCGCGATTATCATGAGGTGGTGCGTGAGCGCCTCGGAGCAGTTGTCGAGCGCATGAAAGATGTTTTTCCTGACGAATTATGGCGTGTTGTCGTTGACACGGCTCCGTTGCGTGAACGTTACTGGGCTCAGCGTGCCGGAGTGGGCTTTGTGGGCATGAACAACCTTCTGATAGTTCCGGGAACGGGATCATGGGTGGTGCTCGGAGAGATTGTCACAACATTGCCCGTGCCGCCTGACAGTCCGTGTACACGGACCTGTGGTAATTGCGGCCGTTGCGTCAAGGCTTGTCCCGGTGGTGCTCTGAGTCCCGACGGTGGTGCTCTTGATGCACGGCGCTGTCTCAGCTACCTCACAATCGAACATCGCGGCACTTTCCCAAACGATATGCCGAAACTCGTGGGACTTGCAGGATGCGATATATGCCAGCAGGTATGTCCGCACAACGTTTCTACGCCATGTTCTGAAATAGAAGACTTTTCTCCTGCATCACCATTGCTGCACATGTCCGCAGATGAGATAAGAGCCCTGTCATCCTCGGCAATAAAGAAACTTACACGACATTCGGCTCTGTCGCGTATACGGCCGGAGGATTTTCGGCGTAACCTTGATCTCAGTTCCGGCGATTCATGATGCCGGTGAGTCGTTGTCGGCAGGAAACAGTTTGTTGGCCTCGTCAAGATGGAAATTGCGGCTCAGCAGGGCTATGAATTTTGATATCTGCTGGAGAGCGTTCAGTGTGTCAGGCGTAAGTTCTTTTCCCTGAAGACGTAGCATCAGCATGCCATACAGGGCATTGAAGCATGTTTCGATCTCACCCTTGCGGTCATCCCCGCTTTTGGCGCGCAGCTCCACAATGAATGGAAGCGTGCGGTAAAATTCAGCTGTGTAGTCCGGAAATCTCGGGTCTTTTAGCAACGCCTGATGGAGATCCACAAGCTGTATTATTACATTTTTATTGAGCTGTAGGTGTCCGGATTTTTCCACTCCTTCCCGGCGCATCATATCGATCAGTGACTCGTACCATTCCGTCATTTCCCGGCGTTGTGCTTCGGTTATGTCGTGACGGTCTATAATGTTGGATTTTATCTTTTCTATATCAAGACCGTTGGCCCGTATTATATCCTCTATCTGCCACATGTATAGCAGATATTCGGCTATGTTTTCCTTGCGTTTGCGCGATGCTGTTATCATGTTATATAATTTCTGAATTCTTAGATTCAACGTGTGCCGTTGCGGTATGGTTCAGTGCCGTTCAATCTGTATAAGTTTATAAATGAGTTGGAAAATATCAAACAGGGCCGTAGTGGGAATATGGTTGCGCCTGTAGGCCAGCTCATGTTCCCAAAGGCCACGCAGATGTGACATTATATTGCGGTCGGTGGCTCCACCCGTGCGCATGGTTACAAGATCATATGGCAGATGGCATGTTTTTATCCGGCCGTGATATATGGCCCTGAGCATGAAATCGAAATCGCCCGATATGCGGTAGTCGCTCCGGTAGGTTCCGAAATGCTCATATACTTCTCGCCGGCAATATAAGGTAGGGTGGGGTGGCTGGAACCCCAGAAGCATTTTGCGGCGCGAGAATATGGCGGAATCATAACGCCTTACTGTTGTTCCGGGACGCCGTATATCCTCGTAATGTATATTTCCGTATACCGCATCAAGATCCTCGTCTTCCGCAAACGCGTTTTCTATAAGTGAAAGAGATCGTGGAGTTGTGTAATAGTCATCGCTGTTGAGAATTCCGATAACTTGGCCCGAAGCCTTTGCCACCCCTTTTGACATGGCATGATACAGCCCCTCGTCGGCTTCGGAAAAGATGTCGAGCTTCCATCCCTTAGCCTCATAAAGCGGTTTATGCCTCATTACCGTTTCAATAGTCCCGTCGGCGGAGCCTCCGTCAATAACAATGTGCTCAACCAAGCCGGAAACCGACTGGTCGAGCACACTTTGCAAGGTGTCACCTATAGTTTTTGCGCTGTTAAGCGACGGGGTGACTATTGTTATCTTCATATTTCTCAGTCCTCGTCCTCATGGATATAACCGGAGTAGGACTGATGGGAATAGCGTCGGTAGGAATAACCCGAACGGTGGTCAAGACCGTTGAGAATAACTGCCAGATTTGTGAATCTGTGATCATCATAATATGACTGGAGAGTGTTCAGGTCAGCTTTCTCAAACAGTCCGGCACGGATCACAAACAGGGTCATGTCAACATGCTTCTCCACTATTTGGGTGTCGGCTACAATATCGATAGGCGGACAGTCTATGATAACATAGTCATAGCGCTTTTTAAGTTCGTCGAGAAGATTGAGGAAGCGCTCTGAATAGAGAAGTTCGGTGGGGTTGGGCGGTGTTGTACCCATCGGGATGAGATCGAATGTGGGTATGCCGCTTACACTCTTCACAATTATGTCATCAAGCTCTACCTTTCCTACGAGATAGTTTGTGACACCTTTACGGCCCGGGCCCACAAAGTTACTGAGCGAGCCTTTTCGGAGGTCAAGGTCAAGTGCCACTACCCGTTGCTGTCCTTTAGTAGCGAATACCGCGGCTAAGTTGGCTGCAGTGAACGTTTTTCCCGATGCCGGATTTAATGAGGTCAGCATTATCGTGCATGCGCCGTTGTGGGGTGTGAGATTCATCAGCTCGATATTGGCACGCACCACACGGAATGACTCGTTTATCAGGTTCTTGCTCTTGGGTTTTACCAATATCGGACGTATGGTCGGCTTGTGGTGGCGTGAATGGCGCTGAATAAACGATGGCTTGTCACCGACAAAAGGAATTTCGCCCACAAACGGAACCGACAAGTTCTCGATATCTTTGCGGTTGCGAACCTTAGTGTCGAAATTATGGATAAGGAATATGATTACCAAAGGTATTATCAGCCCTATGGCCACAGCAGCCATGATTATGTTGCTCTTGTGTGGAGCGATAGGTGCACCGGGTCCAGCCGGTTCGGAAATCATGCGTGTGTTGTCGGCGGTGTAAGCCTGATTAAGCTCGTTTTCCTCGCGTTTCTGGAGAAGGAAGAGATAAAGCGATTCCTTTACTTTCTGCTGACGCTCTACCCCCAGGAGATATTTGGCCTGTCCGGGATTTGCGGCAAGATGCGAGGTGTTCTTCATCTCTTGGCTTTCAAGGCTTTTGAGACGTGTGTTGAGCGACATTATCAGATTGTCGATCGATGAAAGCAGAACAGCCCGCATGCTGTTGAGCCGGTTGGTACGTTCCACTACTGCGGGGTTGTTGTCCGACGAGTTTGCAAGCAGCCTGTTGCGTTCATTCACTATTTTGTTGTACTCACCGATCTGGGAATCAACATTAGTGCCCTCTATGCCTGCCGGATTGGATATGAGCTGGTCAATTGAGCTGTTGTTAAGTTCGCGGCGCACATATTTGGCAAGTGAAATCTGAGTGTTTAGCTCTGTGATAGCCTGCTGATTTTGTGCAAGGCCTGACATATACATGCTGGCAGTTGACGATACATCCGGTATCAGGTTGGCTGATTTGAATGCGGAAATGTCGTTCTCCACATTGCCCAGCTCATTTTCAATGACACCGAGGCGGTCGTTGATGAACTGAGAGGTGGATATCGCAGCCTGGTTGCGTTCCATTATCCATCGTTCGTTATACACATCAACTAATGCATTAAGTATGTCCTCGGCTCGTTGAGGTGAACGGTCGGTTATGCTTATGCGTATGATGGAAGTGCCGAACGCTTCCGGTTCTGTTGCCAATGCGCCGGCAAAGCCTCCTGCAACTCCTTTCACCGTGGAATGTGTATATACTATCGGCTCATTTATGAATTCGCTGTTATAGGCAGGCGTGAGCTGGAGTTTGAACTCTCCCGCAGGTATTTTGAAAGGTTTCCCTATCTGGCCGTTGATCGTGTGATCGGGATTTCCTGATATGTCACTTATCTCGAATTCCTTTTGGGATTTAAGTGTTATAGTGAATTGGAACCAGGAATTATTACTGAGTGAATCAACCGGATTTACTATCACAGGTGATGTCTTGTAAAGCAGTTCATCGCGCAACCCTTTCGGCATGGTATAGGTCTCATTGAGGTTAAGACGTTCCACTATATCAGACATAAGGCTTGGCGAGCGCAGCGTGATAAGCTCGTTTTCTATACTTGTGCTACCCTGTTTTATTCCGAGGTCGGAAAGATCGGGCATGGAGGCCGACATTGAGCTGTTATTTGCCTGATCTTTGATCAGCACTGAAATGCTTCTTGAATATGTCGGCACTGTTTTCATCAGTTTTATGCTTGCGAAAGTGACGCAAACAACCACTGAGATCAGAAACCAATACCAGTTGGCTACAATGCTGTATAGCAGTTCCTTCATGTCTACTCCTTGCGAGGAACTGCGGGCGGATCTTTTTATTCCGGAAGTCTCGGCTTTAGGCTGATTCGTTACCATTTTACGATGAACAATGTAAGGGTCATTAAGAATGAAGCGAGGGAGGTGTATATAGCTACGCTTTTCCAGGAGTTTGCATTTACTGATGACTCACCTGTTTTTTTGCCGTTAGGCTCTACATATATTATGTCATTCTGTTTTACGTAGAACACCGGCGAATTAAACATGTCGGCAGACCGAAGGTCAAC
>OGXX01001509.1_pt1 | contig 23381 bp, 19 predicted proteins | sample 1576301 | NCBI WGS metagenome assembly OGXX01 (sample SAMEA3541469, study PRJEB24748) | human gut metagenome | biome: human gut; feature: human-associated habitat; material: faeces | place: China | collected 2012
GAGCAAGTGAAATTAGAAGTTTAAGAAATAAATATTCTAAAGAAATTGGTGCTTTAATGAGAGAAGGCAAAAGAGATGAAGCTGAAGAAATTAAAGCAAAAGTAACTTCTATGGCAGAAGAATTAAAAGATAAGATCAGTGTCCCGGTTGTGCCGCTTTTACAGTGTACCGATACAGAGATCTTCTGCCCGGAAGGCGAAACCAAGAAACAGTATAACGGACAGTACATCTTTATCGGAAGTACCCGAGGCGTCATGAGAGACTGTGTTTACTGGGCTGCTGAGGCTGGCGTGCCACTTCATGTATGGGGAAGTGGCTGGTATGAGATGATGCCGGAACATAAAGATGTGGTAGATAGCACATTTATGCCGAATGAGAAACTTCCGGCACTGTACCGTTCCGCAAAAGTTACACTGAATGATCACTGGAAAGACATGCTGGATTACCAGTTTGTGAATAATCGCATTTTCGATGCCCTGGCCTGCGGTCTCCCAGTAATATCTGACTGCTGCGATGAGCTCAGGGAAATCTTTCCGGAAGCAGTGCTGTACTATAGCAATAAAGAAGAATTCCACCAGTGCGTGAAGAAAATTGAGAACAACTATGAAGAAGTGAAAGCAAAAGTCGACGAGCAGTGGCCGGTGATTAAGGAGCAATATTCTTTTGAGACGAGAGCACGGGAACTGGTGGAGATTGTGGAGAAACACAGAACGGAGAATTCATGGCTTCAATAAAAACAATATCAAAAAAATAATTCGCTTTATATATCATATAATATCTCATTTATTATTTTTCTTATTTGAAAAATTCTTTCTTTCATAAATTCAGGATAATCCTTAAACCACTTTATATTAAGTGGCGATGGATGAGGTAATACAATAGCTAATTTCCCATTTTTTTAAATTGTCTACTAAACTATCAAAATCTTCTTTTATATTTTTTTACTAACTCTCCATCAATCAAAATATTTTTTATCAACTTTAAAACAAATTTATTACAACCATAATAGTAAAAGTCAAAAATGAATAAAAGAATTATAAATTTTTATTCTTATAACTAACAAAAGTATTTACTAAAAGCATTGCCACAGTCATTGGTCCTACCCCGCCAGGAACAGGTGTATACATATAAGATTTTCTTTTAGCATTTATTGATACATCACCACATATTTTCCCATTCACTTTATTAATACCAACATCTATAATAATTACTCCATCTTTAACCATATTTGCCCTAATTAAATTTTTCTTTCCCACCGCAACAATTAAAATATCAGCACTCCTTGTATAATCCCCCAAATTCTTTGTTTTACAGTGGCATATTGTAACCGTAGCATCTTTTTTCAAACATTCTTGCAATATTGGTTTTCCAACTAAATTACTTCTTCCTACAACAACCACATGCTTACCCTTAAGTTTTATTTTATAAAAATTAAGCAAATACATAATTCCTTTAGGAGTACAAGGAATAAATCCATTACTACCATTTATTACATGACCAACATTAATATCAGTTAAACCATCAACATCTTTTAAATAACTAATCTTATTTACAATATTTCTCACATTATACATATCAGGAAGCGGTAACTGGCAAATAATTCCATCAACAGTACTATCATTATTTAACTCATTTATCTTATCAATAATTTCCTTCTCGCATCTCCCCTCCTCATAGGGGTAATGTCTAAAATTCATACCTATATACTTACAAGCATTTTCTTTATTTCTAATATATATACTACTAGCATCATTATTACCCACACTAATAACACACAAACAAGGTTTATTATTACATAATTCTATTTCACCCTTCAATTTATCCTTAATTTCTAAACTTATTTTTTTACCATCCATAATCATTTCAATCACCACACATAATATACTAAAAAAGAAACATAAAATCAATTAGTTTCATTTTTTCTACTCGTTTTTGATACTAAATTAACAGGTAATTTCATTTTCATAAGCACAACATCATTAATCATATCGTTAACCATTTCATCAAATAAGAACTCCTTAAACACACAAATCATCTCCTAACAAACCAATATTACCACTTTTTAAAACATAAAACATCAACTTCGACAAATAATCTAATATTTAGAACCAATACTGAATATCATAATGTATTTTATCACAAACTTTTTTCAAAATATGGACTTTATCTCATATTTTTGATATAATTTTTATGGTGATACAAAATGCATACTATGAATTATACAAAACAAAAAAATAATTACATTAACTATGCTAACCGTGGTATGCAACTAGAAAATGATATCAACGAAACAAATCTATATTATAAGAACTTTGACATTGCCTTAATCTACAAAAAACCAACACCAATCAAAGTTATTAAAATGGAATACCCTTACAAAATAAAAGAAGGAATATTTGAAACGCCATCTACCCTAGATTATAATGGTATATATAAAGGAAGATATCTAGACTTTGATGCCAAAGAAACTAACAACAAAACCAGTTTCCCTCTATCAAATATTCATAAGCACCAAATAGAACATATAAAAAAAGTTATATTTCATCAAGGTATTTCATTTATTATAGTAAGTTTCACATCACTAAATGAAATTTATCTATTATTTGGAAAAGACTTATTAGATTTTATAAATAATAACAAAAGAAAATCTATACCACATAGTTACTTCAAAGAAAAAGGACATCTAATTACCTTAAAATATGCCCCAAGAATTGATTATTTAAAAGTAATAGATAAATATATGGAGGTAAAATGAAAAACTATATTGATAAAATTAAAAATACATTTATTAAAACAAAAGATTATCTTATTGCCAAGATAAAAGCATTACAAACTAAAGACTATATCATCATCAGTGCTTATTTAATACTAAGTATAGCCTCATTTATATTGCTTAAAAATTTTAGATTAATAATACTATTTACAATAATAATCTTAGTATATTACATTGGAGGATATTTTATGAAAAAAAAGAATAAAAACAAAAAAGAAAATAAGAAAAAATCCAATATTTGGAAAAAAATATTAATTATCTGTTTGTTTCTAGCAATATTCGCAATTATTGCATTTGGACTCTTTTGTGCTTATATTGTTCTTACCACAGAAACATTTAATCCCAATAAACTAACTTCTCGTGAATCAAGTATCATATATGACAAAGAAGGTAATGAAATATACACTTTAAGTAACAATCAAAATGATGATGTCGAAAAAAGAATTAAAATTACGTATGATGATTTACCTCAAGTTTTAGTAGATGCTCTTATTGCTACAGAAGACTCAAGATTCTTTCAACATAAAGGTGTTGACCTTGCTCGTTTCCTAAAAGCATCCATTCTACAAGTACTTGGTCGTGATGCTGGAGGAGCCTCAACCTTAACCATGCAAGTATCTAAAAATAGTTTTACCAATACAACAAGCACTGGTATAAAAGGTATCATTAGAAAATTTAGAGATATTTATATATCCGTATTTCAAATAGAAAAGAAATATACTAAAGAAGAAATAATAGAATTTTACTTTAACAATAACCTTCTTGGAGGAATTAACTTTGGTGTTGAACAAGCAAGTGAATATTACTTTGGAAAAAGTGCCAGTGAACTTACCCTAGCCGAGGCCTCTCTCCTTGTAGGCATGTATCAATCTCCTAATGCTTATAATCCTTATAATCACCCTGAAGCAGCGACAAAAAGAAGAAAAACTGTTTTAAAACTAATGGTAAGACACGGTTATATTACCGAAGAAGAAGCGGCTATTGCTAATGCAATACCAGTAGAAAGTCTTGTTGTTAGAGACAGTGAAAATCAATCTTCAACCATACCATATCAAGGATACATAAACATGGTCATCGAAGAAGCCCAAAAAATTACAGGCAAAGATCCTAATACTACCCCAATGAAAATATACACTGCCTTAAATACAAATATGCAACAAACAATTGATGATATAATGTCAGGCAAAATATATACTTGGGATACCGAAAAAGTACAATCTGGTATTGCCATTGTCGATGTTAACACAGGTGAAATTGTCGCGGTAGGAGCAGGAAGAAACAAAGGACCACGTGATTACAACTTAGCCACAACCGCAAGAAGAATGCCTGGTTCAACTGCAAAACCTCTATTTGACTATGGACCAGCTATTGAATATGAAAACTATTCAACATATACATTATTTAACGATGAACCATGGACATATAGTAATGGAGTTAGTGTTGGAAACTGGGATGGAAAATATAAAGGTCTAATGACAATGAAATATGCTCTAAGCGTATCAAGAAATATACCAGCCCTAAAAACATTCCAACAATTAAAAAATAAAGACATTCTAAACTTTGTAACCAATTTAGGCATCAAACCAGAAATAGAAAATGGCTCCATCCACGAAGCCCATGCTATTGGAGGATTCACTGGAGTTACGCCTCTCGAACTAGCCACAGCCTATGCATCATTTTCTAACGGTGGTTACCACATTCAATCACACAGTATCAAAAAAATAGAATACATCGAAACTAAAGAAATAAAAGAATTTAAATACAAAAAAACAAGAGTCATGGCCGATTCTACCGCCTACTTAATAACAAATATGTTAGAATACGCTGTTAATTATCAATTTAACGGAGGAGCTAAAGTATCAGGCATGGCCGTTGCCGCCAAAACAGGTACAACTAACTATAGTGATGCAGATATTAAAAGATTGGGTCTAAGCAAAACAGCCATTCCAGATTTATGGACCGTAGCTTATACCCCTGAATATTCAATCGCGGTATGGTATGGTTATGAAAAAGCCGACTCAGAAAATCATTTAAAAAACAGTAACAACACACCAAAAGACAAAATAATGAAAACAGTTATGACAGCCATTCCAAAAACAGGATCTAAATTCAACATTCCATCAAGCGTCGTTAAAAGCAAAGTAGAAATGGGAACATGGCCAGCACAACTACCAAGTGATTATACCCCAAGTGCCTTCATTACTGAAGAATGGTTTGTAAAAGGAACAGAACCAACCGAAGTATCGGAAAGATTTGCTAAACTAGATGATGTAAAATCACTAGAAGCCAAATATAGCAAAACTAACAACACCATAAAACTAACATGGAACCACACAACTCCAAACATTCTTTCCTCTTCATACTTAACTTCATATTTTAATCAAAACGTCTTTGGTAATGAATCCGCTAAATACTTACAAGAACGCCTAGATTATAATGCTGGTACACTAGGACCACTAAAATATCACATCTACTTAAAAGATGACAACAATTTAAAAGAAGTAGCTTCAACTACTAATAAAGAATACACCTACAAAATATCTATAAACGATACAAATAATCTTACATTCGTAGTTAAAGTTGAATATGAATATTTTAAAAGCAATGCCTCAAATGGTGTAACTAAAGAAATAAAAATAGATTCATCATCTATAACAGAAGAAGACAGTGTCGTTATGAAACTTATTGGAGACGAAATAGTTAACATCAAAAAAGGTGAAATATACAAAGAACCAAATCCAGGTATCAGTATCACCGAAGATAATATTAGCATATATAACATATGCACCATAAATATTACTGTTCAAACCAACAATAAAACTAAATCAGTAGCAAACAGTACAGAAGTAAGCAATTATATAAACGAAGCCGAAGTAGGAACCCATTATATTAAATATACTGTTAAATATGATGGAAAAACCTATACCAAAACAAGAACAATAAACATAACTGAATAAAACAGGTATTATTTACCTGTTTTTCTTTTATAATTACAAAATTCTTTTATCTTACATTCACTACATAAAGGAATAATTGCCTTACACTTATATCTACCAAACAAAACCAATTGATGATGTGTACGATTCCATCTTTCACGTGGAACCTTTTTCATTAATTTTCTCTCAACATCCAAAACACTATCCTTACTATTACTAATTCCTAATCTTTCACTCACCCTTTTTACATGAGTATCTACAGCCATCGCTGGCTCATCAAACAAAGTAGCCAAAACTACATTAGAAGTCTTATGGCCAACCCCCTTAATACCTTCCAGGAATTTTCTGTCATTTGGCACATAACCTCCATATTCATATATACTCTTAACTATTTCCTTAACAAACAAAGCCTTCTTACGATAAGTTCCTATCTCTCTAATAATATCTTCAATATCATTTATATCAGCATTCATTAATTTTTCCAAACTATCATACTTTTCAAACAAAACAGAAGTAACCTTATTAACTTTTTTATCAGTAGTTTGAGCACTAAGTGAAACTGCAATTAAAAACTCATAATCCTTATTATAATTAAGCTCACACTTAGCATCAGGAAATAAATAATCTAAATAATCATAAATATTCTCATTCATCTAACCAATTATAATCAAAAACATCAACATCTTCACCTTTTTTCTTGCGATATCGTTCCTTGTCCTTAATTACATCCTCCTTTGTCTTAATATTCTTCCTCTTCCATTCATATAATATTTTTTCAATATACCTTAATCCCGTTGCCCCATTATAAACCGCTTCCTTCAACGCCTCGATAATAAGTTCATTATTCATATTGGAATTAATCCATCCCTTAATAATTTCATATTCCATTGGAGATAAAGTTCTTCCAAACTCTTTCTCAAAAATGCCATAAATACCATCATCTTCCTCATCAACACAAATAGCACTCTTATCAATAGCAAGCCCAAGCAACTTACTATAAAGTAAATCTAAAGAAATATATTCTTCACTCTTACCATGACCATTCTTCTTGATATCAATAGAAATAATCCTCTTATCACATAAATTTGATATTATTTCCATAACCTTAAACTTATCCATATTTAAATCTAATGCTATCTTATTAGGATCATAACTACTATCATCACTCTTATTGAAAATCAAAATTAAAACAATTAATTCCTCTTCAGTTAAATTAAGTTTCTTATAATTATAAAACAAAATATTTGGTACCATCATAGGCCTATTCTTAATAAGTTCAATAATTAAATTACTATTATTCATAAGTTACCTCCTAATTTCTACTTCATTAATAAGTTTTTCATCCTCTATATCATAATAACTATACACTAAATAATAAGTATTCATAGACTCTTCTTCATACATAAGCATATTTCTTTTATAAACAATATCATATTTATTATAATTAATATTACCACGTTCTTTTTCCAAAACTAACTTATACTTATCATCAAAAACATACACCTTATAATTAGTCAATACTACATAATGATAATTATTCTTATTAACATAAACAATATCTTTAATTTTTGTCTTATTACTCACCTCATTAATTAAATCACCATCGTAATTACCCACGACAAAACATAATAAACAAAAAAATAAAGCAAATAACAAAACAATTCCAATTACTATTTTTTTCCACATATGCATACTAATCACTTAAGAATATTTTACCAAAGATATTAAAAAATGTCTAACTAATTAGACACCTTTTATACACAAATTATTCACTATACTTTTCTTTTATATACCTAACAATTTCTTCATATTCATTAATAACATTTCCATATATAATATCTTTTTCTAAATTATCCATAATATTCTTTAAATATGAAGAAGGTTTTATATTTAATATACTAGCAATCTCAATAGGATGTATCTTAATATCACTCTTCGATAATATTGGAAAATTCTCTCTAATAACATTAATTTCCTTCTTATCAATTCCCTTAATATCTGCACATATAGTAGAAATATATAAACCATATTTATAAACATTATATTTATCTAATAAATCCAGTTTCACCAATTCCCTAACCTTCTTCATCTGTAATTTTTCTAACTTAGTAAATGGATATAAATTATCCACATCCAATTGACTCCATATTCCAACAATATTATCACAAACAATAACATCTTTTAACTTAGAAATATCCAAATACTTATCTAAACCTAAATCAAGTATTAACCTAATTCCCTTTTCCCTATTACTACTAGAAAATATCTTATCTAATTCCTCTTTTTTTCTATTATAAGATAAATTTTTTAATAAATAACCATATTTTTTTAAATAAATCATAGTCTTATCATCTATCTTAAAATCAAGTATAGTAGAAAATCTAATCGCTCTTAAAATACGAAGTGAATCCTCCTTTATTCTATATCTAGGATTACCCACTGTTTTAATAATATGATTATCTATATCACATCTTACATGAAGCAAATCAATAACATTATTATTACTATCAATACATAAAGTATTCATTGTAAAATCTCTTCTCAATAAATCCTTTTTTAAACTATTAATATATTTTATTTTTATTGGTTTTCGATTATTCTCATACTTTATATCTTTTCTTAAAGTAGTAATATCAAAAAAACACTTTTTATAAACAACAACAACAGAACCATAAGTATTAATAGGAATATTCTTAACATTAAATAAGTTAATTATATCCTTAGGTGTAGCACTTGTGCAAATATCAATATCAGTAGACTTTCTTCCTAAAATATAATCTCTTACAAAACCACCAACAATATATGCCGTATAACCATTACTTTCAAATATCTTTAAAATCTCAATAGCCTTCTCTAACATTAATTTATCACCTTTTCAAAAAAAAACCTTTAAGGTTTAGTTTAAAGATTCTTTTAATTTGCTACCTGCTTTAAATCCAGCTACAACTGAAGCAGCAATTTTAACTGGTTCACCAGTTTGAGGATTACGTCCAGTTCTAGCAGCTCTCTTTTTAGCGGTGAAAGTACCAAATCCAACTAAAGTAACTTTCCCTTCTTTCTTTAATCCTTTAGAAATTCCTTCTACCATTGCATCTAATGCTCTAGCAGCAGCAGCTTTAGATAAATCAGCATTTTCAGCAATGAATTCTACTAATTCTTGTTTTGTCATTTTTTAACCTCCATTATTTTTTAATAAGCATATGACATCAATAACATATCCTTACAACATAAAGATACCACGAAACATAAGTAAAATCAAGTTTTTTTTACACTATTTTACAAAAAAAAGCTAAATAACAATAGCAATCATGTTATTTGAGCCTTTATTAACAATTTTAGATAGTGTTGTTCTTAATTTATATCTAATATTTTCAGGCATAATCGATAATTTTGCTTGAATTCCTTCCTGAACAATAACATCTAAACTTCTACCAAATATTTCACTTTTCCATATATCATTACTCTCTGGATCCTTCATCAAATAATTAATTAATTCCTTGGATTGTAACTCAGAACCAATAATTGGTTCAAAGGTACTCTCAACATCAACTCTAATCATATGAATAGACGGAGCAATTGCCTTTAATTTAATACCATATCTTGAACCTTGCTTAATTACCTCAGGCGTATCCAACTTCATATCTGACAAAGTTGGCGATGCAATACCATACCCCGTTTGTTTTACCATCTTTAAAGCCCCTTTAATTTGGTCATATTCTGTTTTAGCAATACTAAGTTCCTGAAATAAATTAAGTAAATTAGCTTTTGATGTAATATTAACCCCAATAATTTCATTTAAAACTTGATTATATAAACCACTTGGAGCCTCTAAATTAATTATAACCTCACCAGTTGATGCATCTACTTCTGCAACATAAGATTTACTAATACAATCACAATCATTAAAATGACTAGTAATACTTTCAATATCTCTTAATTTATTGACCTCAATAACACTTTCTTTAATCTTATCAATATACATTTTCTTTAAACTATGATTATGATTTAAAACTGCTATCCACTCAGGCATATTAACCTTAACCATTGATATAGGAAATTCATATAAAGCCTCTTTTAAAATCATGTACATATCCTTCTCTTGCATAGATTCTACATTCATAGGCATGACTGGAACATTATAAGTTTCTTTTAAATTTAAAGCCATTTTCTCCGTTTCAGGTAACATAGGATGAGCCGAATTTAAAATAACTATAAAAGGTTTCCCAATTTCTTTTAATTCCTCAATAACTGTTTTCTCAGCCTCGATATAATCAGCACGTGGAATCTCTCCAATAGAACCATCAGTAGTCATTACAATACCAATTGTTGAATGGTCTTTTATTACCTTCTCTGTTCCTATTTCAGCAGCCTCTACAAAAGGAATAGCCTCATCATACCAAGGTGTCCTAACCAATCTAGGGCCATTTTCATCCTCATAACCCTTCGCTGCAGGAATAACATAACCAACACAGTCAACCATTCTAATATTAGCAGTAAAATCGCCAACGTTTATTTTAGCCGCTGTACCAGGAACAAACTTAGGCTCGGTAGTCATAATAGTTTTACCTTGTGCCGCCTGTGGCAACTCATCTAAAGCCCTTTTCCTTTCATATTCATCTTGAATATTAGGAACAACTAAAGTTTCCATAAATCTTTTAATAAATGTACTCTTCCCAGTTCTAACAGCCCCGACTACACCTAAATATATATCCCCATCAGTCCTTTTAGCAATACTTTTTATAACTTCTATTTTTTCCATAAATACCTCACTCTCTTATCACTAAATACTATGAATAAAAAAAATAAATATGAAAAAATAATCACAAAAAAAGATACTTTTTAAAAGTACCTTAAATAACATATAAAAATATTGAAAAGAAGAAAAGCACTGAAGCAAAAAGAACAAACAAATGAAATACCGAATGCATATACTTCTTTTTCTTACCTAATCCATAAAATATTGCCCCGACAGTATAAAGAACACCAGCAGATAACATTAAGAAAATACCTTCCATACTAATAGACCTTAATAAATATTTAAAAGAAAATATAATCATCCATCCCATAATAATATACAAAAACATAGATATTTTTTTATATTTATTTAAATCAACAGCATTTAAAACTATACCAATAGTAGCACAAGCCCAAATAATACCAAACATAGTCCATCCAATATTCTTAGGTAAAACCACTAAAACATATGGCGTATAAGTACCTGCAATAAGCAAGAAAATGCTACAGTGATCAATTATTCTAAACACCCTCTTTGCATTATTAACTTTTAAAGAATGATACATTGTTGACATCGTGTATAAAATAATTGATGTTGTTCCATAAATACAACTACTAACAATAGCATAAACATCATTATGCTTCGCACTAAAAACAATACATAAAACCAATGCTACCACGGATAACAAAGCACCAATACCATGACTAATTGCACTTACAAGTTCTTCACCCAAAGTATACTTAGGTATCTCAATTCTATCCTTTAAACTCATATAACTTCCTCCAACTATTTTTATCTAGTATAACATATTATTTCTTAATTACAAAGACAAAACTTGTATTATCAGCATTACCTGAAGCATAACCATGATAATTCTTACTTAATTTAACTAAATTCTCTACTCTTTCACTATAAGAATTTACCTTTGAAACATATTTAGATAACTCCGTTACACCCTCATTATTAAACTTAGAAATACCATTTGCTAAATTATTAATACCATCCAAATATAATTTAGAATTATTATTTAAAACACAATGTCTTTTAAGCAAAATTTCCATATTACTATCAATTGAAATAATATTATCCTCTAATTTACCAGTTTCACTTCTTAAAGCCTTAATATTACTAAGTAAATTTTTAGTATCATTAGTAGTTTTCATAATCATTTGCAATAACTCAGTAATAGATTCATTATTAGTTTTCAAAAGAGTTATTAACTCATAAGAATCCTTAACCAAAGCCTTTTGTTCATCAGTACCATCAAAATAAATATTACTTAATGTTTCATAATCCATTTCAGTTTTCTCAAGTAAATTACTAATTGTCTTATCATTAGTCTGTATTAAAGTATTTAACTTATTTATCTTATCCTTATATTCACTAATATTTAACTTACTTAAATTATCCTCCAAAGTTAAAATTTCCTTAGCACAATTAGATGGAACAATAATAAAAGCAAAAGTTCCTAACTCAAAATCATCTGTTAAAATATCTTGCCCTTTCATTGTCTCAATATCACTAGGTAAATAAACCAGCAAATTATAATTTACTCTTGTATTATTATAACCTATAAAACTAGGTATTAATAATAACAAGGAAAAAATTACTATCATACGACTATTCCTAGTAATAAAATTAGCTATCTTTTTCATAATCTTCCTCCTTCTCTTCGTATTTTATTCTTAATTTAAAAAAAGTACCACTCACAAAACTAACACTCTGTATGATAAACAACTTTTGTCTAAAATTGTATTGATAAATAAATAACTTTTGTCGTTTATCTTTACAAATGTATCAAAAAAAACATATAATATCAATATATCTAACTATCAAATGCAAACCAAAAAACTACAACAACATAGTAAAAATAAGGAAAAAATAATAAATATTAAAAACAATCTATTTATTAAACAACCAAATAAAAGAAAGAAGTGATAAAAACATGAACACAAAAAATGATTTAAGAATCATTAAAACAAGACGCCTATTATATGACAGCTTAATTAATTTAATGAAAGATAAACCCATTGAAGAAAAAGGAAAAATATATACCTCAATTATGATAAATAATAAAAATAGCATCACCATGGACATGGTATATGATGCTCTCAATGAAGATATAAAAAAAAGACTAGCCAGCTTTGATGCCCCTAGTCATATCCCCATCGAAATAGTATCAAAATTTTATATTGGTGCTGTTTTCAACATTGAAATCGAATGGTTAAAAAACAGAAATAAATATACCAAAGAAGAACTAATTAAATATTTAGAAGAATTAATTCCTAATAATACCTGGTAAAACAACTAAATACTCTGTTTCTTCTTTAATGAAGTAATAAATACTGTACTTTTATTATCAAGAATACTATCTATAATAACATTCTCTAGCTTACTCTTAATTATCTTATCAACCTTTCTAGCTCCAAAATCATAATAATTAGAAAGTTCTACTATTTCATTAACAGCATTCTTACCTATTTTTATAGTAACATTTGCATACTTTTTCTTTAAAACATTTATTTTATTCTTAATAATATTCCTAATATTCTCCTCAGTTAAATGATTAAATAAAATAATATTATCAATACGATTAACAAAAGGCAAACTAAGTTCATTCTTAAGCTCATTTAAAACAGTGCTCTCCACTTTATTATTAAAACCTACATTGTTTTTTTCATACCCAATATTACTAGTCATAATAATAATATTATTATTAAACTTAATCGTATTTCCCTTAGAATCTTTTATTAAACCATCATCTAATATTTGATAAAAAAGATTAATTACCTGCGGATGAGCTTTTTCTATTTCATCCAAAAGAATAACACTATAAGGTTTATTCTTAATTTCATCTAAAATATTTTTATTATCATCATATCCCACATATCCAGGTGCCGAACCTACTATCTTATTTACCGAAGTAACATCAGCATACTCACTCATATCAAGTCGTATCAAATTCTTACCACCCACTAAAAGATTAGCGTATATTTTAGATAAAGCCGTCTTACCAGTACCACTAGGACCTACAAAAAGAAATGAAATACATTTATTATCACTCTTATAACCAAACTTAATACGCTTAGTAATATCTATTAAATTCTTAATAGCTTCATCTTGCCCAACAATACTATCACGCAACTGTTTTTCGATATTTTTAACTACCTTAGCATCATCCTTTAAAATCTCATAAACAGGTATTTGAGTCTTAGTATGAATAACATTAGCTACATCTTTTATAGTAACTATTTTATTATTTCTATTTATATTAAGCATTAAATTATTTAATTTCTCTTGTAATACAATTTCTTTTTTACGATAAGTATATGCCTTATCAATATTATTTTCAATTATATAACTATTCTTTAACTTATCAAGCTTATCTATCTCTAATTCTAAAGAAGTAATCTCCTTATCTATTTTAGTTTCTTTAATACTAACCCTAGAACACACTTCATCCATAATATCAATCGATTTATCAGGTTCACTTCTATCATAAATATATTTTGCGGATAACTTAACAATATCCTCTAATAATTCAGGTTGTAATATCACTTTATGAAATTTCTCATATATTGGTTTTAATTTAGTAAGTATTTCTAAAGTCTTCTCATAACTAGGTTCTTCAATATTAACTTTTTGAAATCTTCTTTCCAAAGCCTTATCCTTTTCAATAAATTTTTTATATTCTTCCACCGTAGTAGCTCCGATACACCTTAAATGTCCACGTGCCAAAGCAGGTTTTAAAATATTTGAAGCATCAATTGCCCCTTCTGCACCACCTGCCCCAACAAGAGTATGAATCTCATCAATAAATAAAATAATATCATCATTTGTTTCTATTTCATTTAATATTTTCTTCATTCTCTCTTCAAATTCACCACGATATTTAGTTCCCGCAACTGTCGTAGCCATATCCAATGATATAATCTTCTTATTTTTTAAATAATCAGGCACTTCATTTGTTACAATACGCTTCGCAAGTTCCTCCACTATTGCCGTTTTACCAACACCAGCATTACCAATCAAAATAGGATTATTTTTAGTACGACGACAAAGAATTTCCAAAACACGTTCAATTTCTTTATCTCTATCAATTACTGGATCAGTTAGATTATTCTTAGCCTTCTCATTTAAATTAATGCCTAATTCTTCAATTAACAATTTCCTATTTTTTTTAGGTTTAACCTTCTTAACCAAAGAAGTTGCAAACTCCACATACATTGCATTAATATCAATACCCATACTTAAAAATATCCTAATTGCAACCCCTTCTCCTTCTTCTAACAAAGAAGAAAATAAATGCTCAGTAGTAACAACACCATCATTATTGTCTTTACTATCCAATATTGCAGAATTTATAACCTTTTTCAAAAGAGGAGTATATAGAAATAAAGAATTATTTTCTTCACCTATTCCCAATACCTTAATTATTTCTTTCTTAAATATTTCATAATCTAAATGATAACTACTTAATTTTTCTTTAATTTTTTTACTATGACTCAACATTGATAACACCAAATGCTCAGTCCCAATATAAGGATGCTTTAATTCTAACATCTCTAATTTTGCTTTTACTAATATATTTTGTGCTTCTTCACTAAAATTACCAAACATAAAAATACCCTCCTTATACATTATTCTATGTATATATTGGGTATTTTATCATTTTTTTAAACATTTACTAAATTATTAACAGAATACATAAAATTACAAATATCACAATTAATAATTCTAAAGCTAAACGCCAAATAAATTTAAACCATTCTTTATATGGAACATTTAAATAAGTTAAAGCCGCTACAAGAATAACACTTGTTGGAGCTATTAACATAGTTAAATAATATAAACTTTGAAACATTACTGCAAGTACTGGATTAACTGCTGTATCAGTTATTTGTTCCATAAGTGGACTTAATACTCCTACAATTGTATAGAAATAATCGACATGTAAGAAACTACCAATTACTACAAGAATAGAAGATAAAGCAACATTAAATCCACCAGTTAAATCAACTGTCCATTTAACAATACTTGTCATAAATCCATTATTAAATACAAACACTAAAACAGCTAAAGCTAAAATCATCATTGATGCTGTTGGAACCATTTTTCTCATTCCTTCAACAAAACCATTTAAAGCATCTTCAAGTTTTACTCTATAAATGATGGCTATAGCTATTGTAGCCACTACAAGCAAGTTAATAGTCATTAATTGATTACCTACATTACCGATTGATAACCAATTACCTAATGCTGGAAATGTATTAGAAATAATATTTCCAAATACTGAAAAATCACCAATTTTAATGCCTAAAATCCAATCATGAAATTTATTAAAGATATCTAATCCAAATAATGAATTCCATGGAGTTAAACCTAAAATTAAGAATAAAATTACAACACTAAATACTGTTATTAAAGGCCATACTTTAATATTCTTATAACTACCCTTAACTTCAGTAATTAAAATATCAGTATCATCTTTAATTTCATATTTAACTTTCTTCTCTTCTACTGCCTTGATATGCTTAAACACATATAAAACTAGTAAACCTACCGCAATAACTAGTAAGAATATCTTAGGAAATATATTAGAATACTTTTCAAGATCTAACAAATCTTCAAGTGTTATTAAACTAAATGTATATGAATTAAAATCTACAAAAGTTACAAAAATTCCACCTAATAAACCAACTAGAATTGCTCCAATTGTTGAAGCAAGTGCCACTAATTTATCATAACCCATTAATAATATAATTGATATTACAAATGGTACAAAGATAAAAAGTGGTAACGAAATGCCTGTCAAAGACGCAATAAGAGCAAAAATAATTATTACTGCTACTAAAAAGTTCTTATTATCTTTATATTTAGTAACAATAGAATCAATTAATTTCTTATATGCACCAGTTTTATTTAGAATACCATAGAAACCACCAATTAATAAGATTAAAACGATAGTATCAGTAAAATAAGACAAAGTTTGAGCAATACTTATAACTGCAGTACCTATTCCTAAATAATTTCTTTCACCACTAGAACCTGGTATAGCAAATGTCAGTATCATTGCTAATAGTAATGTTCCAGCAATTAGTTTAAATAATCCATTTTTTTTCATATTTTCCTCCCATACTAATTATAACACTTTCAAGTATTTTTTCAATATATTGTGTAAAATATATGTAAAATTAATAAATAAACTCCAAAAATTACCAACAACTAGTAAAAATTTCCACGATAAACAAAATAACCTCTAATGTATAACAAAAAAATAAGTCAAACTATTAATATTTAAATCTCACATAAACTTAATCTAAAATAATTAACTTATAATAAAATATAAAATCAAACTAATGACTTTTTACTAAAAATTTGATACAATATAACAAAAGGAGGAATCTCTATGGCTTTAATCAAATGCCCAGAATGTAACAAAAAAATAAGTGATAAAGCAGAAAATTGTCCCCACTGTGGCTATTCTTTTAACAAAAAGATAAACAATAATAACAGTTTAGATAATTTAAAAAACAAATGGCATAATAAATATTTTCTAATTTTATTAATACTTTTAGTAGGAGGATATTTTATTTTCATCAATAACTCCAAAAAAAACACTAACAATAATCCATCCAGCAAATTAAAACCAAATGCTAATGGAAACTATGAATTTAATCAAAATGGTAAATATTTTGAATTTCCAACTGATTACAAAGTATATATTAGCAAAGATGGTAGCATCTATGTAGGCAAAAACATCGATAATGAAGGAGCCTTAATTCCTTACATTATGATAGAAAAATATAAAAACTACACTGACCCTAAAATACTTTTAAATGATCTTACAAAAGAAATTGGCAAAGAATACAATGGTGCCAAAATAACAATTGATTTATTAAGTGCCAATATAAATGACAAATACGTTTACGGAATTCAATATACTTACACATCAAATGGTCATTTAGTTATAGACAATAGATATGCATTTTTAATAAAAAACAGCATGTATTTAGTAACAACTAAAGAAGAGAAAACTAATACAAACGAAATAAATAATGTAGCAAAACTCATAATAGAGACTTTAAAGGAGGTAAATTAATATGGCTTTAATTAAATGTAGTGAATGTAACAAAGATATTTCTAGTACAGCCAAAGTTTGCCCACACTGTGGGCATAAAAATGATAATACAACATGCCCAGAATGCGGAACTGTTGTAAAATCAAGTGATAACACTTGTCCTGAATGTGGCTTCCCACTTCAAAAGAAAAATGCTCAAAATATTATAAGCGAAAATTTAGATAAAATTACTGGAGCACAAAGCAAAAACTATGTAACTTTTAAAGATTTATTTAAAAATACTTTCAATAAACATACAGAAGAAGAAATAGACGAAGTATTCATATGTGGTGGCAAAAATACAACCCCAGAATTAAAAGATATCAATCCTAAAAAAGCAAGTGCTTGGGTATATTTTAAAATATTAATGTTTTTCATAATAGCATACATTCCAGTTAGAATCGGCTTCATATCATATGGCAATACAAACTTTCTACCAGCAATGATTATGCTTGGTGCCTTCGCTGTACCATTTACTATATTAATATTTTTCTTTGAAATCAACGTATTTAGAAATATACCATTCTATAAAGTTATGAAATATTTTATATTAGGTGGAGGCTTAAGCTTGATATTAGCAATACTTTTCTTCTCATTAGATTTCAATACTGATATTACCACTTATTCAGGTGCCCTTATGGTCGGACTTATTGAAGAAGTTGCTAAAACCGCTATTGTTGCATTCTTCTTATTTAAAAGTAAAAAAAGCAATTACATATTAGATGGACTATTAATTGGGGCTGCCGTTGGTGCTGGATTTGCAGCATTTGAAACAGCAGGATACATACTACGATTAGGATTAAGTAACGGACTCAATATAATGCTCCAAGTTATTAAACTTCGTGGATTCTTAGCTCCCGGTGGACACGTTGCTTGGGCCGCTATTGAAGGTGCAGCATTAATGTATGTAAAAGGATTTGATAAACTAGATAAAAAACATCTAAATGACAAAAGATTTTTACTAATTTGCCTAATTCCAATTATACTCCATGGAATATGGGATATGCCTATTAGTGATCCAATTTATCTTTTTCATATAGCTATAACAATATCTGCTTGGATAGTTATTATATACTTTATAAACTTAGGCTTAAAACAAGTAGATGATGCAAAAGAATTAGAAAAGAAAAAAATTAATTAAATTCAATTAATGAGATTAGTTTGGTACATAACAACTAATCTCTTATTATTTATAAATTATTCAAAAAATCATCCTACTAAAATTAGTCTAACCATAAAATCAATTCTAGACATTAAAAAAAATTACAATACCATAATAAATTCATAAATTGTATTTAAATGAAATAATCATAAAATGAGTTGAATAAATTTTAATAAACTACCATTAATGAAAATAGGTTTAGTACTATTTAATTTTCAAGCCCATTCAACTTTACTTTTAAGCTCATGACTTATTTTAATTTCTTATTTGATTATTTTTATCATAATATCATCAACACCTTTCTTAAACGACAAAAAATCAATCATTTCTGATTGATTTAATCATTAACATCGCTTTAGTGCGACGATTTTTGCTTCTGGAGCCATAAAGGTTGAAGTCGGACAACCATTAATTATCTAAACTATAGGTAGTAATAAACTACTAACTACTAAAAGTGTACCATGAAAATATTTAAATTTGTTAAAAATTTACTAATTATTTTTAAGTTGGATAAAGGAATTGATAGCGCCATTATACTTAATGTCTTATAAATAAAGGATTTATAGCGCTATCATTTCTTATTTTGCACTTGCAAAATTGAGTTAAAATATGGAAGAACTCTACCATACTTTCTATTTATCACTTTTAATTAAAGGGTTTGCAAGGTCCTATTTTACTTCCAAATGTTGGATATATACTAGAAATGTTGGATGAATCGTGGATGTTTTAATTTAGTAATAAAATTTACCAAAATGATGGTATAATTATATATTGAAGTGACAGATAAATAGTAATTTGTTGAAACAGAGGTACCATTATGAATGAAGAAATAAAAAAATGACATGATAAAATTGTAAACCTGGTTTTCTGACCAACAAGGACCTGAAAAACAGTAAAGATTTAATATACAAATTCTTTTGAAGATGAAGATAACATAAAATGTATATTTTTTAAATATAAGAAAATATAAACAAAAAATAAGAATTAAGATGCAAAATAAAGATTATATGATATAAAAAATGCATTCGAAATTCAGAAATGTTGGTAAAAAGGAGCAATATAATGTATTCTAAAAATGAAGAGGAAATATTTAAAATTTTAAATAGTAATATTGACGGATTAGATAGTAAAGAAACTGAGAAAAGATTAAAAGATTATGGACAAAATATTATTTTAAATAAAAAGAAAAATGTTTGGATTTTAAGATTTTTAAAACAATTTAACGATACTATGATCATCATATTATTAGTAGTTGCACTACTTTTATATTTTTATGGATATTTTTATTCTCACGAGTATACTGATACTATTGTCATACTTTTTGTAGTTTTTATAAATGCTATTGTTGGATTTATACAAGAGGAAAAAGCTACTTTAGTATTAAAAGATTTAAAAAAATATGAAACCAGCACTTGTAAAGTTAAAAGAGATGATAAAATAATAGTAATAAACACTAAAGAATTAGTTCCAGGAGATATAATATATTTAGAATCCGGAGAAACTGTTCCTGCTGATATTAGAATACTTTCATGTGAAAGTTTAAAAGTAGATGAATCAGCGTTAACTGGAGAAAGTGTTCCAGTTCAAAAAAGTTCAGATGTTTTAAAAAATAACTTAATTCTTCAAGAACAAAAAAATATGTTATTTTTAGGAACAAGCATTACTAATGGAAAAAGTACTGGTATAGTTGTAAGTACAGGAAAAAATACTGAAATAGGTAAGATTGCATTATCACTAAATGAAATTGATAGAATAGAAACACCATTACAATTAAAAATAAAAGAACTTTCTAAAAAAATTACATTTATAGTATTTATTATTTTAATTTTTATATTTGTTTTAGCTTTAATTAATAAATACACAATACTTGAAATTATAATGCTATGCTCATCACTCGCAGTGGCTGCTATTCCAGAGGGATTGCCAACTGTAATTACAATAACATTATCCGTTGGAATATCTAATTTAGCAAAGAAGAAAACAGTAGTAAAACAAATGCAGGCTGTAGAAACACTTGGAGCAATAGATATTATTTGTTCTGATAAGACAGGTACTATAACACAAAATAAAATGACTGTTAAAGAAGAATATGTAATAGATGAGAATATGCTTAATTATATATGTGCTCTTTGTAATGATGGCCTTATTTATGAAGATAAATATGTAGGTGATCCTACAGAAACTTGTTTATATGAATATCTATATAATAAAAAAATCGATTCTCTTAAATTGAGAAAAAAATGCGAGAGAATATTAGATATACCTTTTGATAGTGATAGAAAGATGTTTACTACTTTAAATAAAATTGATAATGATGTATATATATTATGCAAAGGTAGTATGGATTCTTTAATTGAAAAAGTAAATCTATCTAAGATTGAAAAACAACAAATTTTAGATAAAGTTAAGAATTTTTCTAAAAATGCTTTAAGAATTTTAGGGTTTGCTTATAAAAAGTTAGATTATATACCAAAAGATATTAAAGAATTAGAAAAAGAGGAAAATGATTTATCTTTTGCTGGTATTTTAGGAATAATAGATCCACCAAGAGAAAGTGTTAAGAACAGCGTTGAACTATGTAAAAATGCTGGAATTAGACCTATTATGATTACAGGGGATTCTATAGATACAGCAACAGCTATTGCCAAAAATGTTGGAATTATAGGTAATGATAATGAAGCAATACTTGGGAGTGAACTTGATAAATATAATGATGAAGAACTAAAAAATATTGTTAAAAAGTATTCAGTATTTGCAAGAGTTAATCCGTCTCACAAGGAAAGAATTGTTTTTGCGCTTCAAAATAGCGGAAAAATTGTAGCAATGACTGGAGATGGAGTAAATGATGCTCCAGCTATTAAAGATGCTCATGTTGGTGTTGGAATGGGTATTACTGGTACTGATGTTACAAAGTCTGCATCAGACATAGTCTTAATGGACGATTCTTTTTCAACAATAGTTGTAGCAGTTGAAGAAGGAAGAAGAATATATAATAACATTAGAAATAATATTGTATTTTCATTATCAAGTAATTTTGCTGAAATATTTACTATTATTATAGGACTACTTACTAAAACAACAATTTTATTACCAATTTATATTTTATTTATTGATTTGATAACTGATTCTATTCCTAGTATATGTTTATCTTTTGAAAAGAGTGAAGATAGCATAATGAATAAAAAACCAAGAGGCATTAATAAACCATTATTTACACCATTTATAAAATCATGTATCGCATCTTCAGCTATCATTGAAACTATATTTGTAGTTCTCACTTACTTTATTAGTTTAAAAACGTATGGGCAAGAAACAGCTATGTCTTTAGCACTTCTTTCAATGGTAGTACAGGAGATAGTTTATTCTATATCTTGTAGAAACTTGAAAGAGTCAGTTGTAAAACAGGGATTATTTTCTAATAAAGCAATGAACTACGGATTACTATTGATACTTTTAATTGAACTCATAGTGTTTGTTACACCTATTGGTAAATTAATAAGTATAACATCAATAGATATTAGTTTGATATTAATAGTATTCTTAATAAACTTTATGGCAATATTTATTTACGAATTAATTAAACCATTTTTAGTAAAATGGTTTAAAGATTAGAATATATAAAATTGTAAGTGTGCATTTGAAGTTATAATTACTACTTGTCTTTATAAATAGTAATTTATTAGTTTATTATGTATTAGGAGATGTAGAAAAATTGTACATAGAGTATTTTCCAAAGGCGGACACCATGGCAAAAAAAAGTAGAAAAAATATCTAATGAGATGCTGTAAGATGGATATGAATTAATAACAATGTCTATAACTAATTCTGCAAAAGCAATATTAGTATTCAAAAAAATTTTAAAAAAGTAAATGAAGAAATGATTTTATTGTATTTAGAAGTTGGTAAATTCCTATATGAACTAAAAGAAAATAGTAATTATGGTGATAAAATAACAACAAAAGCCTCAGATTTTATGAAAAATAATTATCCTAACATAAAGGGATTTACTAAAAGAAATATAGAACGTATGATTCAATTTTATAGTACTTGTAAAGATGATGAGATTGCGACACCACTGGTGACGCAATTGTCCTGGACAAACAATTTACTTATATTAAGTGGAGCTAAAAGCAAAGAAGAAAAGCATTTTTATTTAAAATTATCTATTAAAAATAATTATTCAAAAAGAGAATTAGATAGACAAATATCATCAGCATATTATGAAAGATATATGCAAACCAATTACCAACAGTAAATAAAACTGTAGATGAAGACGATTATCCAAATACTAGAATTTTAGATACTTATAGTTTAGAGTTCTTGGATTTACCAAATGAATTTTCTGAAAAAGATTTAAAAAATGCAATTATAAAGAACTTAAAAGATTTTATATTAGAAGTTGGTAAAGATTTTACTTTTATAGGAGACGAATACAGAGTTCATGTTGGAAATCATTATTTCTTTATTGACTTATTATTCTATAACAGAGAATTATCTTGTTTGGTAGCATTTGAATTAAAGTTAGGAAAATTTAAAGCAGAATATTTAGGAAAAATGAATTTATATTTAGAAGCCCTAGATAGAGATGTGAAAAAAGAAGAAGAGAATCCAAGTGTTGGAGTTATATTATGTAGTTCTAAAGATGAAGATGTTGT
>OGXX01001510.1_pt1 | contig 23372 bp, 24 predicted proteins | sample 1576301 | NCBI WGS metagenome assembly OGXX01 (sample SAMEA3541469, study PRJEB24748) | human gut metagenome | biome: human gut; feature: human-associated habitat; material: faeces | place: China | collected 2012
TGCTCCGCCGGGAACTACCACCAGGGCGGCAGAATTCACACGGGGGAGCAATTCCTTAATCATCAAAATGTTACTGTGCATCGCCGGCTGCGATCTGCTTGTTCAGTTCTTCCAGCAGTTCGTCCGGATCAATACCGTGCACCATGCAGGCCTCTTCTACGGTTTCACCGCGGGAAGCCGGACAGCCCAGGCAGTGCATACCGATTGCCATAAACAGCGGAGCTGTCTGCGGCGCAATGTCCAGAATATCACCGATGATGGTTTCCTTTGTAATCGTTGCCATATTCTAACACCTCCTGTCTGTGCATCATACAGCAATTGCTGCACCTCTGCAAAAAGACGCCGCACCTTTTTCCGGTACAGACATCCGAAAATAGCGTACCCGAAAACCGGTACCGCTATGCAGACAAAAAGAATCTCTCAGCATCACAAAAAAGATGCTTTTATGCAGTCCGGAGACTGCGGAGCCGTATCCTCTCGAAGTGTGGGTTTATGCCTCTTCCTTCATCTTGGCATAGCAAGCACTGCAATAGATCGGACGGCCTTCACGAGGCTGGAACGGTACTCTTGCTTCGCCGCCGCAGGAATCGCAGATAGCAGTAAACATTTCGCGCTCCGGTCTTGTATTGCCGCGCTTTGCATCACGGCAAGCCTTGCAGCGCTTCGGCTCATTGACAAAGCCTCTTTCTGCGAAAAATTCCTGCTCACCAGCAGTAAAAACAAATTCTGCGCCGCAATCCTTGCATACCAAAGTCTTATCTTCGTACATAGTGTAACCTTACCTTTCTCGAGGAAAGCATCTGTGCTCCTCGTGCCGGGCAAAACCGGCAAATACATTTCTCTTGTTCTGCCGTTTTACCGCCACGCTGTGCAGGAAAAAAGCAGAAATCCCGGTGCAATTACATTGACTCACCTGCCGCAGCACGAAGCTTGCGCCTGGCTCGCTGCAATGCATTATCCACTGATTTGACAGAGATGTTCAGTTTCTGCGCAGCCTGTTCATAAGACAGACCGCTGTAAATCAGCATGCAAACCTGATATTCCCGCCGGGAAAGGCGGCTCACCATAGTACAGATCATCGCGGTTGATTGAATCCGGCTCTGCGCAGCAAAGTCCGGCAAATCCGCCGGATCCTCCACCTGTGAAAGCGGCGGTACATCGGACGCACCCACAGGCAGCGGCAGATTACGGCATCGCCGCAACGCAGAAATCATATGATTTGTGATACAGCGCACTGCAAATGCAGAAAACGAAGCACCACGCTTCGGATCATACCGGCACACGGCTGAAATCAAGCCTAAAAAGCCTTCCTGCGCCAGATCCTCCGCCTCTGTCTGTCCCTGAAACTGTCTCACCTGATTCCACACGAATCCGGTATACCGCAAAATCAAGGACTCCATCGCCTGACGGTTTTGCTGGGCAAGAAGAACCAGTTTTTCATCCGGTACGGTTTCATAGCACTCCGGGTTCAACACACATTCCCCTATCAATCCCGAAAATTTTCAGTTTGCCATTGCTCAGGAAGTGCAGCAATTTCTGCTGCACTTTTATTATTATATCGGAAAAGCACCAAAATGTCAATATGAATCCAATTAAAACTTCTGATGCCGGGGAAAACTGGCATTTCGCCCAGTTTTTCCATCTGTTTTTCAAGCATATCGCACAGTTTTACAACCGTGCACACCTGCAAAAGCAAACGCACATTTCATCTGTCGAAAATAGAAAAAGTTCCTGCATGCGGACATACAGGAACTTTGTTTTTTAAATGACTGTATTTTACTTACGATCCAGGATGTTGAAAATTGCCATCAGATCCGGATCAACACCGGAATCCTGCTGGGGCTTCGGCTGTGCCTGTGCCGCCTGCTGCGGTGCTGCGCTGCCGCTTGACTTTACGTCCTGAATCAGGGGATTGTCCACCGGAATCGGCTCTTCTTCTGCCTTCGGTGCATCCGGATCTTCCATATCAAATCCAGCTGCAATTACAGTGATGGTCATCTCATCCTGCATATCTTCCTTGAATGCAGTACCGAAAATGAACTCGACATCTTCTGCTGCCTTGTCGGTGATCATCTTGGTTGCAATATCCACATCGGAGGAGAGAATGTCTTCGCTCATTGCAATGTTGATCAACAGGCGCTTTGCACCGGCAATAGAAGTTTCCAGCAGGGGGCTTGCGATAACTGCATTGGCTGCTTCCTTGGCCTTGTCCTTTCCGGAACCGTGACCAATTGCCATGTGCGCATAACCGGCGCCCTTCATAATTGTAGAAACATCGGCGAAGTCCAGGTTGATGAAGGCAGGAATGTTGATCAGGCTGGAGATGCTCTCAACGCCCTGACGCAGCACGTTGTCGGCAGCCTCAAAAGCGTTCATCAGGGTGATGCGCTCCTGGCTGATGAGCTTCAGGCGCTCGTTGGGGATGACGATCAGAGAGTCGACGTGCATCATCAGGGAGGCAATGCCCTGCTCGGCCAGGCTCATCTTGCGCTTGCCCTCAAAGGCGAAGGGCTTGGTGACGATGCCGACGGTCAGGATACCCAGGTCATGGGCAGTCTCGGCCACGACAGGGGCAGCGCCGGTGCCGGTGCCGCCGCCCATACCGGCGGTGATGAAGACCATCTGGGCGCCCTTCAGGGCGTTGGAGATCTCGTCCTTGCTCTCCTCGGCAGCGCGCTGGCCGATTTCGGGATCAGCGCCGGCACCGCGGCCCTTGGTGAGCTTTGCGCCCAACTGGACCTTCTGGGTGGCCTTGGAATTCAGCAGAGCCTGCTGGTCGGTGTTCATTGCGACGAACTCGACACCGGAGAGGCCGGACTCGACCATGCGGTTGACAGCGTTGCCGCCGCCACCGCCCACGCCGATGACTTTAATGTTGGTCACATTTTGCATTTCTTCGTCAAGAACGAATGCCATGAGTGTATCCCCCTAAGTGTTTGTTTAAAATGGCACAGGACCCAGGGCAGGCCCTGTAAATGGGCACACTGGTCCGTGGATTTTTTGCATATAACTGATTATTAGAATACCAAATTTTCCTGTCAATTTCAATACCTGCGCCAGAATTTTGCAAAAAAATGCCCTCATCACCGCAGAATCCACCAATACAGGCCGGGGGGATGCCCGGTTTTTGGCAGGAACGTAGAAAAATTATGTCTTTTCTGTGATGCAATCGGCCCCAAGGGTGCGCAGATCGCCGGGCAAATCGGCATAACCGCGGGGAATATGGCCGGGGTCCCGCAGGAGGGTCACGCCTTCGGCCCCCAGTGCAGCCAGCAGCAGGGCGGCCCCGCCGCGCAGGTCGGGGGCAGTCACCGCGGCTCCGTGCAGGGCTGCGCGGCCGTCCATATAAAGTGTACGCCCGGCGGTGCGGCATCTTGCCCCCAGGGCGGCAAAGCCCTCGGCGCAGGCAAAGCGGCGGGCAAACAGGTGGTCGTAGATCTCGCTGGGGGCGTCGGCGGTCAGCAGCACGGCGGCAGCCAGGGGCGCGGTATCGGTGGCAAAGGCGGGCCAGGCGTTGGCGCAAAGCATTTGCCCGCCGCGCAAAGGCCGGGCGGGGCTTCGGGCCAGCGTGACGGTGGTATCCTGGCGGGCAACATCCACGCCCGCCGCCTGCAAAAAGTCGAGAAAGGCCGCATAATAGGCGGGGGCGCAGTGGATGACGGTCACCTCTCCCCCGGCGCAGGCCAGGGCGGCGGCGTAGGTGGCGGCGGCAATGCGGTCCGGCAGGGGCGTCCAGGCGGTGCCCTGCAAAGGCTTGCCGCCCTGTATCACCACCACCGGCGTACCGGCCCCGGTGATGTGCGCCCCGCAGGCACGCAGAAAGTTCGCTAGGTCGCATATTTCAGGCTCGCAGGCAGCCCCGCGCAGGATGGTTGTGCCGCCCGCCTGGGTCGCGGCCATCATCAGGGTCATTGTAGCCCCCACGCTGGGTAGGCGCAGGGCAAAATCTACCCCGTGGAGCGGTCCGCGCCGCCGCAGTGTCACGGCGATGCCCTCCAATTCCACCTGGGCACCCATGGCCGCCAGCCCGGCCAGGTGGATGTCGACGGGACGGGGGCCCAGCTTGCAGCCGCCGGGCAGCGGCAGGCGCACCTCGCCCACCCGGCAGAGCAGCGGCGCCAGGTAGAACACCGAGCTGCGCATGGCCCCGGCGAGGTAGTCGGGAATCTCCCCTTGCAGGTCTTGGCCGGGGGCAACGAACAGGTCACTCCCCTGCCGTTCGGCCTTGGCACCCACGGATTGCAGCAGCGCCAGGCTGGTGGCGACATCGGCCAGGGGCGGCACGGCCCGCAGGCGGCTGGGGGTACGGCACAGCAGGGTGGCAGCCAGCAGCGGCAGTACGCTGTTTTTGGCGGCGGCGGGCCGTATGCGGCCGTGAAGCGTCCGCCCGCCGGTGATGGTGATAAGTTGCATGGGTACCCCCTTTTACGCTGGCTGTGCGTGGAAATTGTAGAGGATGTAGGGGCGAACAGCGTGTCAAGCCCGCGGGCGGATGCGAGCATCCACCCCTACAAATCAAGCCACACGGCTTGCTGTAGGGGCCGATGCTTGCATCGGCCCGTAAACCCTGCGGCAACGCAAGGCTCTGCGGGCGACACTGCTCGCCCCTATACTTATATGTCACAAATCGCGCCGGCATTACAGCAGAATCGGCTGCAACTGCACACCGCGCAGGGCGCTTTCCAGCGTATCGGGGATGAGGGTGAAATCGCTTTTGAGGCTGCAGGGCTTTTTGTAGCTGTCGTCCTGGCCGAAGGGCACAAAATAGTAGTTCCGCCGCTGCAGCAGCTGGGCAATAGCCGGGGCGCTGCCCGAGAGCGCATCGTTGGTGGAGGGCGCCAGAACAACAGGCCGTCCGCCCCGCAGCAGGCTTTTGGCGGCCAGGGTTACCGGCGTGGCGCTGAGGCCCGCTGCCAGCATGGCCATGGTGGTGCCCGTGGCCGGGGCGATGATAAGCGCCTGGGCCATCCCTTTTGGGCCAAGCGGTTCCACCTGCTGCAGGGTGGTCAGCGGTGTTTCGCCGGTCATCTCCTGCAATTGGGCGCGCAGGGCGGCGGCCGTGCCAAAGCGGGTATCCAGCGCGGCGGCGCTGCAGCTTAAAATGGGAAGCACCCGCCAGCCCAGCGCCCGCAGGCGGCGCACCTGGGGCAGCACAGCCGAAAAGCTGCAAAAACTGCCGCATAAAGCAAAGGCCACGGTGCGGGGGCCGTCAGGCCGGTTCATCATGCAGATCACCTCTTTCTTGCAGGATGGTCAGTACGGTTTGGGCGATGAGCGCCCCGGCGGTATCGGGGGCGCACTTGCCGGGCAGGGCCAGGGCGTGTTCGGCCCGGATGCCCAGGGCTTCGGCGGCGTCAAAGTCGGTGCCGCCGGGCAGGCTGGCCAGGTCGATGACCAGCGCCCCGCGGGGCAGCTTTTCCAGCATTTTGCGGGGCAGCACCGGCGCGGGGATGGTGTTGATGACGGTATCATGCTTTGCCAGCAGCACGGGCAGGCGGTCCAGCGGAGCAGCGCGGTGCCCCGCACACCGGGCGTTGGCCCGCTGCACGGCATTGCGGGCGGCAACGGTGGTATGCCCGCCCAGCAGGTCCAGCCGCCGCGCTACCGCCCGGCCGATGCGTCCGTAACCGAGAACCAGGAAGTCACTTTCCCAGATGGTGCGGCGGCGCAATTGCAGCAGCAGGGCAAGGCAGCCCTCTGCGGTGGGCACGGCGTTTAAACATTCCAGCTCGGGCCGCTGGAAGTAGTCCAGCAGCGGCAGACTGGCCTGCCGGGCGGCGGCCTGGATGGGTGAACCGGGGCGTCCGGCCAGCAGTAGGGTGCCGGGGCGCACCCCCTGCAGGGTGCGGGCGACGGCATCGCTGACACGTTCCTGGGACATGGGCAGCAGGACAAAATCGGCCTGGCAGGCGGCCTCCGGCCCGATGATGCGGAACCCCGCGGCCTGCAAAGTCTGCGCCGCCGCCCGCTGGCGGGCATCATGCCCCACCACGCAAAAGGTTTTCATAGGCTGTTCCCCCCTTTGGGTGTGCTTTCGCCATAGTATGCTTGGATTGAGGCGGATGGTGCGGATACAAAAAAGCTCCCTCACAGAGGAGCCTTTTGCGCTGTGTGCAAATAAAAAATCCCGACCCCTCAAAAGGGATCGGGAAAAATCGAATGGTTTAATAATACTTCAACCCGTTGCACTGGCCGCGCCAGACGGCGATGGGGTCGATGGGGACGGTGCCGATGCGCATTTCCACAACGGTGGTCTTGCCGCAGGTGGCAAGGGTCTGGCCCTGCTTGACCTGTTGCCCGGCCTTGATGTCAATGTCGCTCAGCCCGTAGAAGATCGTGCGCACGCCCGCGCCGTGGTCGATGACCAGCGTAATTCCGTAGTCGCCGCCCAGGTCCTCGGCCAGGTCGATCTTGCCGCTGGCGGGGGCGATGACCAGCTCACCGCGGGTGGTGGACAAAATTACGTTCGTACTGGTGCGGCCGCCTGCGCCGGTGCTGGTGCTGCGCTCGCTGTAGCGGCGGCCCACATACTCGGTCGCGCCGAAGGTCAGTGTGGTGTTGAGGCGGTTGAGGAACGGCTGCACGAACCCGGCGTCCGCCCAGCTGATGCCGGTGGGCGCTGCGGTGAACAGCTTGCTGACCTTGGTGGGGGCGTCGTCTTGCCCGAGGTAGGGCGTGGCGCGCTGGGACTGCGAGGAGTAATCCTTGTAGCTGAATCCGCCGTCGGTCACTTTCAGGTACAGTGTGGTGGAGTAGCGGCCCACCTGCACGTCGATGGTCTCGGTGCCTAAGGCTGCGTTCCAGGGGATGGGCAGGTAGCACACCCAGCCGTTGGAGGACTGGGTAAAGCCCTGATTTTTCAGCGTGGTGGTCAGGGTGGGGGCGTCGTCCTCGTAACTGCCGGTCACACGGATGGCGGCTACGCCGCCCTGCTCGATGGTATTCTCGCTTAAATAAACGGACGGCTCGATGGCAATATCGAAGGTGAACAGCCAGGTCTCGGAGCCGGTGATGTCGGCGGCGCCTGCTGCGCGGGAGCCGGTAACGCTGGCCACCAGCTTGGCGGTGTAGGTGCCGGTCTCGTCAAAGCAATAGCCGCTGAACTCCGACAGCGTACCCTCGAACACGGTCTCCTTGTCGGCGTCGGTCACGGTCAGCTGGGTGGCGTAGTTGGTGGAGCTGATCGTAATATCCGGCGACAGCGTGGAGATGGGATCCTCCAGCACAGCGGGGACGGAACTATAAGTTTCGGCGTAGGTACGCTTGAACCAGTTGCCGATGACCGGCACATGCCACTTGTAGGCCGAAGGCTCCAGCGTCTGCCCGGCGAAGGTCACGTGGATGGAAGGCAGCATATCGGGGGTGGCGCTGCGGTACAGGTAGGCCACGCCGATGCCGGCCACTACCAGCACAAACACCACCACCAGCAGCAGCCACCTGGCCATGCCGGTCACGCCGCTGCGCACAACATCCCCCATGGTGGCGGGGGTGTCATCCTCCGCCGCATCGTCGTCGGACGAAGTGTCGGTATCCTCCCCGGCGGGAATATCCATGTTGGCGGTGATCTGCTCCACCGAGAGCTGCACCGTGCGGGTCATGTCCAGCAGGCGCTTTTCATCGATGGGCGGCAGCTCCACGGTCTCCTCGTCGGCCTCAGCGGCATCCAAGGCAGCGTCTTCGTCAGCTGCGGCCTCCTCCGTGGGGGCCTCTGCGGTGGCATCCTCCTCTGCGGGGGCGCTGTCCTCAGCAGGCGTTTCCGGCTCTGCTTCGGGTTCGCCTTCTTCTGCGGGGGCTTCCTCGGGTGCTTCCGGCGCTTCGGGGGTGGCGTCTGCCGCTTCTTCAACAGGTTCCGCTTCGCTCTCCCCTGCCGGTTCGGCGGGGACATCCTCGGCAGCGGCCGTAGCGACGGCTTCTTCCGCCGGCGCGGTCTCCGCAGGGGGCGCGGCTTCGGGCTGCGGGGCTGCCTGGGGGGCAGTATCCAATGCGGCCTGGGCCGGGATGTTGTCGTTTTTCTTGCTCATCTGTACTCTTCCCAAAATCCTCTTGGTGTTGCCCCATCGTGGAAAAACAGGCGGCAGCCGGGGCCGGGCTGTACCCAATGAAAAATTTATTCAGACTCGCGGTATTGCAGACCACTGCGGCCCGCCATGGCAGGCTCCGGGTCTACCGATTTGCTGCCGATGCGCAGCTCAAAGATCAGGTCATGGTCGGTGCCCGCCGTGCCTACGGGGGAGCCGGCTTCGATCGTCTGGCCGCGCTGGGCGGTGACGGTCTTTAACCCGAACAGATAGCTTTTCACGCCGCAGCCATGGTCGATGACCACCGTGCCGCCGGTCAGGGTCAGGGTATCCGCCAGCACGACGGTGCCGCTCTGGGGTGCGGTGATGGTCTCGTTGTCGGGGGCGGAGTAGGTCAGCCCGGTGGACTGGCCGCTGCGCTGGCCGTCCCGCATCTGGATGTCGCCGTAGTGCACGGCAATGGCGCTGCTGCTGGGGGCCACGAACAGCCCGCTCCACAGCTTTTGGCCGGTGCTGTTGGTGTACAGCGGCCAAATGGCGTTGCGGTACTCCTCGGCCCCGCCCACGTCTTCCTCGGTGGGCAGTTCCACCGTCTTGTGCTGGGTGTTGGTCACGGTCAGGGTCAAGTCGCGGGTCAGGCTGCCGCAGGTCAGCTGCAGGGTATGGTCGCCGCCCTCGGCATTATAGGTGATAGGGATATACCCCATGTAGCCGCCGGCGGTGCGGCGGAACCAGACGGTGCCCAGGTCGGTCTCCAAGCTCGGCTCACCATCCAGAATACCGGTGAGATACAGCGCCACCACGCTGCCCTGGGCGGCGCGGTCGCTGCTCAGGGTCACGGTGGGGGCCATCGACATGGTGTACCCGGCGCGGTAGGCGTACCAGCCCTGGGCGTCGGCGGGGGGCTCGTTCTCCTGGTGGTAGGCTTTTACAATAATTTGGTAGTCGCCGTTGGCGGCGTAGGTATAGGTGTTGCAGGTGGAGGCATCGCCGATCCAGGCCGTGCCGTCGGGCGCGGCGATGGTCACTTCGGCGCGGGTGACCCAATCCGGCAGCACCAGCTGGGGCGCGGTATCGGTAAAGGTGCCCAGCTTTTGCACGGTCAGGTTGGTGGGGCTCTGGTAGTGCTTGCTTACTTTGTCGCCCAGCACGGGGATGGTCCAATCCCACCCGTTGGGGGTGAGGGCGGTGTCCCCGAAGGTGACAGCCTCCTGCGGGAGGTCTTTTTCGCCGGTGCGGCTGTAGAGAAACGCGGCGGTGCCGCCTAAGATCAGCGCGACCATGGCAATGACCATAGCAAGCCAGAGCAGCAGTTTGCGCATAGTTTTCTCCTATAGGCAGTAGCGATGGAAAAGCCGGACGCACAAGGCGGCGCCCGGCTGAGAGACTCAGTTTTTACTCGGCGTCAGAGGCGTCGGCTGCGGGCTGGGCGGGGATCTTTTCGTAGACGGTGTCGTCCTGGAAATCGTCATCATCGTCGTAATCGTCACCGTCATCGCTGAACAGCAGGCGCTCGTACTCGTCCAGCTCCTTCTCGCGGTGATAGAGGTAGAGGGCGGCGGCGGTCAGGGCACCGGCAGCAGCAAAGAAAAAGGCCAGCACAGCACCGAACGTGGATTTCTTCATCATGGGGAAAACTCCCTTCCTGGCGGTAAGAATACCGTAGATTCGTAATTCTTTCTTGCGGGCGGTCTGCGGGGCAGATCCCACTATGCCCCTATTATACCCGACCCGGGGCCGGAATACAACACAAGAATTGTAAAATTTGAAAGTTCCTTGGTTGTGCCATACATGCTTTAACGATTTAAAGAGCTGACTTGACATTCGTGGGAAAATGGGGTTTACTTTACTATAGTAGATTGTTGAAAGCCTCCCTCTGCGAGGGAGGTGGCCCGAAGGGCCGGAGGGAGAGACAATTCCTATATTGCCTGCTAAATCGTAGGCTCTCTCCCCCCACCGCCTATCGGCGGAGCCCCCTCCCAGAGGGGGCCTTTTCAAGCATCCGCTTGGACCCACGTATGATATATTATACTTACAAAGGATTGAAAATCTATGCAAAAAGACCTGACCACCGGCAGTGTATTCAAAAATGTGCTTTATTTCTCGCTGCCCTACCTGCTGTCGTATTTTTTGCAAACGCTGTACGGCATGGCAGACCTGTTCATCATTGGCCAGTTTGAGGGCACGGCCAGCATCACGGCGGTGTCCATCGGCAGCCAGATCATGCACATGATCACGGTCATGCTGGTGGGGCTGGCCATGGGTGTTACCGTGGGCATCGGCCGGGCAGTGGGCGCCCACGATGACCGGGGCGCAGGCGCGGTCATCGGCAACGCGGTCATGCTGTTTCTGGCGGTGTCGGTGGCTATGGCCGCAGTGCTGACGGCGCTGGTGCAGCCGATTTTAAGCATGATGTCCACCCCGGCCGAGGCTGTGCCCGGCGCGGCGGCTTACCTGACCATCTGCTTCATCGGCATCCCCTGTATTACGGCGTACAATATTATTGCGTCCATCTTCCGCGGGCTGGGCGATTCCCGCAGCCCGATGTACTTTATCGCGGTGGCCTGCGCGGCCAACATCGGGCTGGACTACCTGTTTATGGGGGCACTGCACATGGGGCCTGCCGGTGCGGCGCTGGGTACTACGCTGGCCCAGGGTATCAGCGTCATCGTTTCGCTGGGGGTCATTCTGCGGCGCAAAAGCGGCATCCGGCTGCACAAAAGTGACCTGCGGCCGCAGAAAAATGTCATTGGCCGCATCCTGCGCATCGGCGTGCCGGTGGCCTTGCAGGACGGACTTATCCAAATCTCGTTTTTGCTCATCACGGTCATTGCCAACCGGCGCGGCCTGACGGACGCCGCCGCTGTGGGCATCGTGGAGAAGATCATCAGCTTCATCTTCCTGGTGCCGTCCTCGATGCTGTCCACGGTGTCGGCGCTGGGGGCCCAGAACGTGGGCGCAGGAAAGCACGACCGTGCCGCCGGGACACTGTACTATGCTATCGACATTTCGCTGACGTTCGGGGCCATCATGGGTGTGCTGGTGCAGTTTATCGCCCCCAATGCCGTGGCTCTGTTTACCACCGATGCCGCTGTAGCTGCGGCGGGCGGCTGGTATCTGCGCGGGTATATCTGGGATTGCTTCTTCGCGGGCATCCACTTCAGCTTCAGCGGGTATTTCTGCGCTTACGGCCGCAGCGAGCTTTCGTTCCTGCATAACATTTTGGCCATCGTGCTGGTGCGCGTGCCGGGGGCGTATTTCATGTCCAAGCTGTTCCCGGACAATCTGCTGCCCATGGGCCTGGCTACGGCCACCGGCTCGCTGCTGTCGGTGCTCATCTGCCTGACAGCCTACCGGCTGCTGAAACGCAAAGGCACCTTTGGAGGGAAAGCAGCGTAAACTACTATCATCACTATCATTTTCATCATTATCATCATTTGCATCATCACCAGCATAGTTTGCTTATTATCCATATTATCCTTACTATCCATCCTACCCATCCTACCCATCACAACCATCCTATCCCGCATCATATAGAATTATTATATAATATAACATAAGCTACAATAGGATACTTATGATGCTTAGGATGGATGTGATGGGTAAAGATGGAAAGGATAGTAATGATAGTAATGAAAATGATGAAAATGATAGTAATGATGGTAATGATAAATAGGATAAATAAGCGAAATAGGATAGTGAATTTATAGTAGGCATATAACTGCAAAAGGCTCCCTCAATACGAGGGAGCCTTTCTGTTTTATTACCGTTTCATATATGCCCCAAACGCATTGGGCACGGGGTATACCTCGGCCAGTTGCTCAGGGGCGGCCCAGACGAAACCATCGGGCAGTGCGCACGCCTCGGCCCGGCCGCGCCAGCCGGAAAGCTGCCACACCCGGTGGGTGAACACATGCTTCGCGGGCGGCAGCGGCTCGGTCAACGTGGCCTGTACGCCCAGCTTCGCCAGCGCGGCGGTCAGCTCGTCCTTGGTCAGCGCCTTTTCCCAGGCGGCGGGCTGCCACAAACCGGCCAGCAGCCCCTTGGCGGGGCGGCGCTGCAAAAGCAGCCCGGCGTCGCTCTCCACCAATGCCACCGTCACAGGCACCGTGGTTTTGGCCTTGGGGGCGGGCTTTACCGGCAGCTCCCCTGTCCTGCCGGCGGCGTACCCTAAACAGCGGTCGGCCAGCGGGCAGGCTTCGCAGTGGGGCGTGCCGGGGATGCACACCAGCGCCCCCAGCTCCATCAGCGCTTCGTTGTAAGGGCCGGGCGTGGCCTTGGGCATCTGGTCCAGCACACGTTGGGTAAACAGCCGCTTGGCGGCAGGGGTCATCACGTCGGCGTCGTCGTTGTACAGCCGGGCAAACACCCGCAGCACGTTGCCGTCCACGGCGGGTGCCGGGATGCCAAAGGCAATGCTGGCAATGGCCCCGGCGGTGTAATCCCCGATGCCGGGCAGGCTGCGCAGGGCGTCGTAATCGGCGGGCAGGTCGCCGCCGTACTGCTCGCAGACGATGCGGGCGGCCTTTTGCATGTTGTTGACGCGGTTGTAGTACCCCAGCCCCTGCCACAGCTTGCGCAGGGCGTCCGGATCACAGACGGCCAGGTCGGCGGGGGTGGGCAGTGCCGCGATAAAACGGTTGTAATACGGGATGGCCGCGGCTACGCGGGTCTGTTGGAGCATGATCTCGCTGACCCAGATATGGTAGGCAGAAGGCTCCTGCCGAAATGGCAGGAGCCTTTTGTTAGCCTGAAACCATTGCAGCAGCGGTGCAGCAATGGGCTGCATTAAAAACCACCGCAGGTACGGGGGAACGGGATGACATCGCGGATGTTGGGGATGCCGGTGACATACATCAGCAGACGCTCAAAGCCCAGGCCGTAGCCGGCATGCTTCACACTGCCGAAGCGGCGCAGGTCGAGGTACCAATCGTAGTCAGCGGGGTCCATGCCCAGCTCTTTGATGCGGGCGGTCAGCACGTCGAGGCGCTCCTCACGCTGGGAGCCGCCGATCAGCTCGCCGATGCCGGGCACCAGCATATCAGCGGCGGCCACGGTCTTGCCGTCCTCGTTCTGGCGCATGTAGAAGGCCTTGATCTCCTTCGGGTAGTCGGTGACAAAGACCGGCTTCTTGAAGATCTGCTCGGTCAGATAGCGCTCGTGCTCGGTCTGCAGGTCGGTGCCCCATTCGACTTTATACTGGAAGTTATCGTTGTTCTTCTTCAGCAGTTCGATGGCGTCGGTGTAGGTGACGCGGGCAAAGTCAGAACTGGCAACCAGCTCCAGGCGCTCGATCAGGCCCTTGTCAAAGAACTGGTTGAAGAAAGCCAGCTCATCGGGGCAGTTGTCCAGCAGGTAGCGGATGACGTAGCGGGTCATGGCCTCGGCGGTTTCCAGGTAGGTGTTCAGGTCGGCAAAAGCCATCTCCGGCTCGATCATCCAGAACTCGGCCGCATGGCGGGTGTCGTAGCTCTTCTCGGCGCGGAAGGTGGGGCCGAAGGTGTAGACGTTGCCCAGGGCCATGGCCATGGCCTCGGCCTCCAGCTGGCCGGAAACGGTCAGGTTGACGGGACGCTTGAAGAAGTCCTTGGTGTAGTCCACGCCGCCCTCTTCGTTGCGGGGGATGTCGTTGAGGTCGAGGGTGGTCACCTGGAACATCTCGCCGGCACCTTCGCAGTCAGAGCCGGTGAAGATGGGGGTGTGTACGTAGGTGAAGCCGTGCTTATGGAAGAACTGGTGCAGGGCAAAAGCAGCCTGGCCGCGCACACGGAACGCCGCGTTGAAGGTGTTGGTGCGGGGGCGCAGATGGGTCATGGTGCGCAGGTAGTCCATGCTCATCTTCTTTTTCTGCAGCGGGTACTCGGGGCCGCAGGGACCCAGCACGGTGATGGTGTCGGCGTTGATCTCAAAGGGCTGCTTGGCGTTGGGGGTCAGCACCAGGGTGCCGGTGACCTCAAAGCTGGTGTACAGGCCGCACTTGGCAATCTCGGCATAGTTGGCCAGTTTGTCAGCCTGGAAAACAATCTGGACGGGCTTATAGCAGCTGCCGTCGGACAGCGAGATAAAGCCGATATTTTTAGAATCGCGCACAGTTTTGGCCCAGCCGCAGACAGTGACCTTGGTACCATCGGCAGGGGTAGCGGTGTACAGCGATGCAAGTTCCGTTCTCTGCATGGAAATTCCTCTCCTCTATAACAATAATTATATTTATTATAACTAGTGTTGCAGGAAAAGTAAAGAACTGATTTTTACGGCTGCTGTCCGCCCAGCAGCTCCGCCAACGCCAGCGCAGCGAATTCCCCGGCCCGGAGGGCCTCCTCCAGCGTATTTCCGTGGCCGCCGATCTCGATCAGCAAACTGCCGGTGGTCAAATCCTGGTTGTAAAACCGGTAGCCGCACAACACCGGCCGCGTCAGGCCGGGAAAGCGGCTCTCCATGGCTTCCTCCCAGGCGGCGGCAAAGCGCAGGTTCAGCCGCCAGTTGGGCAGGCTGATGGTGCTGCCGTTGTCGCACCCGGCAATGATCATTACCTGGGCGGTGCTTGCGCCGTCGATGGTGCACACCGGCTTGACCAGCGTGCCGTCGGCATCCTCGATGGCATCCCGGTGGACGTCCAGCACCACTTTGATCGACGGATACTGCCGCAGATACTCCTGGGCCGTGGCGCGGCTGCGGTCGTAACTCTCGGTGTAGCTGGGGGAATCGTGCAGCGTTTCGTCGTGCAGCGTGTGGATGCCCGCCGCGTTCAGCACCTCGGCCATGCGGGCACCCACGGCGCACATGTTCAGCGCGGTGTTGCGGGTACGGGCGGTAGCACTGCGGTCGTATAGTAAATCGGGCCAGGTCTGGTAGGTCTCGGTGGCGTGGGTGTGCAGGATCAAAACCTGCGGCTCATCGCTGTTTAGCTCCACGGCAAAAGGCAGGTTGGCGGTGGTCACCGCCGCCCGCAGGTCGGCGTCGGCGCAGGCGGTGCTGTTGCGGATGCTGCCCGCCGAAAGTGAGATGCTGCCCTCTCCCCTGCCATGGCGGAACTGCTCGGCCCGGATAAGCCCGGCGTCCTCGATTTGCGGTGCGGTGCTGGGCTGCGGCGTAGGGCTTGGTTCCGGCGTAGGCGAAGCTGTGGGCGTTGGCGCCGGGGCCGGCGCAGACGTAGGCTGTACCGGTGCCGTTGTGGGGATGGGCTGCGGCCCGGGGCGCGGCAGGGCGCAGGCCACTGCGGCCGCCGGGGACTGCATGGCCAGCAAGGCATGCTGCAAAATAGCCCGCTCCGGCAGGCAGGCCGCTGCCGCCAGCACCGAGGCGCAGGACGCGGCAAACACCACCCCGCCCGCCAGCCAGGCGGCGGCACGGTGCATAAAATCCATGCGGGCACCCCCTTTCCCAACCAATTTATGCGAAAAATCCGATTTTCATGAAGTTTTTTTTGAAAAACACTTGCAAGACCGAAAAAAATGTGGTAGGATAACTTGTACTGTTATGGGGAACCAAGGAGGTGGAACGAATGCCTAACATTAAGTCTCAGAAGGATCGTGTTGTCCAGTCTCAGAAGGAGGCCATGGCCAACAAGGTCGTCAAGTCCAACCTGAAAACAGTGATCAAGAAGGCAGACGCTGCCATCGTCAGCAACGCCGCTGATAAGGACGCTGTTATGAAAGCCGCTGTCTCTGCTATCGACTCTGCCAAGAGCAAGGGTGTCATCCATAAGAACACCGCTGCCCGTAAGGTCAGCCGTCTGGCTAAGCGCGCTAACAAGGCCGCTCAGTAATTGATCGCATGAACAATGCCCGCCGAGAAATCGACGGGCATTTTCATTTGTATATGGAGTTTGTAGTGGATTGTAGGGGCTGATGCAAGCATCAGCCCCTACAGGACGAGATTGTGCCTTCAGAGCGAATCTTTATGTCATCATTTCATCTCAAGCAGCGCTTTCTGCTTCATCCAGTAATATACCCCGCCCACGGCGTCGGCCAAAAACCAGCCGATAGGCACGCTCCACCAGATGCCTGTCACCCCGATCGCCGGGATGGCGGACAGCGCATAGGCCAGCACCACGCGGGTGCCCAGGGATACCACCGTCAGCACCACCGACATACCGGGCCGCCCCACAGCGCGGTACAGCCCGTAGAACAGGAACAGACAGCCGATGCCCGCATAGAACGCGCCCTCAATGCGCAGGTAGCGTACGCCCTCGGTGATGACGGCGGTCTCCGAGCCGTCGATAAAAATGCGCATCAGCAGCGCGGCAAACACAAACACCAGTGCGCTGACCGCGATGCTGAACCCGATGGCCGCCGCAAACGCGCCCCGTATCCCCTTGTGGATGCGGTCAGTCTTTTGCGCGCCGTAGTTCTGGGCAATAAAGATGGAGAACGCATTGCCGAAATCCTGCACCGGCAGATAGGCAAAGGCGTCGATTTTGACCGCCGCTGCAAACGCCGCCATGACCACCGTGCCAAAGCTGTTGACTAACCCCTGCACGGCCAAGATCCCTAAGTTCATGATGGATTGCTGGATACAGGTCAGCGCCGAGAACCCGGCGATCTCCTTCATGCGGTTGGCCTTGAACTTGCTGTGGGCAGCCTGCCGCACCAGCGGGAACCGCACCCAGGTGTACACGGAAATGCCCACGCCGGAGACATACTGCGCAATGATCGTCGCCTCGGCCGCGCCGCCCACACCGCGCCCCAGTCCGCAGACGAACCACAGGTCCAGCGCGATGTTCAGCCCGGCGGACAGCGCCAGAAACAGCAGCGGTACCATCGAGTTGCCCAGCGCCCGCAGCAGAGAGGCAAAGTAGTTGTACAGGAAAATCGCCGCCAGCCCGGCAAACACGATCTTTAAGTAAGTGCGCATCAGCGGCGCAATCTCGGCGGGCAGGCGCAGGAACCAGATAATGCCCTCAAAACCCAGGTACACCGCGCCGGTCAGCACGGCGGTCACGATGGCCAGCAGCACAAAGGCGGCCAAAACACCCTCCCGCAGGCCGGTGTCGTCCTTTTGGCCAAACTTGATGGAAAACACCGTGCCGCTGCCCATGGCCAGCCCCAGCAAAATGGACGTGAGAAAGGTCATCAGCGTAAAGGCCGAGCCGACCGCCGCCAGCGCGTTGGTGCCGATGAACCGCCCGACAACCAACGTATCAGCGATATTATAGCATTGCTGCAGCAGGTCGCCTAAAATCATGGGCACCGCAAACCGCAGCATCGTGGGCATAACAGGCCCCTGGGTAAGTTGCTTTTGCATGGGAGTGGGTTCCTCTTTTCCTACAAATACACTTTTTCCAGTATACCACAAAGCTGCATAAAAAGCGAATTTTATTAAGGAAAGCGCCCTGCCTGCCCGGCAGAGCGCCTATAACGGCAAAATTTAATTCTGGTCCCTGCTCTTTCCCACCAGCGCCGCCGCCACGGCAAAAATCAAACTGGCAGCAATCCCCCCGGCGGCAGCGGTCAGCCCGCCGGTAAAGGCACCCGGCAGACCGCACCAATCCACGGCCTGCACCACGCCTTGCGCCAGCAGATGCCCGAACCCAAGCAGCGGCACACTGGCCCCGGCCCCGGCGAACTCGGCCAGAGGCTTGTACACGCCCACGGCGCTTAACACCACGCCCGCCACCACGTAGCCGGTCAGGATGCGCGCCGGAGTCAGCTTGGTATAATCAATAAACAGCTGGCCGATGACGCAGATCGCGCCGCCCACCACGAACGCCCAAACATAGTTCATACAAGTCCCCCCAACTCCACGCAGTGGGCGATGCCGGGGATGGTCTCGCCCTGTAAAAAGGTCGTCTGGCTCATCAGTGCGCCGGTGGATAAGAACAGCACCCGCTTGAACCGCCCGTCAAACAGCCGGGGCAGCACCCAGGCACACAGCACGGCGGCACTGCACCCGGCCCCGCTGCCGCCCGCCTGCACGTTCTGGCTGTCCACATCGTACAGCAGACAGCCGCAATCGTAGTGGTTGGGCAGGGGCACGCCCTCTTTCTCCATCTGCTCGCATAGCAGATCGCTGCCCACCTGGCCCAGATCGCCGGTAAAGATGGCATCAAAATCCGCCGGAGCCGCGCCGGTGGCGTCAAAATAGCGCAGCAGCGTGCTGGCGGCTGCGGGCATCATGGCGGCGCCCATGTTGTTGATGTCGGTCACGCCGTAATCCTGCACCCGGCCAAAGGTGGCGGACAAAATCTGCACGCCCCCCTGCCCCGGCCCCCGCAGCAGGCAGGCCCCCGCCGCCGTGGCGGTCCACTGGGCCGTGGGGGTGCGCTTGGCACCGTACTCCAGCGGCGTGCGGAACTGCCGCTCAGCCGCGCAAAAGTGGCTGCTGGTCATGGCCAATATCTGCCGCCCCAACCCGGCAGCCGCAAAGGCGGCCCCCAGACAAAGTGCCTCGGTCATGGTAGAGCACGCCCCATACAGCCCCGCAAAGGGGGTGGCCAGCGTGCGCAGCGTATAGTTGCTGGCTGTGCACTGGGCCTGCAGGTCGCCCGCAAAGGTCAGGTCTACATCCTTGGCCGCAATGCCCGCCTTGCGCAGGCAGATGCCCGCGGCTTTTTGCTGCAGCATGCTTTCGGCCTGCTCCCAGTTGGCGCAGTTTTCGTCGGCAAAGGCGGCGTCCTGGGTCAGGTAGTCAAAGGCCGAGGCCAGTGGGCCTTCACCCTCCTTTTTGCCGCCCGCGCTGCCCCAGGCAGAGATCACCGGCGGTGCATCAAAAAAGATGACATCCTTGCGTCGTTTCGGCATATCAGCCCACCTTTCCCACCAGCCAGTACACCACGCCCCACACAAAGGACGCCAGCGTGCCAAAGGCAATGACCGGCCCCGCGATGGTAAAAATTTTGGCCCCCACGCCGGTGACCCAGCCCTCGGCCTTGAACTCAATGGCTGGGCTGACGACAGAGTTGGCGAACCCGGTGATGGGCACCAGCGTGCCCGCACCCGCCTTGGCTGCCAGTTTTTGGTACCACCCCGGCAGGGTGGCCAGCGCCGATAAAAATATGAGCGCAATGCTTGTCAGCGTACCGGCCATCGTTTTGTCGTACCAAAGTAAAAACAGCTGGCGCAGTGCTTCCCCCAGCAGGCAGATGGCCCCGCCCACAAAAAACGCCCACAGGCAGTCCTGCACAACGGGCGATGGGGGCGAGGCACGGCGTACCATTTTATCATACTCTTTGGGGTCCAGTTTCATCCCGTTTCCACTCCCTTTCGGGGGTAGTATGGGCTTAATTGCCGTAAAATATTACGCTGCCGCGGTAATAAGGCTGGGGCACCATGCGGCTGTACAGAGTTTGCAGCGCGGTATTTAACGTGCCGTCAGGCAACAGTGTCTCGCCGCAGGGCAGCTGCAAAATGCTGTACCGCGCACCGAACACCCGGCTTTCCAGCGCCGTAGCCCGTGCCCCGGCCCGCAGGTAAAACCCGATGCGCCGCCGGGCAATGGCTGCATCCGGGGCTTCGGCGGGGTGCTCGCACTCCAACAGCAGTGCGGCCAGCCGGGGTGCGTAGTGGGCCTGCAGCAGGTGCAGCGCCCGGGTGCCGATGCCGCTGCCCCGCAGGTCGCTGCGCACGGCAAAGTAATCCACCAGCCCGACCTGCTGCCCCGGCAGTACCACCTGCCAGGCGTAGGCCAGCACGGCCCCGGCGTCATCGGTAAAGGTCAGCGGTTCATACAGGCCGGCGGCCAGCAGTTCTTCCATCGCCGCAAAGGGCTTCAGCTCCCCCGGCGGAAAGTCCCGCGCCATGCGGCTCTCATACAATTGCCTGGCCCCGGCAGCATCCAACAGACGAATTCGCATATCCGTACCCCTTTCTGATTGAATTACAACGCGAAATCTTGTATAATATAAACAAGCATACGTGCAAGTAGGGGCGGATGCTTGCATCCGCCCGCAGGGCGATGCGGGCATCGCCCCCTACAGAAGTGAAACATAGAATATAGGAGGCTCTTTCTTATGGAATGGACCGACATCAGCATTACCGTTGCCAAGCGCGACGCCGATACGGCCGAGGCTATCGCCACCATGGTAGCCAACGGCGGCATTTATATTGAGGATTACAGCGACCTGGAACAGCAGGCGTGGGAGATCGCCCATGTAGACCTGATCGAGCAGGAACTGCTGGACAAACCCCGGGACGTGGTCATCGTACACATGTACCTGGCCCCCGATGAAAACCCCGCCGAAGTGCTGCCTTTGTTTGAGGAGCGCCTGAAAAACAGCGGCATCGACTACCAGCTCAACACCACCGGCGTGGAGCAGGAAGATTGGCAGAACGGCTGGAAAAAGTTCTACCACGCCATGGATATTGGCGAGCGCCTGGCCATCGTGCCCGGCTGGGAGGACTACGACACCGACCGCATCAAGATCGTCATGGACCCCGGCATGGCCTTTGGCACCGGCACCCATGAGACCACCTCCCTCTGCCTGGAAACGCTGGACAGCCTGGTCAAGGGCGGTGAGCGCGTGCTGGACATCGGCACCGGCTCCGGCATTCTGGCCATTGCCGCGCTGAAACTGGGCGCTGAGGTGGCCGAGGGCGTGGACATCGACCCCATGTGCGTGCGCACCGCGGGCGAGAACGCCCAGCGCAACGGCGTGGCCGACAAGTTCACCGTGCTGGTGGGCGACCTGTCCGACCAGGCCAGCGGCGAGTACAACATCATCACCGCGAACATCGTAGCCGCGGCGATCCTCTCGCTGGCACCCCACGTGCCCGTGCTGATGGCCCCCGGCGCCCGCTTTATCGCCAGCGGCATCATTGACGAGCGCAGGGACGAGGTGCTCACCGGCCTGAAAGCTGCCGGCCTGACCCCCATCGAGGTCAAGGAGAAGCGCGGCTGGGTCTGCATTATCTGCAAAAAGTCTGACGAGAAAGAGGCGTAAACCATGCCCCACCGTTATTTTACCAACGAACTGGCCGCCGGCCGTGCCGCGCTGACCGGCAGTGACGCCCATCACCTGGCGGACGTTATGCGCGCCAAACTGGGTGAGGAAGTGGTGCTTTGCGGCCCCGACGGGCTGGAGTACCTGGGCACCGTTACCGCCATCCAGTCCGGCCGGGTGGAGTTCACCGTGACAAAGGGCACCACCAGCAAGGCCGAGCCGGACGCGGCCGTGACGCTGTTTGCGGGCTACCCCAAGCAGGGCAAGCTGGAGGAAGTCATCCGCCACAGCGTCGAGCTGGGCGTAACGGAAATCGTCCCGTTTTTCAGCCGTTACTGCGTAGCTACGCCGAAAAAAGAGGACGCCAAAAACGAACGCTACAACCGTATCGCCGCCGAGGCCGCCAAGCAGGCGGGCCGCGCCATGCTGCCCCATGTGTCCATGCCGCTGCTGAACTTCGCCGCCGTCTGCGATGCCTTGCAGGAAGATTACGACCTGGCGCTGTTTTTCTATGAGGGCGGCGGCGCTCCCCTGCGTACCGTGCTGCGGCCCGGCTGCGCCAAGAAAATTGCCATCGTCACGGGCAGCGAGGGCGGCTTCTCGGTAGAAGAAGCCGAGGCCGCCAAGGCCGCCGGGGCCGCCAGCGGCAATTACCGCCTGGGCGGCGGGGTGCTGGTGGTGACCCTGGAACCCTGCGCCATGTGCGCCGCGGCCCTGGTCCATGCCCGGCTCGCCGGGGTGGTCTACGGCGCGGCCGACAGGCTGGCCGGTGCCGTGACCTCCTGCAGCGAGACGCTGGACCAGCCCTTCTTCAACCACCGGGTCTGGCATATGGGCGGCGTGCTGGCCCGGGAGAGCGTGGCCCTGCTGCAGGATTTTTTTGCCGGACGGCGGGACTGAGCCCGCTTTTTTTGCGGGTACGCCCGCGTACGGGACGACGATGCTGGAGATCATCGCTTTTTGTTGCGGCGCCCTGGTCATGGTGCTGGAGATGGTGGGCGCCCGCGTGCTGGCCCCGCATGTGGGCACCTCGGCCGTGGTCTGGACCAGCCTCATCGGCGTGGTGCTGGCCTGTCTGGCCCTGGGCGCCTGGCTGGGGGGCCGCCTGGCCGACAGGCACCTTTCCCGGCGCGGCCTGGCCCTCATCCTGCTGGGGGCCTCCCTGGGCAGCGCCCTGGCCGCCGGGACGCATCGTCTGGTGGGCGGGGCGCTGAGCGCCGCCATCACGGACATCCACCTGGCCGCCGTGGCCTGCGCCCTGGGCATCCTGGCCCTGCCCGCCCTGTGCTGCGGCATGATCAGCCCCTACATCATCCGGCTGCGCATCCGGGACGTGGCCACTTCCGGCGCCACGGTGGGGCGGCTGTACGCCCTGTCCACGGCGGGCAGCATCGCGGGGACCTTTCTGGGCGGCTTCGTCCTCATCTCCTTCTTTGCCAGCGGCACCATCCTCTGGGGCGTGGCCCTGGGCCTGCTGCTGCTCTCGCTGCCGGCCGAGCCTTCCCGTCCCTGGGGACGGCTGGCCCTGCTGTGCCTGCTGCTCCTGCTGGCCGTCTGGGACCGGCAGTGCCGCCAGGCGGACGGGCCCCTCATGGTGGAGAGCCCCTACAACTGCATGGTGATCCACGAGGGCCGCGACAGGGGCAGGCCGGTGCGCGTCCTTTCCACGGATCCCGGCTACAGCCAGTCCGGCATGTATCTGGACGACCCGGACGAGCTGTATTTCGACTATACCCGCTTTTACGCCCTGACCGTGCTGGCCCGGCCGCAGGCCCGGGACATCCTCATGCTGGGCGGGGGCGGCGGCTCCGTGCCCAAGTGGCTGCTGTCCGGCAGGAGCGGTCTGGACGCCGCCGGCCTGCGCCTGACCGTGGTGGAGCTGGACCCCGGCATGACCGCCGTGGCCCGGCACTGGTTCCTCCTGCCCGGGGACGACCCGCGCCTGCGCCTGGTCCACGCCGATGCGCGCACCTTCCTCAACCGGCAGCGGGAGCAGTATGACCTCCTGCTGGTGGACGTGTTCAACTCCTGCTATTCCATCCCCTTCCATCTGGGCACGCAGGAGGCCTTCGCCGCCATGCGCCGGGCCCTGCGCCCCGGCGGCGTGCTGGCCATGAACGTCATCGCCGCCGTGGAAGGCGAGGACGGCCGTCTGCTGCGGGCCATCCATGCCGGGCTGCGCCGGCATTTCGCCCGGGTGGAGATCTTTTGCGTCACCAGCCCCCGGCATCCCGGACAGCTGCAGAACCTGATGGTGCTGGCCTTCAGCCAGGCCGCCACGGCCGCGGCCCTGCGTGACGCCCCGGGCCGTTCGCCGGAGATGGCGGCCATGCTGGCCTGCCGCTACCGTGCGCCCCTGCCGGCGGCGGAGCCCTTGCGCGACGATTTCGCCCCGGTGGAGCGTTTCGCCCTGTCGCTGCTGCGCCGCCCCACAAAGCGCCATTCTCCCCCATACCGATACCGTCGAGCGTCAAAGC
>OGXX01001517.1_pt1 | contig 23291 bp, 33 predicted proteins | sample 1576301 | NCBI WGS metagenome assembly OGXX01 (sample SAMEA3541469, study PRJEB24748) | human gut metagenome | biome: human gut; feature: human-associated habitat; material: faeces | place: China | collected 2012
CTCGTATACAGACTGTTCTGCTTACAGTCCCATTACCGCAAGCCGCTTGAGTTTTCCTATGAAGTGCTGGACAACATGACGACCGCTTACAATAAGCTCTTAAAGAGAATAGCCGATTTATCCGAGGAAGGAGAAGTGGACAAAGCGAAATTTGCAGAGTACAAAACCCGTTTTGAAGATGCTCTCTGCGATGACTTAAATTCCTCCATGGCGATTACCGTTCTGTATGAGATGCTAAAGGCAGACATGAACGACAAGACCAAGAGAGAACTGGTAAAGAGCTTTGATGAAGTACTTTCCCTGGATTTACTGTCCGGCAAGGCTACAGACAGCACGGAGGAGTCCGTGGACGAAGAATTAAAGGCTTATGTGCTTTCCAAGATTGAAGAAAGAAAAACAGCCAAGAAGGAAAAGGATTTTGCAAAGGCGGATGCCATCCGTGCGGAGCTTTTGGAAAAGGGCATTGTGATTGAAGATACCAGAGAGGGCGTAAAATGGAAGAAGGCTTAAGTCTTGTTTCAAAAATAAGGAAGACATTTGCACTGCCCGGGGTGGACGTAAGGAGTTATTCTCCGCTGGCGCTTGCCTATATCGGGGATGATGTGTACGACGTGGTGGTGCGCACCTTTGTGGTGGAGCATGCCAACCGCTCCGCACACGATCTGCATAAAATTTCCAGCCATTTTGTAAAGGCACAGACCCAGGCCGCCATGATAGAGGCGCTGGAGGAGCTGCTTACGGAAGAGGAAGAAGCGGTTTACAAAAGAGGACGGAACGCCAAGGCTTACACCACGGCAAAGAATGCCAGCGTGGCGGACTACCGGAAAGCAACGGGACTGGAAGCTCTTATGGGTTATCTGTATCTGTCCGACAGAATGGACAGGGTGTTAGAGCTTATGAAAGAGGGCTTTACCCGGCTGGAGCTTACGGTACGCGAAGGACATTAACGGAACTGAATGAAAATAACAGGGAGAATAACAATGTCTACGGAATAGACATTGTTTTCAAAGGAGATTGAATTGGGATACGAAGAATTTACCATAGAAGGACGGAACGCTGTCATTGAAGCCTACCGTGCCGGCAAAACCATAGATAAGCTTTTTATCCTGGACGGCTGCACGGACGGACCGGTCATGACCATCAAACGGGAAGCAAAAAAAGCGGGAACCCTCGTTAAGTTTGTAACGAAGGAAAGACTCGACCAGATGTCGGAAACCGGCAAGCATCAGGGGGTTATTGCCTATGCGGCAGCCTATTCCTATGCGGAGGTAGAGGATATTTTAGAAAATGCCAGAAAGAAGGGAGAGCCTCCTTTCATTTTCCTTTTAGACAACATAGAGGACCCGCATAATCTGGGCGCCATTATCCGTACTGCAAACTTATCGGGAGCACACGGCGTGATTATTCCCAAGAACCGGGCGGCAGGTCTTACGGCCACCGTTGCCAGAACATCCGCAGGTGCGTTAAATTATACACCCGTGGCAAAGGTTACCAATCTGGCGCAGACCATCGAAGACCTGAAAAAAGAAGGTCTTTGGTTTGTATGTGCGGATATGGACGGCACGGTGATGTATGATTTGAACCTGAAAGGTCCCATCGGTGTGGTAATCGGCAACGAAGGGGAAGGCGTAGGCAGACTGGTGAAGGAAAAATGCGACATGGTGGCATCCATTCCCATGAAGGGGGATATTGACTCCCTGAATGCTTCAGTGGCAGCAGGCGTGCTGGCTTATGAGATTGTAAGACAACGTCTGCGGGGATAATAATCTGCGGCAGGAGAAGGTATTACGATGCAGGATTATCGGCAGTTTACGGATGAAGAACTGATTGTCAGACTCCGGGAGGGCGAAGTACCGGTTACGGACTATATTATGGAAAAGTATAAAAATCTGGTCCGTAACAAGGCGGCATCCATGTATATACTGGGAGCTGACAGAGAGGATTTGATTCAGGAAGGCATGATTGGACTGTTTAAGGCGGTCCGGGATTACGATAGCGGCAGGGATGCCGGATTTTATACTTTCGCGGATTTGTGCGTGAGCAGGCAGATGTATGCGGCAATACAGGCGGCGGGAAGGAAAAAACATATTCCGCTCAATTCCTACATTTCTCTTTCGGCAGAAAGCAAAGAAGGGGAAGAAGAGGAACAGCAGAAGTGGCTTGCCCAGCTTGTGGATGACGGGCAGAATCCGGAGCAGCTTGTGATTGACCGGGAGAACCTGGAAAATCTGGAGAAAAAAATTGAGGACGAGCTGAGTTCATTTGAAAAGGAAGTGCTGGAACTGTATATAACCGGCATGACGTATGTACAGATAGCACATGTTCTGGGAAAGGATGAAAAATCCACGGACAATGCGCTGCAGCGGATAAAATCCAAAATAAAGAGAATTATTTGCAGTTGATTTTTTTAGAACTCATAGTAAAATTGGAAAGAGGTGAACGGGTATGCAGACGATTTACACAAAGGTAAAGGTTCATAATGAAGTGGAGCTTTGCGAGACGGCGGATATGGATGTCAAAAGCCGGATTGAAAAGGCACTTCTGGAAAACAGGATTTCTTATTACATAAAATGGTATAAACAGGGCTTTTTCTGGAACAGCAAAAATGTCTGTGTATTTTGCGTAAACGAGAATTCCAAGGATGAAGCGGAAGAGCTGATTAACGGACTTGCCGGGGAGAACGGGGACAAAATCCGGTTCCTGATGAGCAAATCCAAGGATTGCTTTTTCTGATTAAATGAAGGAGAATGGAAAAAATTATGGAAGCGTACAGTATTTTTAAGGATTTGGCGATTATTATTATTTTTGCAAAGTTTTTCGGGCTGCTTGCAAGAAAGCTGAAGGCACCGCAGGTAGTAGGAGAAATTGTCGCGGGATTACTGATCGGACCCAGCATACTGGGACTGGTACAGCAGACGGATTTTATTGTGCAGATGGCGGAAATCGGAGTTGTGCTTCTGATGTTTTCCGCAGGTCTCGGAACCGATTTGAAGGAACTGTTAAAAACCGGCCCCAAAGCATTTCTGATTGCAACGGCCGGTGTATTTGTGCCCCTGGTATGCGGAGCCCTGCTTTACATGGGATTTTACGGATTTGCACCGTGGGGAGATAATGAGTTTTACGAGGCAGTCTTTATCGGTACTATTCTGACGGCCACATCTGTAAGTATTACCGTACAGACCTTAAAGGAAATGGGAAAATTAAAGGGTACGGTAGGCACTACCATTTTAAGCGCCGCCATTATTGATGATGTAATCGGTATCGTGGTACTGACCTTTGTTATCGGCTTCAAAAACCCGGATTCCAATCCGGGAAAGGTTATCTTAAGTACGGTTCTGTTTTTTGTTTTTGCCGTTGTGGTGGGTTATATTATTTATAAGGTATTTAAGATTGTGGATAAAAAATATCCGCATACGAGACGTATTCCCATTATCGGTCTGGCATTGTGTCTGGCTTTTGCCTATATTGCGGAAAAATATTTCGGTATTGCCGACATCACCGGCGCATATGTGGCAGGTATTATCCTTTGCTCCATTCAGGACTCCGGTTATATTGCGGAGAAGATGGATATCAACTCCTATATGCTGTTCGGTCCCGTATTTTTTGCCAGCATCGGTCTGAAGACCAATATCAGCGGTGTGACCGGTGAAATCCTTCTGTTTTCCATATGCTTTGTGATTGTAGGTCTGGTTGCCAAGATTATCGGCTGTGGACTGATGGCGAAGATGTGCCGGTTTAAGAATCATGACTGCTTAAAAATCGGTATCGGCATGATGACCCGTGGAGAAGTGGCGCTGATTGTTGCCCAGAAGGGACTTTCCGTAGGACTTCTGACCGACGTTTATTTTACAGCGGTTATCCTGCTGATTATTGTATCCAGTATTTCCACACCTATTCTGCTGAAGCTTCTGTACTCCAAATATCCGGGAGATGAGACGAAGGCATAGGCTTTTGGCAAGGGTATGCAGAAAGTCAAAAAAAATAAAAAAAGTAATTGACAATCTGCATACCCGTATGGTATATTAACTTTCGGTGATTGCGGGAGACAAACTTCCAGAAATCCGCTGCTGTGGCTCAGTCGGTAGAGCGTCGCATTGGTAGTGCGGAGGTCACGGGTCCGATTCCCGTCAGCAGCTTCATTTTTTGTTGAAAATACGGCATTTTTTGAAAGCCTTTGATTGAATCCAATCAAAAAGTCAATCAAAACTCAAAAGCAGAAAGGAGTTTCTGCAAATATGCCAAAAGGGTAATCCGGGGAACCGGGTTATTTTTTTGCCTAAAAATATCGAACAAATATTCGACCTAACCTTGACACCCTAAAAAGCATCCGTTATATTTGATATATAACCATTAAAGCGACAATGAAAGGGGATAAACGAAGATGGGAGAGGTAAGCGAATTTGAACGAAAAAAAATGTATCTGAACCAGTACCAGGAAGCACAAAGAAAGATTGCCGGACTTACGGCGGAAATGGAAAAATGGGGATGCCTTGCCACAAAGGTTAATCAGGCATACAATCTGGGCGGCTCCGGCGGTGGAAGTGGCAGCAGCAAGGCGGAGACAGGGGCGGTAAACATAACCGCATTATTAGCCCAAATTCAAGCCGAAATAAGAACGGCGGAGAATGTAAGGGGCATGGTAGCAAAAGCCTGTGAAAAAGCCCCAAAAAGAAGATACAAGGCACTTCTGCAGATGCGCTTTGTCAATGGACTTTCGCCGGCTAAGATTGCCGAAGCATGCGACAAGGACGAAAGAAGCATCCGGCGGTCTATAAATCATGCTATAGACGAATTAGACATATAGGAGAAGGCACCCGGTAAAGGATGCCTTTTTTGATGTCTTTAATATTCTTTTATTCTTCTTCCGAGAAATTCTCTGCGATGTATTCCTCAACATCTCCCGCGGTAAAAAGCCCGCCGAATGTCTCGGCTATACTTTGGCTATCGGTGCAGGAAATGACATCCTGCGCCCTCTGGGACAACTTCAATCTGTCTAAATATTCGTGTACCTCATGATTTAGCTTTCGCTTATCATCTCCGCCACGGCGGCAAATCTCTTTAATCTCTTCAATGCTCATTTCTTCATACTTCTTCATACAATCACCATTTACCTTTCAAATTTAACTTTTTCACGAACAACAAGACTAATGTAATATTATCATTTTTCGCCCAGACTTTCAAGCATGGCATCCCGGGCCTAGTATGTCTTAAGCCAATAATTAACCTTAAAGTCATCTAACATCTGATAAGAGTACTTCTTCCGGTATTCATCAGATAACCGGACCAGTTCGGCGGCATCTACCAACATATTATAGGCTTTGTCAATGTCTGCTCTTGTGGCGGCATTCTCGGAAACAATATCTTCACGTTGCTTTTTCAGACTCTCCCGGAATGCTTTCGCCTTTATCCGCAGCTTGCCGGATTCGGTCTCTGTGAAACATTCAGCTATGGCGAATCGAAATGTATGGCTGCTGCTTATCGAATAGAACCCTTTAAGATATATTGTAACGTCGATATAGTCCTTAAGGTAGGATAGCTTGTATTCAGATATTCCGATGCCTTCCGGCAAACTGTCTTTTAACTGGTCTGTAAATCTCTTGTTTAGCACCTTGCCATCATTCTTCCCGGCAATCTCTACAAATGCCGGTATTGCTGTTAAAAATGCCGTGTTTCGGTCAATGCGCTGCTGCATCTTACTAAATCCTTCTTCAATGCTCCTTTTGTCCATTTATTCTTCCTCCTCATATGCTCTTGCGGCATTCATTTCCTGCATCCGGTCAACCATGCCGGTTATAGCTTCAACGAATTTTTCCGCTTTGTCGGTTCCAGCTTTTGCATACATAAACCCAGCAGAATTTACGGAAAAAATGGTATCGTTAATCTTGGCAAATTCTCCATATTTTCCGGTACTGGTGCCAATGGTCCAGTATTTGCCACCGTCCACCGGGAAAGAGTAGAAGCCTTCTTCGTTTGGTTCGGTAAATGCATAGGCTTTTTCCTGTGCCTTTCTTCCGTATCTGTATATCTCGTTTGTGCCTGCGTTGATGTATCTACTATCTTTGAACATATCTATTTACCCTTTCCGGCTCCGGGGTTATTCCCCGGAAGCCTATAAAATTTATGCTATGCGGTGATCTGCTCCGGCTCGCTTGTCCTTGTAGCATATCTTTCCGAACCGTACATATTGCGAATATCATCCATTGACTTTTTACCCTTGCCATGCTTCCGGTATTCGCCTGTGTGGAAGTACCACGCATATTTATTAGATGAATACCGGAACCCCAGAAGTTTCAGTGTGTCTTTGTGTTCTTTGGTGTTCCCAGTTACCCATAACCAGGAGCCGCATAATTCTATAATCAATCCGGACAAGTGGAGCAGTGCCGAGATTATGTTTGCGTATTCTTCCGGGGTTTCGGTGGTCTCTTTGGTATATGTCTTTCCGTCTGCTGTCTTATGGGTGCTTCCGCAGGTCTTCCATGCTTCCTCGTACTGTCTCTGCATTTCTTGGAATTCTGCGGTCGTGTCTCTTCCGGGGTTACAATCCGGGTGTAAATCTCTTGCTAACTTCTTATATGTCTGCTTTACGTCTTCCAATGTTTCGCAATTTTCAAAATATCTCATGGTCGTTTCTCCTTTCGCCCTGTCTCATCGGTGCAGGTGGGGCAGTTCCTGCAGACCGCCGTAAGGCGGTTTCGACTTATGCTCTAATCAGTGTAATCTCTTCGTCTCTCTGGATGCTCTCAACCTCTGCCGGTGTGAAATCTTCTGTGCCAATGTAAAGACCGTCTACAAAAATCTTATATGCTTTCATGTTCGTTTGCTCCTTTCGGGTTGTCGTGTTCTTGTTTCGTTGTGCCCTTATCATAGCGCATACTTGCGTAAGTATGCAAGACGGAATATTTCACAAAACTTGCGCAAGTATTTTGTGCAAGGTGCATAATTGCGCAAGTATTCAGCAGGTGGTATCATAATTACAGGTATATTTATAAAAAAAGAGAGGGCAAGAGAATGGGCGGAAAGACATCTTCAGCGGTAAAAAATAAATATATAGCAAAGGCATACGATAGAATTAACTTTGTTATGGAAAAAGGAAAAAAGGAAGAGATAAAGGAAAAGGCGGCGGGCGAGGGCATAAGCGCAAGCAAGTGGATAAATGACGCGATAGCGGAGAAGATAGACAGGGGCGCAGGAAAAGCAAGTGGAACGCAGACATAAAGGACCTGTCAGCCTATGCCCGGAGCGCTGGATGTACCGAAGATGAATATATCCGGCAGGCAATAGCCGAAAAGATGCAGCGACAGGATGAAGAATATACAGAAGAGATAGAAAGAGAAAAGATATTTTAGGGATATATAAAAAACTACCTGATAACCAGTAATCTATAAAGAGAGAAATACAAAAGAGAGAAGCCGGAGCGGGATTGGTGACAAAATGCCCTTAAATGTCCGGCGGAAAGAATGATATATATATGATAGCAAGAAGCGGCAAGGCAAAATACCTGAGCCGCTTTTTTGATGTAAAAAGGAGGTGCCGGAGATGGCAGAAGAGAACAAGAAGAACACCGGGAACGGTGCCACGAAGAAAGACCCTTCGCAGATGTCCAGATATGAGTTAGTCCGGGCGGGACTGGTTGAGCGGTAGGCAAGGAAAAAGGATGGGTCAACCTTGTATCAATCACAGACCAACCGGAAGAGAAAAGAAAAGAGATATGCCGGAAGGGATGCGCGGGAGCCAGAGCGGTAGAGCAGAAGAGAAGAACCACAAAAGAGATATTAGACTTTATCGGCTCCTTACCAGCGACGGAGTCAGCGGCGGAATACGTCACCCCGGATATTATGGCGCAACTGGGCGAGGGAGCGACGCAGAAAGACGTGTTAAACGCAGCTATGTATCTGCAGGCGCAGGCGGGGAATGTAAAAGCCGCCGTATATGTCCGGGATAGCATAGGCGAAAAACCCGCGGATGTAATGCAGGTGGAAGCTACAGTTAGCCCGGAAGATATGGAGCTGGTAAACAGGGTAAATAAACGGCTTGCCGGAATTGCACCGGCAGAGGACGCAAAGCCGGAATAAATGCCCTTGCTGATTGATGTATGTTAATCTTTGAATTGTTCGCCAATTCGGACAATTAAGGAATACAGTAAATACAGGACTTTCCGGCATTTAGGCATGTTCCAACTATGCGCAAAATAAACATTTAACGCATAGTTGCCGGAAATGCGCTGGAATATGTGCTATTGTTTGGCACAATTCAACAACTTGCGTGCACCAGCGCAGAAACCCAAGGGCCCAAACACGTATACCTGCGCAGCTATATTAGACTGATACACTCTTTCTTTTTCCTGCGCAACCTTTCCCGTGCGGCTGCTGCGGTTCTGATCGTGCGCACCCTATACCCCAGGGGGACCAGTACCCCCGCCCTTCATAGTAGGTACCATATACCCATCAGAAAATTTTATAAAAAAATGAATTCCAAGGTCAGAGAGATATATACGGAGATATGGAAACTGCATAAAGCATACTACGACACGCAGAGTGATGCGGAGTGGGAAAGGCTGATAGGTGAGACAGAGAAGCTGCTGCAGAGATACGGCAGAAATAAATTTGCGGTAAAGTTGGCAGAAGCCATGATAAGTGAAATAGAAAGTAGGCAGAAATGAAGATATATGGGAGAGAGATTACGGACGAATGTTCGTACTGTGAAAACATACTGCAATGTGACTTAATGAAGAAAGGTCACGGCATAGGCATTTCTGAAAGAGAAAATGTCGGAGAGATGATTGACTGCCAGATGAACCACTACAAAGACAGAGTAATCAAAGGGCAGAATATTTACAATTAGCGGTGCTGGCGAAACAAGGTTCGACTCCTTGTGCCGTTTTTGGTTTACCATAGTTTGGTTTGCCATTCTTGGTCGTTTTACGACAATCCTTTCACCTTGTAGCGGAATGCTGTTAAGAGCCCTCGTACGGCTCGCAAGGGTTTTCCTTCTGACATATATTTTCTTCCTTAGGCTCATAGGCCGTCAAAAGTCTATGGGCCTTTTGCGTGGGCGGGTTTACCGTCTGCGCGGACAGTCCAACTATTTTTTCATTGTGTGAAAATCATCCTGCGAAAGCAGCCGTTACAGGCGGCAATCCCCTAAGAATAATGAGATAGTTTTAATTGGGTCTTGGTATATAACACGGAGGGTACCAAGTAGGGAACCGCATACGAGCGGAAAAAGTAACACACGGAAAAAACTTGTGAGTAATAAGCGCAATGAAAGCAGGAAAGTGATGCACAGAAAAAAGTCCCTTAAAGTGTGTTCGGCAACCATTCTATGTGACATCACAATTTGCAGACGTGGCAGAATGGGTAATGCGGCAGTCTTGAAAATTGCTGGTCGGAAACGGCTTGTGGGTTCAAATCCTACCGTCTGCGTTCGAGGTAATATATGGCAAGCATAAATGAGATTAGACAAGCGGAAATTGAATACTGCCGGGACAATCTGGAATATTTTATTGATAATTATGGTCACATAGAAGACAAGGATAATCCGACAAACATAATTCAGCAGTTTCAGATGTGGGAAAAGCAGAGAGAAGCGCTGCGGAGCATAGCAGAAAACAAATTCAATGTCATTTTGAAAGCACGACAGTTAGGTTTCTCATGGCTTGTACTGCATTATGCTACGTGGGTTATGATTTGCCCTGGCCGTACAGTTATCGGTCTTTCGCAGAAAGAAGATGACGCAAAGGAACTTGTACGAAGAATGGAAGTCATCTGCGCTAATGCACCTGATATTTTTCGAGAAGAAGGAAAGCAGCCGGTCGGTTGGAACGGTATTACATATACGCGTTTGGCAATGGAATTACGGTTCAAGTTCCCAGACGGAATGGAAAGCAAATTTACCGGTATGCCGAGCTCACCGGGTTCTGGTCGTTCATTTACTGCCAACCTTATTATTTTTGATGAATGGGCTTTCCAGCCATTTGCAGAGGAAATATGGAAATCCGGCTTCCCTACAATCAACCGTCCCACTGGTGGACAGGTTATAGGATTGTCAACTATTGAGAGAGGTTCATTCTTTGAAGAAGTATTTACGAACCGTGACAACGGCTTCAATAAAATCTTCATTCCGTGGTATGCGGACCCGAGAAGAGATGAAAAGTGGTATGAAGATACCAAGAAAGCAATGGGAGATGCAATCACACAGGAATATCCTGCAACGATTGAAGAAGCGCTTACCGTTCCTGGCGGTTCTTATTTCCCGGAAGTAAACGAGAGAAACACAGTTTCAAAGGAACCGTTAAAAGGAAGCCTTATAAGATATTGTTCATTGGACTACGGACTTGATATGTTATCCGTCCACTGGTATCAGATTAACAGTGCCGGAGAAACACAGGTTTACAGAGAATATGACAAGCCTAATCTGACAATCGGCGAAGCGGCGGATGTGATATTAAGATTGTCTGCCGACGAGGAAGTGCTTCTTTACCTTGCACCGCCTGACCTTTGGAACCGTTCACAGGAAAGTGGTAAGAGCCGTGCACAGCTTTTTGCAGATAACGGCTTAACACTTACCAAAGTAAGCAATGATTTTCCCGCCGGATGCGCAAACATGAAAGAATACCTGCGTCCGAGAGAAAATCAGAAATCCCGGCTGACAATTTTGGACGGATGTGCACCAAATCTTCTTAAGTGCCTGCAGAAAATCCAAAAAGACAAGAAAAGACCAAATGTGTACGCGAAAGAACCGCACGACTTGACACATGATGTAGATAGTCTGCGGTATTTTTGTGTGTACTGGACAGCCATTGCGGATGCAATATCGAATAGCAATAAGAAAACATGGACAAGTGACATGTGGGAAGATTACGAGAATGCGGATGAGCAGGGAAAACAGTACCTTGTGCAGAAATATGGAGAACCTAAGACATGAAGTTGAGGAAGGTGCAGAATTTTATGAAGAAAATACTTAAGCCGGAAGAAGCGGCGAAGATTGATAAAGCCAGACGGCAGTATGAAACGGCTAAAAGTGCATATAGCGGAGAACTCTCTAAAATGACCGAGAACGAAGCTTTATACAATGGGTCAAGAGAAGTTAAGGGCAATCCAAATAAGCCGTCAAAAAGTGCTAAAAAGCTTTCTATCAATGTTAGAAACATTGCTTACGAACTGATTGAAAGCCAGACGGACTCATCTATTCCCATGCCAAAGGTAACTCCTATCCATGAAGAGGATGCGGAAAGGGCAAAAATCATTGAAGATATGCTGCAGAATGAAATCCGCTTGCTTCACTTCAATGTACTTAATGATAAGCAGGAAAGAACCGTACCTATTCAGGGCGGCAGCTTCTTTCAGGTTGAATGGGATAACAAAAAGGGATTTCACTGCAATATTGGCGGTCTGTCCGTTTCCGACAGGCATCCGAGAACAGTTATCCCACAGCCCGGCATTTCAGAAGTTGAGGATATGGACTACATTTTTGTGGTTATCCCCATGACAAGGGATGCCGTAAAGCGAAGATACGGTGTTGATGTTAAGGGCGCATCAGAAACAGAAAGCGAAACAAGGGAAAATACGGAAACCACGGAAGATGTAGTATCTGTTATTAAGCAGTATTACAAAAACGAGGACGGTACAATCGGTCTTTTTACGTGGTGTGATGATTTTATCCTTGAAGATATGAAAGACTACCAGGCCCGGCGGTTAGAAATCTGCAAGAAGTGTGGCAGAGTGAAAAACGGTGATGTTTGTGAGTGCGGAAGTAAGAGTTTTGAAACCAAGACGGACGATTACGAAGAACTCACGGAGGATATTAAACAGTATGACGGCAGTGTCATTCCTTCTGTTTCTGGAACGGAGATGCAGTTTGCACTTGATGAAGAGGGAAACGGCATTTTGGGTGATGACGGAACACCGGTTATGGAAGAAGTAAGTGTAAGAACCAAAATCCCGTATTACAAGCCGAATTGCTTCCCTTTTGTGCTTCGTAGGAACGTATCAAGAAGTGGAAAGCTTTTAGGCTTCTCTGATGTGCAGGTGGTTGCAGACCAGCAGGATGCCGTTAAGAAATTGGGCTCCAAAATACAGGAAAAAATCTTGGGCGGCGGCTCTCTCATCACACTTCCGAGAGGGCTTAATATCACCTTAACGGATGAGGAATACAGAATTGTCCGTGTAAACAATCCCGCGGAACTTAGCCAGATACAGACACTTAATCTGCAGGCTGATGTGAGTGGTGACTTAAGGCTTTTGGAACAGAATTACGACTGGGCGAGAAGCTCATTAGGCATTACAGACTCATTTCAGGGTAAATACGACAGTTCAGCACGAAGCGGTACTGCAAAACAGTACGCAATCAATCAGGCTGCCGGACGATTGGAAAGTAAACGTGTCATGAAAAACACGGCTTTCGCTAAGCTTTATGAAATGATGTTCAAATTCATGCTTGCTTATGCAGACCAGCCGGTGCCGCTCTCCAATAAGAATACGAAGGGCACATTTTCCTTTAGTCATTTTAACAGATATGACTTTTTGAAGCAGGATGCCGCCGGTGAATGGTACTGGGATGATGAGTTTATCATTGAAACAGACCCTACATCCACGATCATGATGAACCGTGAAGCCATGTGGCAACAGGCTGATTACAAATTACAGAGTGGTGCATTCGGACAGCAAGGTGATTTACAGACCTTGCTTTTATATTGGGAATTTATGGAGAAAAACGATTATCCCAATGCTGCAGAAATCAAGAGAAGTGTGGAAAGCCGCTACCAGGAGCAGCAGCAGATGATGATGCAGCAGCAGATGATGGCACAACCGCAGGAAGGTGGTGGAAACAGTGAAATGCCCGTTATGTAACGTGGAAATGGCAATCTCCGGCCACAGATACCGTACTGCCGGAGATGACTCACCAGACACAGATACGAAACTTTATATTGAGCAGGACCTTGTGTGCAGAAATGCGCAGTGCGCCAATCACGGCAAGGTCGTAACAACGGTAAAAATACCGCTTGAATTAACTAAGGACTGAAAAGTCCTTTTTTAATACCTAAATTCGCAGGAATAGCGCAAAAATCCGGAGGAAAAAGCATGAAAAACAATACTTTACTGCCTTTCAACCTGCAGTTTTTCGCAGAAGGAGAGGAACCCACAAGCGCAAACACACCGGAGCCCGCTGAACCGGTACAGGAACCCGAAAACCCCACAGAAGGTGGAACTGATGATGATTTAGGCGAAAAAGTGCAGGAACCCGCCGAACCTGCAGCACAGCAGACACCGGATGTAAATTCACAGTTTGCTGCAGCAAGAAGAAAAGCAGAATCGGAAATGCGCCGGAGGGATGAAAGAATTGCACGCATGTGCAAGGACTTCAAGAACCCCATAACCGGACAGGCAATACATACCGTGGATGAGTACCTTGAAGCACTGGATGCACAGGAACGGATGAACGCAGAGCAGAAATTGAGAGATAGCGGAGTAGACCCGCAGTTCCTTGAAGAAGCCATTAGCAGAAATCCCGTTGTTATGCAGGCACAGCAGGTCATGGAAAGACAGAAGCAGGAAGAGATGGATAGACAGATTGCCAATGACATTAAGGAAATCGGCAAGTTAAATCCTGCCATTAAGAATATCGGTGACCTTTCAAAGGATGAAAGCTTTGTAGCCGTCTATGAGCGGTGGCAGAAATCAAACTTCACGGAAAGTCTGTACGACATTTACAGACTGGTGAATTTCGACAAGCTGACAACCCAAAGAGCGGATGCAGCGAAGCAGGCAGCAATCAATCAGGCAAGAGGACGAGAATGCTTGTTGACAAGGCTCATAATGCAGGACAGGCATTGCAGGCACTTGCCAAGTACACACGAACACCTGCCGGAACTGTGGCTAAAGGACAGGAAATCATGCGGAAACAGACGGAAGATTTCATGAATGATCATCCGAATGTTGATAAAGCCGTGGATGAAAGCATAGACACATTATGGGCGGAACTGGAAGCGGCACAGAACAATGCGGATGCATTAACCATTGGTGACGAAAAGGGCGCCGTATCGAGAGAACAGGTAGAGAAGATTGTCCGGGATGCTGCGAACAAGAACAAAAACAGTGGACTTGACAAGATGAACCAGTCCGACATAGACCACCTTGTGAATGAAATCCAGTCTGGTGTAGACCACACACTGATAGCAGAGGAAGTACAGAACTATGCTGCGACAGGGCTTTTCGGTCTTACAGATGAAGATATTGCAAACATCATGGACTATCTGGGCGAAGCCGAAAAGATGCCTGACTCCAAAGAACGGTATGAGCTGGAAGATAAAGCATTTCAGATTATTGCTGACAAGGTTGTTACAAAGAATTTCATGGACAAACTGGATTCATGGCGGTATCTTGCAATGCTTTCCAATCCGAAAACGACATTGCGAAACTACCTTGGCAACCAGGTAAACCGTGTGACAACGGGTGTGTCAAACAGTATTGCTGGTCTGATTGAAAGCAAGTTGTCCCAAAAGTACAATATCAAACGCACCAAGGAAGTGCTTACAAAGGCAGACAGTGAACTTGTTAAGAAAGCCACCGCAGATGCAGAGCATAATGCATATTCGTTGTTACGTGACGGCGGCGACAAGTACCGAAACGCACAGAGCCGTATTGAGCAGAGTAAATCTGCATTTTCCACAAAAGCCATGCAGAAGGTCGAGGACTTGACAAGCCGTATGCTTGACGATTTCCCCGCTATGAGGAAGAAATATGGTACATCCTTGGCAGGGTACATGAAAGCAAACGACATGGATATGTCCTACTTCAATGCGGCGGACGACTTGAAAGCGGCAAAGGCGGAATTGGCAGGTCTGAATACAGAAACAGACGGTGCAAGAATTAAGGAACTTACCGGGCAGATTTCCACACTGGAAGCGAAGCAGAATAAAATGGACACGGCAAGAGCCTATGCAGTTACAAAGGCTAAAGAAGCCACATTCCATGAATACAGTGCGTTTGCAAGCTGGCTTAGCAAGGTTTCAAACAACTGGAAAGATGGAAACATGTTGCAGAAATTCGGGCATTTAGTAATTGAAGGTATTCTGCCGTTCAAGAAAACACCTGCGAACGTAATGAAGCAGGGAGCAAAACTTGCGACAGGTCCGGTACAGACGGGAATAGGCTTGTACCAGTTATACAATGCATTATCTTCCGGCAAAAATGGCGGTAAGTATGATGCTACGGCAGCAATAGAAAGAATTTCCACAGGTCTGACCGGATCCGGCATCCTTGCCCTTGGAGCATTGTTAAGCAATCTCGGACTGATCGTGAGTGTGCCTGATGATGATAAGGACAATAACTTCAACAAGCTTACCGGCGGACAGAATTATGCATTGAAGCTGGGTGACAATTACTATACGATTGACTGGCTTTCTCCTGTTTCCATTCCGCTTTTTGCAGGTGTAAATGCAGAGAAAATATTCGCACATAAAACGGACAAATCTGTACTTGATGTATTAGGTGATTTATCTGCCCCGTTGGTTGAAATGTCCATGTTACAGGGGCTTTCTGAAACACTGGAAACTGCAACGCAGTCTGATGATGCCAACAATGCCCTTGTGCGTATGGGAACTTCCGCCGCCACCAACTATGCATCACAGTATGTACCTACAATGTTGGGACAGGTCGCAAGGACGGTTGATAACACCAGACGAAACAATGTAGGAAATGATAAGGGAGTAGTTGGTGATTTACAGTATGCGGCAAACAAGGTAGAAAACAAAATCCCGTTCCTGTCAATGACAAATGAGCCGTATGTGGATGCATGGGGCAATCAGCAGAAGGACGAGAACAATATCTTAATCAGAGGACTGTATAATGCCTTTTCTCCCGGATATTATTCAAAGCAGGATAAAGATGCGGTTGAGAAAGAACTGGATGTGGTTAGAACTTCCACGGACGACTCTTCTGTATATCCGTCAAATGCTCCCAGGCAGATTAACACGGCAAATGGCAGTGTGAGATTGACCGAAAAGGAATACACAAAATACGCCACCGCCAAAGGGCAGATGCAGTACAAGGCGGTAAACAATCTCATTAAGTCAGAAATGTATGATAACCTTACAGATGCGCAGAAAGTGGATGTTATCAAGGATATTTATAAGTATTCCGGTCTTGTGGCACAGAATGACATTGGAAAGCCTGCGAAAAGCACAGAAGCAGTGGATGCTTATAAGAATGACGGCATAAAGGGCATTGTAAATCTGGCTATCAGCAAGAACGTGGGCGGCGACAAAGCCTTTCAGGTATTGCAGGACTTAGGAGAGGAAGGCTACAACCAGTACTGGCAGATAAAGTCAGAAGCGGATGCAGACGGAAATAATAGCCTTAAGCAGGCGGAAGTGAAAGAGTATCTGGACAAACAGGTGATGCTTAACGAGAGGAAAGCTTACTGGTTTGATATTTACTGTCCGAAAGCTAAGACCAATCCGTATAGAACTGGAACATCTTCCGGAAGCACATCAAGCAGCACCTCTTCAAAGACAGATGATGCATACCTTAGATATGTTCGGAGCATATTAGGAAACTAAACGAAAAGACCGGCAGATGGTGTAAAAGCCACTTGCCGGTTTTTCCTTTTTAGGAGTTTCCAATGAAAAAGAAACGTGATATATTTTTTCCCCTATGTATATATGTGTTCAGAAAGCCATTTTGTTTCAAACCTTTAATAAATATTTTTTCTGTTTGCCAAACTTAAGGATATTTTATATAAAAGCTCCCCTTCTACTTCAAAATACTTTCCATATGCTTCAACAAAATCACTTAAATTTCCCTCATTAAGTCGGCATTGTCCGACCGAAGAACATATACCAAAAAACGTGGCGATTACGGCGCCAATGAAGAAAGGATACCCGAAAATCACATATCCTACCACTATAACGGCAATGAATAAGGTTATATCATAGAATACTGTATCATTTAGCTTTGCATTTAGGTCGTCATATCTACAAGGGACATTTGCGGCTTTCAGCCTGTTTGTAATATTCTTTGATACCTTTATAGTCAATACTGCCTGTAGGAAGATAAAGCAAAACGCAAAATAGATAATTATAATTCCAAGTATAGACCCTATGACATAGTTTATTGTCCGCCGTTCTCCGTTATCCAGTATGGAATACATAAACCCATATGCAAGCATTTCCCCATAGTTCGTATCTTGTGATTTCTTTTCGGAAATGATTTTGTCATAATCTTTCAGCAATTTGTCCAAACTGTCTGTAGCTTCGTTTATACTGTTGAAAACTCTGGTGGTGTCGTAAGGCTCCCCGTATCTGTCAAACATATAGACATTTTCAAGCTTACTGTAGGCATTTTTAATATCCTTGTTTGCATCTTTCACGATTTTCTTTACTGCCGTGTATTTTGTTTCGGCTTCGGCAATTCTGGTATCCGTTTTAGGGTTTGCCACCGCATAAATACATCCGGCAAGAGCAAACACGTATAAAACCATTATTATGCTTGCTGCATGGCTATCGTTTATTTTATTCAGCGAATTTACAAGGTACCTTACGAAGCATGAAAGCACGACAATAACAAGTGCAATAACAAAGCACAATTCAAAATTTACCATATCTTTATCCCCTTTGCGTTTTTCTTCAATAATAATACGGCTATATGACAAAAATCAACTATTTTGTAGAAAAAAATCAAGATTGCCATGTAATGAAAAATGTGTACTTACACGTACACAGGCATGATGTTATAATCTGAATGTATCAAATCCCAAAAAATGCATATTCTACCAGATAAAGGAGAATGGCATGGAGATTGATAACAAATTAGGTTACTTAAGGGAAAAAGCGGGAATGTCGCAGACAGGCCTATCGAAAAAAACGGGTATTAGTAAGCATGCAATTAGTGAGATAGAATTGTGCAAAAGGGAACCGAAGCTAAAAACCGCATTATTGATAGCTGCTGCACTGAAATGCAAGGTTGAGGATATATTTTCCATTAGGAAGAACCCTTGACATAGACGAACACATGTTCTATAATTGCATTATTCGCTATCTTAGTTGTGCGACACGGGGGTAAAATCTATGGATGAGAGAGAAGAGTACAAAAGAAAAATATGTGATTTGATTATGAAGTGTGATAGTTTGCACTGGTTGAAAGTCATACATGCTTACATAAAAAAACTTTTAGGATAATAAAAAAGACAAGGGATTGCGCACTTCCCTTGTCTTTTCTGCTATTTAGAAGCAATTTCGTCTATCAGCTTTTCCAATGTGTCCCAGTCACTTTCGTTTAGCCTGGTAAGCGCTGATATAAGTCTGTGTTTGAAAGAAGCATCTCCTTCTTTCTGAATGTCTGCAAGCATTTCTGCAATCTGTTCATCTTTTGATTTCTGGACAAACATTTCGCCGGTTCCGTTGCGGAGCCATTCTTCGTTGACATCAAATATACGGCAAATATCCTTTACTGTTCTGTCTGCCAGTGAACGATTTCCAGTTTCCACAAGAGATATGTAGTTTTTGGTTAAACCAACTTTTTTAGCAAAAGTGTCTTGTGGCATGTTATCTAATGCTTTGCGCAATTCCTTAATTCTATCTTTCGTTGTCCTCACCTCCTAAATGTATAATATCATGCTTGTCACACAAAGTCAAACAAAAATATAGAAAAAGGGTTGACAAGTAATACAATGTGTGATAGTGTAATCATACAAAGTCAAACGAAGAAAGGAGATGTAAAGATGGAAAGCAAAATGGACAAAATTCAGAAAAGCTATATGGACAATCTTTCGCAGGATTTATGCGGTACCTGTGAGGGTGCGCAGTTTATGGCGAAATATCTGACTTCGAGAAGTGCTATCTCTGAATTAGAAAAAAAGATATTGGATGTAATCAAAGATAGCAACTTATCGACATCAGAAGCTATTGGCTTCATGGACTACATGAAACATGTGATTACCAGTTGTTCGTGTCCTCGAATGAAATAGAAATATATTCATCTTTTTCAGCATCTGGTATTTGAGATGCAATTTTCATCAATTCAACAATCTTGCTGGAACAAGACGGAATTTTCCCACAGTTAGGACACGAGATTTTTTCTAAAGACAACGTACTTCTAATTGTGTAGGAACAATAACAAGAACATCTGATTTTTAATTTTAAGTCCATAAGTTTCACCTCCTTATAAAAAGATAAGGAAAATTATACCACAGAAAGGGAGTGATGTGAATGAGCGAAAAAGAGAAGCGGGTAGTGGACAAGTTAAAGAAAGCTATCCCCAAGATGTCCGAATTTGACAAAGGCTACATTCTGGGAAAGACAGAAAGCATGGCGGAAGAAGCCGGACACAAAGAAACCGTGAAAAAGGAATAATCCTTTGCGGAGCAGAAAAAAGGACGTTGATTTTATCCAAGCACAGTGATGCAAGGAAGTATTGGAGAAAAGAATAACAAAACCCCCAAAGGGTGTGACTTTGAGGGTTTCGACCTAATACAACCTAACAAGTATGGAATTGTTACAGGCACACCAGAGATTACATCGAGTAACTCCCATGCTTGCCACTTTTTTAGATGTAGGTTACATCTCTTATTTGCCTTGAAAGTGGACACGGTCAGGTCATGGTGGGTATTTTTTCGCTATTTCCTTGCGAGGATGGGTGCAAACCAGCCTATTGGCAACCATGAGCAAGTACGAAGTTTGTTTGCGCAGTTTACTCTGCGGTGCGTCATTGCCAATGTAAGGTGCAAGGCATACTCAAAAGTTTGGTCAAAAAGACCACCTTCCTTTCTACCTGAGTTAGGTACTTCTATTGTATCGCTGTGTTTGAATAAAATCAACGTTCGGAAAGGAAAGGAGAGTGTTATGCAACAGATGTTCACGGATGAACAGGTAGAAGAAGAAATCAACCGGCTTATGGAAAGCAGACATGTGATGCTTGCGAAACAGGAACGGAAGATACGTGACCGGCGCAGACAGTATATGTATCAGCTTCGGAGCATGGAGAAAAGAGGAAAGCAGCTTGAAAAACTTGGTGTCACTATGGACAACATGGAAGAAATGCTTTTCGGAGATTAAGGGAAAGGGGTAAAGAATGGAAGAAGTAATTAAATCGTTTAAGGGCTTTAAGCCGGACATGACATGCAAAGGGTTCCAGTATAAAGAGGGCGAAAGCTACGAAGAAGATACCGCAATCGTATGTGAAAAAGGCTTTCATGCTTGCGAATATCCACTTGACTGTTTCAGATATTACAATCCGGCGGAAAGCGTGTTCCACGAAGTCGAACAGAGCGGAAAAATCGACAGAGACGGCGATACAAAGACTGCATCCACCAAAATCAAAATTGGGGCAGAAATCAATATTGCCGGAATGGTAAAGGCTGCGATTGAGTATACGGTCAAGAGGGCGAATAAGGAAACTGGAAGTGATAAAAACTATGGAGCATCTTCGGCAACCGGCTACAAGGGAGCATCTTCGGCAACCGGCGACTATGGAGCATCTTCGGCAACCGGCAACTGTGGAGCATCTTCGGCAACCGGCTACAAGGGAGCATCTTCGGCAGATGACGAAAATGCCGTTGCCGTAGCATGGGGATATAAATCCAAAGCAAAAGGTGTTTTGGGTTCGCATCTGGTGTTTGCCAACTGGGAATATGTTGGAGATGAAGATGATGACTGTTACGACCGTAGCGAACCTAATGCATGGGAGTTGGCTGGTGCCGTTATGGTACGTGTGGACGGTGAGAAAATCAAGACTGACACTTGGTACACAATGAAAGATGGAAAGGTGATTGAAGATGTATGATCTGTGCCTTTCCGGGAAAGATGCGGAAGCTTTCAAAATGAAAGTCCTCATAAAAATGGATGAGATGTGTATTGACTACGGAGAATTAGCAGACCGAACTGGATACTCATACGCAACCATTAAGAAGTTTTTCTGCAAAGGCCAGTGGAACAAATTTTTAGCAGCAACCATAGAGGAGGAGTTGTTTCATACATGAAAAAAGCAATAGCTACAGTTTTATTGTTGGCAGCAGTTTTGACACCAGTAACCACGGCATCCGCCGAAAATGATACATGGATTTCAGAAGAAGCACAGGAACAATGCATTACATATGGTGAGGAATACGGAATATGCCCGGAGCTTCTCATGGCAATTATTGAGCAAGAGAGCAGTGGACAAGCCTATGCGGAAAATGGTTCATGCAAAGGTCTGATGCAGGTATCTGAAAAATGGCATAAGGACCGTATGGAGCGGTTAGGTGTCACTGATATTTTTGAGGGCAATGTCCTTGTCGGTACTGATTATTTAGCAGAGTTGTTTGCTGAAAATGATGATTTGTACTGGGTACTTATGGCATACAACGGTGGAGTTGATTATGCAAACCGCATGTACGAAGCAGAAAAGTACAGTAAATATGCAGTTTCTATTGCAAACCGTTCTGCAGAATTAGAACGGCTGCATGGAAAGTGAGGATTGTATGTTGGTTGATGCTTTAGGATTTATCGGCTTTCTTCTTTTTATCGTAGGTGCCGGTTTTGCAGACAGTAACAGTGCCGTTCCTTATGTGATGTTTGGTATTGGTCTTGTGATGTTGTTGATAGCAGCACATGAAAGTGGGGTGATTAAGAGATGGGTTACTTCTTTCTGGAAGAAGCCGGATTGATTGTTGATACCGAGGAATGGTTGTCAAAGCAGACTGATAACGAAAATGGTTCCGCCTGCCGGGAAGCTGAACGGAACCACAAATAACACCGTTAATGCTATTTTCATGCAATTATACAGTGTTAAAGCAAAAATGTCAAATATTAGAAAAGGAGAAACAGTTATGACAGAAGCGGAATTTAAGAAGAAAATGGAGCAGGCAATGGAGAAAATCAAGAAAGAGAAAGAAAAGAAAGAATTTACGGGATTTGTGAAACAGGTAGACGAGCATGCAAAGCAGTCTGGAAATGCTGTTGTGTATTTGGAAGCGGTTACAGATGATGGCGAAGGCGGCGAGGCAATTTCATACCTTAACGGAAACATAAATGCAGTCATGTCTGTGCTTACTGATGCACTGCTTAGTTGCATCACAAAAGCAATTCCCAGAAGTAAGAGGATGTTTGTAATTATGCGGATTACCGCACGACTAATGAAGGCTCTTGATGGCAATGAGTAAGTGTCGGATTTGCGGTTGTATGTGCGACCCCGGAGATTTACAGAATGGGGTGTGTGACGATTGCAGAGAGGAAGAAGCAAAAGAGGAATTTCGGAGCAGAAAACTGGATGAAATGTTGCATTCGGACTACGAGCAAATCAAATTTGAATTTATTTAGGAGGTAATGATGAATATTACAAAGTTAAAAATCAAAAATCTTTTTGGCATTAAAGAATACGAAGCCGGTGGAGAATGCGTAGAACTCTCCGGAAAAAACGGAGTTGGTAAATCTTCCGTGATTGATGCCATCAAATATGCGCTCACAAACAAGTCGGGCCGTAAATACATAGTCCGCAACGGTGAAACAGAGGGAGAAGTCCTCATTGAAACAGATACCGGCTTAAGAATTAACAGAAAGGCACGAACCAATCAGGCAGATTATAAGAGTGTTAAAAACAATGGAGTGGAAGTTGGCAGCCCCGAAACCTTTTTGAAAGACATTTTCACAGAGTTGCAGCTCAACCCTGTAGAATTTATGAGCATGACGGAAAAGCAGCAGAATGCCATTATCTTAGACATGATTGAGTACAACTGGGATATGAATAAAATCAAGGAATGGTTTGGGGAAATTCCCGGATGGGTTTCCTACGATCAGAATATCCTTTGCGTTCTCAATGATATTCAGAGCGAAAATGGGGAGTATTTCCAGCGCAGAACGGATATTAACCGGGATATTCGCAATAAGAAGGCATTTGTGGAAGAGATTGGCGCTACAATTCCGGCGAACTATAACCTCGAAAAATGGGAAAAGGCAAGTGCTGGCGAAATTTACCAGCAGATTGAACGCATCCGTAAGGAAAACGAAGAAATCAGAAAAGCAAAATCTCTTTTGGATGAAAGAGACAGTAAGGTGCGGAAATTTGAAGCAGACATGGAAATCGGAAAGGCAGCACTTAACACGGAATTTGGAAACCGCAAAGCACAGATTGACAAAGATATGGTGCAGTTGCAGGAACAGATGAAAGCGCTGCAGGCAGAAAAAGACGGTCTGGACGAAAGACTTGCTGACAAGATTTCCGTTGTGGAGCAGGAATACAAAGCCAATGTTGCCAAGTATGATGCGGAAGTTGAAGCATACAAGGACTACAGAGATAAGGAAGCGGCGGATGTAACGGAAT